>Ga0209272_10002246_pt1 | contig 11026 bp, 8 predicted proteins | sample tdDd002_FD_187125 | JGI IMG/M metagenome (GOLD analysis project Ga0209272, IMG submission 187125) | Marine sediment microbial communities from the Atlantic coast under amendment with organic carbon and nitrate - tdDd00.2 (SPAdes)... | ecosystem: Environmental > Aquatic > Marine > Coastal >... | reverse complement strand
TGCAAATCGAATCAATTTCTTTAATGAGAAATGCTTCTCCAGTCTATAAGCTTGTGTTGCCATAATAGCGGCTAATACAGCACCTATAGATAGTATGACACCAATTTCAAAGGTTGTATGACCAAGTGCCTTTAAATGATTTTGCATATAGAAGAATTCTGTTGTGTACAATGTTGAAAAGAACTCAAGTGCAAGAATCATAATTAAGAGCTCTTTCTTACTTAACATGGTCAGGACACTATTTTTTAACTGAAACCAAAAGGTCTTAAACATGGATTCTTGCTTGGTTACCTTACCGATTGAAGGTTCTACAAAAGTAAATGTTTGAATAATGGTTATTACAGCAATAATCAAAGCAACCTGATAAACTCTTTCATATGAGAATGTTGCTATATAACCTCCTAGTAGAAGTGACGCTGTTTTGGCGATTTGGAAAAACAGTTCTTTTCTACCTCTGATTTTTAGATATAATTCTTCTTCATGGATTTCTTTTAAACTGTCATATATCAATGCATCTCCAGCACCTGATTCCAAGTTGTTTCCGATAGCTGTAAAGAAAAAACTAAGGGCAAACATAAACACATTATTACTGTATATCATAATGAGTATTGATATACCATTGGCAATAGAACCGAGAATCCTACTGGTTCTTCTTCCAAAAATATCTGCAACCATACCAGTTGGAATTTCCATTGTAAATGATGTTAGATGATAAACCGTTTCCATTAGTCCTATTTCATATAGAGACAGGCCCTTATAAGCCAGATACAACATCCATATTCCATTGGATATATTAAATCGTGTAAGTAAAGTATAAATATAGTCTTTGTATATATTGTTTCTTAATTTCATAATTTTTCTCCTTTTTCTGCACTAAAAAAACCTCTATTAATTTAGAGGTTTATCTGCCAGAAATTTCCACCTCTAAGATAAACCCCGCCTATCAAGAGAAAAATCATGTGTAATTCCAGACATTGAAGCTGGCATTTTATTTAAAATGTCATTCAATTTATACTTGTTCATATCTATCACCTAGCTTAATATTAACAGACAATCTATTTAACAACAACTAAAACATTGTCTTCTTCCATTCTTTTTTTACTTAAAGATTCTATATATGCACGAATTGTTTCATCTTCTAATAGGAGCGTCCAAGCCTTATAAATCCCTTCAATAAACTCTTTTCTCCATAATTCTCTTTGCGATATTAAAGGACATGCATGTAACTGATTCTTTTCAATGATTAAGTGTAATTCATTATCTTCTATATGTGGTTCCAAAGGATATGTTCTACACTGAATGGGTCTCAGTTTTCTAAGACAACCAGAATTATTAGAACAAAATATATAATACTGTCTTTTCAGTGGTTTTGGTAATTCATAATTATAAGATGTATGAACTTCATAATCTATATCCATATTAGACTGAATACTTTCATATTCAAACGGCACCAGATACATGCCAAGATTTTCTTCACCTTCATGGCTCCTACAACAGTGGTAACCACATAGTTCGCCACAGTTACCATCTACGATGGGTTCATCCATAAGTCTATATGCTTCTTTGAAGCGTTCTATTTTGTCATGATAATGAATAACTTTTCACCTCTGTAAAACTCAGACTCGTACTTGAAGCCAAGTTTTTCATATAATTTTATTGCTCTTTCATTCCACTTGTATACTGTTAATCTAAGTGGCTTGTCAAATGCAGTCATGACTTCCTTCATGAAACTAGCACCCATACCTTGACCACATAAATCCGGTCTTAAACCTATACCAAGATCTATAAAACCTTCAGTATAATTACCTGGTGGTACTTGAGCATCTTCACCACTGCAGAAAAAGCCTACTAGATCATCTTTATAAACACCATAATAACTATCTACTAATTCATCTAAGGCATTTGTCATGTTGTAAACATGATATGGTGGCAAGTACTGCCACTTAGTAATCTTAAGTGCATCTTCCTTATTAATCTTCTTTATCATAATAGCCCCCTTTTTATTATATCATTTGAAAAGGCGATAAAAAGGTATAAAATGATTAAATCCTCGTGTATTGGGCATTAATTTTATAGGAGGATTAAACATGAATTATATTACAGTAGAAGATTATATTACATCATTACCTGAAGAAAGACAAGATATCATATACAAACTGAGAGAAGTTATTCTATCAAATATTCCAGAAGGATTTGATGAGCAAATCAATTACAACATGATCGGTTATGTTGTACCTCATAAACTTTATCCATCAGGTTATCATTGTGATCCCAAGTTACCATTACCTTTCATCAACATTGCTTCACAGAAAAATTATATTTCTTTTTACCATCTAGGAATTTATGCTGATGAAGAACTACTAGAGTGGTTCACTGAGTCTTACAAGACACATTGTAAATACAAACTAGATATGGGAAAAAGCTGTATAAGATTTAAGAGAATGGACGATATACCTTATGAACTTATAGGTGAGCTCGTATCAAAAATAAGTGTAGGAGATTGGATTAGTTTATATGAAAAGAGTCGTTCCTAAATCAATAGGGATAATCTTTACGATTATCCTTTTATTGAGTCAAAATATATTTGCATTAGAAGTAACCATTAATGGAGATCAACTCATAAGTGATGTTGAACCCTATATATCAGAAAGTAATAGAACTATGGTGCCTGTTGGCGTCATTGCACAGTCGCTTGGCCTTTCAGTCGAATGGCAGGAATCTACAAGGCAAGTCATTCTTTCAGATGACAAAACAAATATTATTTATACCATTGACCGCAATGAAGTCATAGTTAATGGAGAGTCTTTTATTATTGATTCTCCTCCTGTAATAAAAGACAGTAGAACTTTCTTACCGGTCAGTGATTTGGCCAAACACTTAGGTATCAATGTCAGATGGCATCCTGATTCACAGACTGCAGAGCTTACTTCCACAGTTATGGGCATTAACCTATCACATATTCATTATTGGTCATCCATGTGGATGTTCAAAGATGTTATGAAACAATCTGCACCTTGGTGGGTTCAAGATGAAAACATGACGACTTGGTCCTTAGATGAAACAATACCCCTTAGGCAAGATGGATACCCATTACAAGTCCCTCATGATGGCAAGATTGTACATACTGTTGTTTTAATGCACATGTTAGAAGATGGTCCACTATATCCAGAGGGGCAATATACCTTTAGATTCAAAGGCCAAGGTAGAATACTTATCTCAATGGGAGAAAAAGATACCATCTTAAGCGAATCAGATAAAGATCATATAATCAATGTCATACCTTCTCACGAAGGTATCCACATTACTATATTGGAATCATCTGCAGACAATCCAATTCATGATATTCAGTTTATGATGCCAGGTTTTAAGACATCAACGGAAGAAGTCTTTCATCCTAAATTCCTAGAACTATTATCTGCCTTTGACACCTTAAGATTTATGAAATCATCTTATGTAGAAGAAACCAATCAATTCCTTTGGAGTGAACGTACTCAAGTGAACTCACAAACACAAAGCAATATGGCTACTGGTGGTCTTAGCTTTGAGTATATAGCAGACTTGTCAAACATACTTCATAAGGATGCTTGGATTAATGTTCCCCATGATTCTAGTGATGATTATGTTAGAAAACTAGCTGAGTTTTACTTTAGCAATCTTGATGAAAACCTTAGACTCTACGTGGAATACTCTAATGAACCTTGGAATCCTATATTTCCAGTTTATGAAGACAGTATAGAAAAAGGTCAAACCTTAGGACTCGGTCAAGGTGAAGAAGCTGGTGCAAGATATAATGTTATACGAACTTTAGAAATGATGAATATTTTTAAGGATGTTTATGGTGATACATATGATCAACGGGTCACTTGGTCTATTTCCACTTGGAGTGCAAGAAGAGAAATTGGTGACTATATATTAGATCAAATGGATCAAAGTGGCTATCCCGATGCCTTTTCTATAGCACCTTATTTTGGTGGTGAGCTAGCCAATGATGTAGGTGATGGCATTAGGTATACGGACAATCAAGTATTTGAAGGCATTACCTTAGAACTTAATACCTTGATCAAAGACCAAATTATTTGGGCCAAAACTCAAGCCGACAAAAGAAATATGCGATTGATAAGCTATGAATCTGGATCTCATTTTGTCAGTCTCTTTTATCCAGAAGATGACTACTTAATAGAACAAATGAAACGCATCAACTCAGATCCAAGAATGCTTGATATGTATGAGATTTATTATAATTTATGGGACACTTATGCAAAAGATTTAAATGTATATTTTGTCTTTTGTGAAGAAGCTAATATTTATGGAGATTTTGGGATGATACATCACTTTGATGAACTAGATCATCCTAAATGGCAACACATACAAAGAAACACTAGAAATTAATCTAGTGTTTCTTCTTTTAGGGTTTTAAGAGATTGCTTTTATCTTGAATCTACTAGAAGCCTATCATTACAGCTGCAATAACAAATATTGAAGCAAAGACTACCAATAAACCTTGGAACTTAATTTGGAACTTGAACCACTTAGTCCAATCTACTCTAGCAACACCAAGTACCCCCATTAATGACGCAGATGTTGGTACAATTATGTTTGTAAAACCATCGCCTAATTGGAATGCAAGAACAGCAACTTGCTTAGACACACCGACTAACTCTGCTAAAGGAGCCATAAGCGGCATTGTAAGCGCTGCTTGACCAGAACCTGATACAACAAAGAAGTTGAATATTGATTGGAACACATACATGAACCAAGCTGAAATAACTGTTGGTAAACCATTTAATACATTTGACATACCACTTAAGATTGTATTCATAACTGAAGGTGTAGAAGCACCTGTACCACCTAATACCAATACAATACCTTTAGCCAAACCAACAACCATTGCAGCACCTAATAAATCTTTTGCACCTTCTCTAAAAGATGAGGCGATATCATTAACGTGCATGTTCTCTAATTTAAAGATGACACCAATTACACCAGCAACCAAACCTAAAGTAAAGAAGATTGTTGCGATTTCTGGTAAGTAATAAGCATATTCATTTACACCATAAATAATCCAAACAATTGCTAATAATAAGGAAATAAGTACTAATCCATGTCCTAACTTAAATTCAGAATTCTCAACAGTTTTTCCTTCTAGCTCGTTTCTGAAATAAGCATCTGTTTTATAAGAAATAGATTTTTCTGGATTCTTTTTAATTCTGTTGGCATACCATAATGTAAATGCAATACCAAAACCAGTAAAGAATATAAACATGATAATTCTAAATGTAGAGCCTGAACCAACTTGAACACCAGCTATACCTTGGGCAATTGAAACTGAGAATGGATTCATCCATGAAGTTGCAAAACCAATTTGCGTTGCAACATAAGTGATTAATATACCAGTAATTGCATCATAACCAAGAGCTACCATTAATGGAACCAAAATCATTGTAAACGGAATGGCTTCTTCGCCCATACCAAATACAGCACCACCAAATGAGAATAAGAAGAACATAATAGGAATTAATACCCACTCACCATGTTTAAACTTATCAATTAATCTTAATATACCTGCGTCGATTGCACCCGTCTTCATTACAATACCAAAGGCACCACCAACGATTAGGATGAACATAAATACACCTACAGCTGATCCCCACTTGTCACCTGAAACAAATCCTTCAAATGCAAAGTTTAAGAAACCAACACCACCCCATTTTTCAAACAACTTAATTTTTGATTTAGAACCATCGGTCTGATAGTCACCATATTTTTGAATAACTTTTACATCTTCAATTTCAACAGCTTTCGCTTTCGATTTTTTGATGCTCCCAATTTCTTCTTCACCTAAGAAGACATATGTTTTATCACCCGTTGCATCTATAACATATGTATCGTTTCCTAAATCGAAAGAACCTGTTTCTCCATCTTTTACATCAACTATTACTGCATTGTTAGCATCTAAGGCCTGATACGAAATGTCAAATGTTCCATTTGGAACGATATAAGTCAATAAAGCTGCTATTACAACAATAAAAAATATAATGACATAAGTATCCGGCATACGCCAAGTTTTGTTTCTGCCTTCCATATAATCCCCCTTATTTGTACTGAATATCCTACATATTACTTAATTGCAATTTACGTGCCAATCATATGAATAGGATTTAATAAGTTATTGGTCTTTTAATGGTCTCCCTTTAATGGCTACTTGCCCATTATAAGCCCAATGCCTTTTTCAGTGATCATTGTTCCTTTTTTTCCTTTGCTCATTTGAATCAACCCTCTATTCATCAACTTATTCAGCTTAGTTCTCATTTGATATTGAGTAAGAGGATAGGCTGTATCTTGAGTATCTTCTGATAGTTTTTCTCTACCGCATGCCAAATCATTTTCGTTATAGTAATAGATACGTTTTAGTATAAACATGTTATCTGGTGATACATCATTGGACACTGTAGGAATTACTTGCATACTTTCATCACCTTCCTGGAAAAAGGCTTCATCAGGAAACACATCCATTGTAATGTGTTCATCATCACAAATTGCCACCATATAATCAATTGTATTTTTCAGCTCTCGAACATTGCCATACCAATTATAGGCATAGAGTTTATTTAATACAGTTTCATCTACTGTATACCTTACTTGTCTATTAGAGAGCAGGTAATTGATTAAACCTGGTAAATCTGATTTTCTATCTCTTAAAGGTGGTATTTTAATGTATCCCATCTTTAATCGATGATATAAGTCTTCTCTGAATCGATTGTCTTTGACCATTTCATATAGGTTCTTATTCGTTGCGGCAACAATTCTAACATCAATGGGTTTAATCTCAGTACCACCCACACGCATGATTTCTTTTTCCTGTAAAACCCTTAAGAGTCTTGCCTGAAGTTTTAATGAAACATCTCCAATTTCATCTAAGAAAATTGTACCGCCATCCGCTTGCTCAAATAAGCCTGCTTTACCACCTTTTTTGGCACCAGTAAAAGCACCCTCTTCATATCCAAACAATTCAGATTCAATTAAATCATCTGGTAATGCAGAAAAGTTTACTGCCAAGAAAGGTCCTGTTTTTCTAGGCGAGGCATTATGAACCGCTGATGCAAACAACTCCTTACCTGAGCCACTCTCTCCATAAACCAACATAGTCAACTCAGACTTAGACAATTTCTCAGCCACAGTTTTTACTTTTTTCATGACTTGAGAACTACCAACTATATCTTTAAATTCATATTTTGCAAAGTATCCTTTTTTTATCATTTCACGTTTTAACCTGTCAGACTCGCTTATTGTGTCTTTTAATGACTGAAATTTTGCTACTGTTGAATGTTTGTTTAGAATCATTTTCGAAACAACATATTCAACGTGGTTGACTTCAAATATCTTTTCCTCTAAGTCACTTTCATCCATTAAAAAGTCTAAGAGATCATTATTGTACAAGATCTCGGTAATTTTCCTTCCAACATGAAAAATAAAATTCGATTTAATAATTCTTTTGAAATTCTCATTTGATACACTAATCAGTCCATATTGATCATAAACCAATAAACCTTCTGTTAGACCATCTATGACCATCTCTAAGTGTTTGTTCAACTCGACAATCTGATGTTTAGACTCTGCTAACCTCTTTGAAATTCGTGTTGTTTTCTGTAAGTATCTTAACGAAAATTGACCTGCCTTTTCATCTAAGATATCAAGTTTACTCAAAACCTTAGTTATCGTTGTGAAATCCATTATTCTTGGACCAATATCATATATCTTATCTATAAAATTTGGTACCAAGTGTATTTCACCAGGTGTAACAGCAATCTTTATCGAAGGGTCTACTTGATCCTTACCAGGATAATAAGCTTGAAAATCCAAATGATTGATGCCAATTTCCTTGATATGATCAATAACATCATAGACAATTTCAGGTAGTTCATTTACGAACAATACCTTTTCTCCATCAGGGATTTCAACAATTTGATCTAAAAAATCATTGTTTATGGTTCGTTTTGCAATGATAACATCTCTACAAGACTTAAAAAGATCTAACTCTTCTAGTTCGTCATATATAAACTGTGAAGATAATATGGCCAAGTCTCCTTTTATATCAGTAATATCATCTTTATCAATAGCATAGCTATCAATTTCAAACTGATTATCTAAGTACTCCTTTAACTGATTCAAAAGTGTATCTCTGGTTCTTATAGATCCTGCAATTAATACAATTTTTTTCATCTATCCTCCTATTCGAAGGTTCCCTTAATGAGCACCTCCTTATCTTTTACCATCAACTTGCCTTTTGCGATTACATGAACAAGTTCTAAACTTTCTTTATCAATAACACATAAATCTGCATCTGAATCTACAACTACCCTTCCTTTATGGTGTAATTTTAGTTTTTCAGCAGGATTTGAAGTAATGACTTTTATAGCTTCCTCAAAAGCAATACCTTCATCTAGTACAGCTGATTTGACTGAATCATACAAGGACTGTAACTTGCCAATAGTTAAACCAATCAAGTTGTTGCTATCATCAAAAGCAGGCAATGAGCCTTGACCGTCTGATGTAAAAGTAATCCTATCAATCGGCACTTCTGCATCCAATGCTAGCTTTAAGGCTTTTGCACTTGGCACTTCACCCATTTCAATAAACTGCTTTGTTGTTGAAGTTGTATAATCTATATGGCCGCCAGCTTTGGCATAGGTTAGTCCTTCTTTAAACAAATCTCCATTACGATTCATATGTGTTGGAATAAACTGTGTTAAAGGTATATCTGTGTTCCTTTGAAGATCATACAGTGGATCAAGCATAGACTTTGAATCACCAAGGTGTACATTAACAACTCCAGCTTTTCCACTTAACATGCCAGCAACCCTTGCTGATGATGCAAGTTTTGCAAGTTCATTTCTTGTAGGTGCAGATGATCTATGATCTGATATAGCGACTTCACCTACCCCAATCACTTTTTCGATTAAGATGATATCTTTTCTAATATCTCCGGTCAAAGTTTGTAAAGGTATTTCATATGAACCAGTGTATACATAAGCTGTAATCCCCTCCTCTTCGAGAGCATAAGCCTTTGCCAGTAAACTTGACATATGTCTTGTTGTACCATCAGTCCCAATACAACCCACCACTGTTGTAACACCAGCAGAAGTTATATCAGATAACATGATTTCCGGTGTCCTAGTTTTGAAAGAACCTTCTCCACCACCACCTAGTATATGAACATGACTGTCAATAAATCCAGGTACTATGTAGTAGTTCTTACAGTCAAGTAGGTCTACATCAAAATCGAATTGACCTATATCTTTTTCTATTTTTACGATTTTTTGACCAGCTACAAGTACATCATGCTGCCCAATGTTCTTTGGACCAATAATATGTCCACCTTTTAAAACAATCATCACGAACCTCCACGTCCATATATTGCAATTTCCATACCAATGGAATACATGCAAACTTCAGCAGAATGGTTCTCTAATGGTTATATTATAACCATTAAAAGACCATTAAGCCAATAAACAACCATTAAAACTTCTTTCCAACTTTGAGAATCTTTATCCTTATTTTTCTGTCTCACATTTCCTATTGCAAAGGTCATGCCAATTGCAAGCAATGATATCCTTGTACTTTGGTCACCATTATAAGGCCATTGCCACATAATACGACCAATAGCTCATTTCAGCTTGTTTACACTCTTCTATGGTTCTTAAATCAGATTAAAATTGCAAAAAATGGGTATACATATTCAAAAGGAAGTGATGTCATGTTGAAGAATATAAAGATTAGAAACAAAATTGTATTTCTTGCATTATTTATTATCATTGTTTTTACAGGTATGATAGCTTTTTATATCGTACCAACAGTGTCAGGAATTATTGAAGATAGGACTATTGTTAAATTACAAGAGCTGGTAGATTTACCTTATGCAGAAATCGAAAGACAATATCAACTTGCTCAATCTGGTGAGAAAGATGTCATGACAGCCCAACAAGATGCTCTAGATATGATTAGAAATCTTAGATATTCTGAAGTGGAATATTTCTGGGTTAATGATCATGATGGTCTAATGCTCATGCATCCTGTCGCTGCTCAATTAGATGGTAAAGTCAGTCTTGACTTACAGGATCCTGATGGTGTTTATATATTCAAGGAAATGATTGCAGTTGTTGAGGAAAAGGATGAAGGTGTTGTAAAATATCAATGGCCTAAACCTGGCAGCGAGGATCCACAACCTAAAATCTCCTTTGTAAAAGGTTTTGATGGTTGGGGCTGGATTGTTGGTACTGGTGTTTATGTCGATGATCTAGATTTAATAAAAAGAGACATATACGGAAGTGTTTTAGTAATCTCTTTCATTATCATTCTAACTTCAATATTGCTTATCAGCATTATTGTTATTCCACTCAATAAGACATTGAAGCAGATTATTCTTAAAACCAACCAATACAAAACACTTGATTTTAGAGAATCAATTGATATCGAGTCCAAAGATGAACTCGGTCAAATTTCAAACGCTTTTAATCAAGTCAGTGATGGACTTAAAAAACTTCTGAATAATATGATAAAAACTTCTGAAGAGCTATCAGCAGACTCAGATGTCATTTTCAAAGATATGAACAACTTAGAAGAAAATACGGATACAACATTAGAATCTACTTCAGATATTTCTGCCATCATCGAAGAAACTTCTGCAGCAACTCAAAATGTTACAGAGACAATTGATGATATCAGAGAATCAATAGAGGATGTTTCTACTAAAGCCAATGATGGAGCGGTTCATGCTAATGACATCAGTGTAAGAGCAAAATCCTTGAAAGTTGAAGCTGTTGCATCAGGCGAAAAGGCACATGAAATCTTTGATGATGTAAAATCAAGATTGGAAGTTGCTATAGAAAACGCTAAAGAAGTTAATAAAATCAGTAGCCTTCTTGAAGGAATATTAAGCATTACTTCTCAAACCAACTTACTTGCCCTAAATGCCTCAATAGAAGCCGCTAGAGCTGGAGAAGCCGGTAAAGGTTTTGCTGTGGTTGCA
>Ga0209272_10002245_pt1 | contig 11027 bp, 4 predicted proteins | sample tdDd002_FD_187125 | JGI IMG/M metagenome (GOLD analysis project Ga0209272, IMG submission 187125) | Marine sediment microbial communities from the Atlantic coast under amendment with organic carbon and nitrate - tdDd00.2 (SPAdes)... | ecosystem: Environmental > Aquatic > Marine > Coastal >... | reverse complement strand
AATATCCTTGAACTTCACTCCCGGAGCAAGCATATCAATGGCAGCTTCGTGAGCATTAAGTGCGATCTGGTAAATTTCCCTTTGACGTGTTGTAAATGTTTTATCTACAGGAAATGTACTTGACATGTCGCCTGCATAGTGCATGCTATTTTCGGCACCACAGTCGAGAAGTAACATATCGCCACTTTTCAGCGTATTACCATGATAATGGTTGTGCAGAGTTTGTCCATTAATGGTTGCGATAACCGGGAAGGATAGTTGTCCTCCAGCGGCAATTGCAACTTGCTGAACGGCTGCAGCAATCTCGGATTCCTTCATACCTGCGCGGGCCATTCTCATAGCTGCCAAATGCATATCGGCAGTAATATTAACCGCATCCTCAATTAACACGATCTCTTCCTGGCTCTTATAATTTCGTTGGTTAACGACAGCTTTTACAAAATCGATAGATTGCCCAGCATTAGCTTGTGAAGGAATCACATTTATAAAATCAAATAATTTAATTTGATGTTCCGGACGATAAGGTGGTAAATAATGGATTTTTCTTCCTTTCGCCATTGCAGATTGAAGGTAATCCTTGAGTTGAGCTGAGGGTGCTATTTCATTGATTCCTACAAGTTCTGATTTTTCTTTAATAGTCGGTTGAGTTCCCATCCATACAATATGATCGATGGTAAGTTCGTCACCAAAAATGATCTCCCGATTTTCATCGATATCGATAATGGCATTTAAGCCTGCATAGTCGGATCCGAAGAAATACAGGAAGGTACTATCCTGACGGAAATGGTAAGTGTTATCGGCATAATTCATACCTGATTCATCATTCCCCAGGAATAGAAGAATACCAGATTTAACATCAGATTTGAGCTTGTTGCGTCTGTTGATATAAGTTTCTTTTGAAAACATATGATTTGATTTTGGGTTTGTTTAGACTTGGATTATAGCTTCTTAAGATAAGAATGATAGAGTTTATTGTTGCTCTTATTGCTCAATTTATAGAATATAATAATCCCATGTAAAGAGTATAATCTATTAAAATTGGATGAACAAAATAAGTTGAGGGGTGATGGGAGGTGCTAACAAATCCAGCATTCGTACAAACCTTTGTACGAACAATTGTAGAGTAGTATGAATTCGTTATAGCAAATCATTCAATTGGATCTTAATTGTGGAGTAAATCTAAAAAAAAATAAACAGTTAATTGGTTTTATCTCCTTTAAAATGAGTTTAAACTGAAAGCTGTTTTTAAGTTTAGTTCAAAAAATAGAGCTTTTGTTTATAAGTGAATTGCAAAAGCTTTATTAATGATCATTTTTCACGTCCTCATTTTATAAGAATTGAAGAATTAGTGGTACGATGACTGGTACCAAAATGGTTAATACGATACCACTAAAGACTGCAATAATAGCATATTCTTTACCTGAATATTGCACGATAATCGGCATCGTGGTATCCATGGCTGTTGCGCCACCTGAAGCGATACCTGCTAACTTGCCGAAATATCTCACAAATAATGGTGTGGCTAAAAGGGTGATAACCTCTCTAATAATGTTGGAAAGGAGTGCAATGACACCAAGTGTTTCGCTGTGGAATTCTGTAATTATTACTGACGATAGACTATAGTAGCCGAATCCAGCCCCAACAGCCATAGCTTCACCAAAATTAATATTTGATAATAAAACCGAAACTGCAGATACACCCATTAGTGATCCAAAAATTACCGAAAGAGGAACGAGTACAATCTTGATATTGACTTCTCGAATAACTTTCCATGAATCTCTATCGGTACCGATGCCGATTCCTACCAAAAACATAAGTAGATAAAGGGCGTATATACTGAAATCTCCTTCTAAAAGAGAAGTTGGTAAAAAGCGAGTTAGTCCGAGGATTAAACCTAAAACAAAAAAACTGAGAATAATTAAACTGCCTTTCATAGTTAATTTAAAATTGTTGATTTCAGATTTTGAATTGAAATACTGATGTTAGAATATATGATTATTTCCCAGTTTTGAAGAAAAACTTGTAGGTAGCCCAAGCACATATAAGGGAACCTAATATGGCACCCAGTGTTAACACTAGTGCTTGCAAACCTATTGAATGGAGGTTGTTGATGATCTTATCATTGGTACCAACACCTATTCCCAAAAGAAATAATAAAAGGAAGATTGAGAATGAAGTTAGAATCCCCACAATTTTTATGATTTTAGGTCTATTACCAATAAATAGGCCAATGCCCATTCCTAATATCATAATGGCTAATACAATGATGATGTCGAGTAGCATAGGTGATTTTGTGTTTGAAATTGGTCTTGAAACAATATTTCTGCAGACAAAGTAAATAAATAAGTTGCCAGATTGATATGAGAAGTGAAAAATTTCTTCTTGAAATATATTGAGCGAAGTTAATTAAAACTCCGCTCAATAACCTAACTACTCACTATTGAAAAAAATATTGGATATTTAAATTCTTACCACTGTAGATCACGCTTCAAATTAGGGTTTGAATCATACTCATAATCAGGAATTGGGTAATAAGTATGTTTCGCAGGATCAAAATTCGTTGCTCCAGGTTTTTGGTTGTCAATTAACGTCTGTTTAAGATCAATCCAACCTGCTTCATCCCATCTTACTAGATCATACCATCTGTGACTTTCAAAACAGAATTCAATTGAACGTTCATTCATAATGTCATTTCTGAATTGTGCAGGAGTTCCGGCAGACAAGGCTGGTAGGTTATTTCTGTTTCTGATCTTATTAATATGAGTGTATGCTGTTGGAATTTCCGAAGCATTGTTTTCACCTAAAGCTTCAGCATAATATAAAAGAATATCAGCAAAACGCAGTTGTACCAAATTATTTACGGCATAAGTACCTTTCCCATCCAAGCTTTCATCCATATTCCACTTTTCAATCCAGTTTTCATATCCACTGTATTGTGTGTATAGGGCATCTTGAGTTCTTTGGTCAACATTAGCATCATTATCAAAACTATTTGTTAATAGATTAACCATCCAAGGTGTTGATAAGCCAACGGCCCACCATGCAAATGTAGCTTCAAGCGTATGAGTTGTTTTCCATTTGTCCGGACTGATGGCATACTGAATTTCAAATAGGGACTCAATGTTATTTTCGTTGGTTCCATTGAAATTTTCTCTGTAAGTAGGTGTTAGGTCATAAGTTCCAAAATCTCCGGCAATAATCTTATTAAGAACAGGTAGGGCCTCGCTATATTGCTGATTGTTCATATGTACACTGGCTAAATATCCTGCAGCAGCTCCACTGGTTGCACGACCATCAGTTCTATTTGTTTTGGATGGCAAGTTGTTCATTGCAAACTTTAAATCCTCAATGACTAATGTCCAAATTTCATCTCGATCAACTTGAGACGGATATAGTTCATCCTGACTAGAGGTTTCTTTTGTGATAAATGGAGGGTTGCGAAAATTCTTTAGTAATCTGAAATAAGCAAATGCTCTAAAGAATTTTGCTTCAGCTATATAATCGTTAATTAAAGCTGTGTTTTCTTCTTCAGTAGCTTGTGCCATATCACATTCAGGGATATGTGCAATACACTGGTTCGCTTTAGAAATGATTGAATAGCAATTACTATAATAAGAACTTATTTCACCAACATTAGCGTTATTGGTAAAAGTTGATAAAGTACCCCAACTTGGATAGCCTGCATCATTGTGAATAAATTCATCAGAACGCCAATTTTCAGGCATGTAGATGTACTCAAAAACACCATAGTTATAATTCATGCTTAGGGCTCCATAGAGTGAAGTTATACCAGCTTTAGCATGTGTTTCAGTTTGCCAGAATGTCTCGTTTGAGATATCATTGGGATTTGTTTCTTCCAAAAAATCGTCGGAGCATGACTGTAATATGCTTCCTAGGAATAGGATAAGAAAGATATATTTTAATGCTTTCATTTTTTTAAATTTAATGTTTATCATATGAATGTCGCAGTGCTTAGCTTTCAGCTTAATGAAAGGAATAAGTGTAGCTCGTTTCATCTGTTTAGAAATTAACTTGAACACCAAGATTAAATGTTCTTGCTTGTGGATAAGTTCCGTTATCTACACCTCTCCAATAAAGCGCATTGCTTCCACTACTTGGGCCTTCACCACCAATTTCCGGATCGTAACCTGAATAATCCGTAATTGTGAATAGGTTATTGGCACTTGCATAAAGTCTGCAATAGGTAATTCCAATCTTATTTAGCATTTCTTTAGGTAAGTTATATCCAACTTGAATATTTTTTAATCTAAGGAAAGAACCATTCTCTAGGAATCTTGTTGAGACTCTATTGTTCTGGTTAGGGTCATTATAAGTTAAACGAGGAATACTTGTGTTTTTGTTTGTTTCACTCCAGGCATTTAATGTTGTGGCAGAATAGTTTCTATAACCCATTCCTGTTTCAGTTCTAAACTTGACACCATTAAATATTTTATTTCCACTAACACCATGGAAATACAATGATAAGTCGAAGTTTTTGTAGCTGGCATTAATATTCAAACCATATTCAAAATCAGGTAATGAGGAGCCAGAATACACTTTATCTTCATTGTCAATAATACCATCGTTGTTTATGTCTTTGAATCGGATGTCACCAGCTTGCGCGTTCGATTGAATTAATTGACCGTCTTTACTATGTGCCTGAACTTCTGCAGTGCTTTGGAAAATGCCATCAGTTTGATATAGATAGAAATCAGCAACACTACCACCAACTTGAGTTTTAGTTGTTGATTCTGTGTTGTATCCAACATATCCACCTTCGATAGCTTCTTTAGAATCTCCTAAACTAATAACCTTATTGTTAACTGTGCTTAAATTTCCAGTTACTGTATATTTAAAGTCACCTTCTGATTTTCTGTAGGATAGTGTGAATTCAAACCCTTTATTTTCCATACCACCAGCATTCTTCAAAATAGAACTACTGCCACCAAAAGTCATTGGAATAGGTACATAAACAAGCATGTCTTCAGTTTTGTTACTGAAATATTCAGCAGTAAGACCAATTTTACTATCTAATAATTGGAAATCCAATCCTATGTTTCTTGAGATAGTAGTCTCCCATTTGATATCCTTGTTAGGGAAGGAAGTACTAATAACACCAAAGCTTGGCTCAGTACTCCCATTGAATACATATGGATAACCTTGGCTTAAGGTGTTTTGGTATTGGTAGTTTGGAATTTCCTGATTACCAAGCTTACCCCAGCTACCTCTAATTTTCATATCGTTGATAAGTTCAGAAAGAGGGAAAAACTCTTCTTTACTAACTCTCCATCCAGCTGACATTGAAGGGAAGTTTCCATAACGATTTGATGAACCAAATCGGGAAGAACCATCTCGTCTTAATGTACCTGTCATATAATACTTATCATCGAAATTATAAGTAAAACGACTTAAATATGATTGAAGACTACTAGTGTATTGTGAACCACCTACGCTAAATTCCGATTGTGCTTGGTCCAATACAGGAGTCTTGTCAGAAATAAATTCCTTACCGGAAGCACTTAATTTATTGTATTTGTATTTTTCAGATGTGTAACCTAGAAGAGCAGAAATATTATGCTTTTTAATCTTTCTATTATAGTTAAGAGTATGCTCAAGAATCCATTTTTTTGAACGACTCTGGAACTCATAAAGAGAAGATTTGTCTTTGAAATCTTGACTTGACATTTTATATTTAGGCGTAAAACTATTGTAATAATAGTTAGTTGTGTGTAAGCCCCCATTTATTTTATAAGTCAAACCTTCAATGATTTCTAATTCTGCGTAAACATCTGCAGTCACGTAGTCTTCTGTATATTCCGTATTTGGAATTTTTGCAGAACCAACAGGGTTTTTAATGTTACCCATTTCGTCTTTTGATCCGCCAAAACCACCTAGGTTTGAATCATCATAAACATAGATTAGTGGCAAACAGAATAACATGTCATAGTTGGTACCATAGCCTGTTGTACTGATTGATTGACCAATTTTACGATTTATTGAAACAGACTCTCCAATTTTGATTCGTCCTTTTTTATAATCAGAGTTTAGACGTAGACCGTATTTTTCAAGATCGGACTCAATCATAATCCCTTCTTGATCCTGATATGTTCCTGAAATGCTAAAGTTAGCATTATCATTACCACCATTAACTCTTAGGTTATACTTTTGAGAGACTGCTGTTCTAAACATTTCATCTTGCCAATCGGTATCAGCATATTTATTGCTGCCGTCCTTATAGTTTTTGTAGAAAAGGCTGAAATCTGTATTACCGCTTGGATCCGCATCAATTTCCATTTGTTTGATTTGCTCGTAGATATTAATGAACTCTTCAGAGTTTGTCATATCCCATTCATTTGAAACTTTGGAAAGCGAATAGTCGGCAGAGAATGAAATTTCAGTTTCTTTATTTTTTGAACCGCGCTTTGTTTTAATAATGATAACACCATTGGCTGCACGAGAACCGTAGATAGCTGCCGCAGCGCCGTCTTTTAATACCGAAATAGCTTGAATATCATCAGCGTTAAGGTAACTCATTCTGCCAGGTACACCATCGATAATGTACAAAGGATCGTTGTTATTTAATGTCCCAATACCACGAATTTGAACGACTATGCTAGCATCAGGTGACCCACTAGCCGAAGAAATGTTTACACCAGCAACTTGTCCTTGAAGGGATTGAATGGCATTGGGAGATTTAACTTTTTGAATGTCGTCAACTTTTACAGTCGAAACAGATCCTGATAAATCACTTTTTTTCTGAGTTCCATAACCAACAACGACAACCTCGTCCAGACCTAAATTTTCTGATTCAAGTACGATGTTTAAAGAGTTTCCAGTCACAACAACTTCTTGAGTTGTCATTCCTACAAAAGAAAAGATTAGTGTTTGTCCTGTTTCAGCTTGAATGGTATAATTACCATCAAAATCGGTACTGGTACCATTAGAGGTTCCTTTTACTACAACAGATACACCAGGAATTGAAAGTCCATCGTCAGCAGATGTAACAATACCTGTTACGGTGTTCTGCTTTTGTTCTAAATAGCTAAAACTTGTTGATTGTGCGGCTTTCACCAAAACCGGTGAACATAGAATTGCTACAATGCATAGTTTCATGAGCCATGAAACACAGCGTTTTTGCGCATAGTGGAATTGCGCAAAAGAGTTTGCATTTTTTTTCATAAATTTAGGTTCGTTAAAGTTAATGCCAGTTGTCTTCTTTTTTGCGATGGAAACAACTGAGCGTTTTTAATGTTAGGCAGAGATTGTTGGTAGCTTTCTCTGTCTTTTTTATATAATAATGTTTGATGTTGAGCTGTTCAACCAATCTCTCAATTCAATTACTTGTTGAATTAATTGGTTTTTTATCCTGAATTTAGGAATTTGAAGGAAATCTCTAGTGTGGTGAATGTATAGAGATTATAAAGTGTTGAGTCTAGTATAGCCAACATTCATACAATCCTTTGTATGATTTGTTGTGATGATGCTTAGAATTAGTTAGTTTAATCATAATTCCCAAAACTAGACGTGTAAATAGTAGCTATCTTTAATTTGTTTGATACAAATATATAAAAATACCTACCAGTTCCTACCAGTATGGGAAATAAAATTAATGGTTTAGAATGTGTTTTTTTATCTTGTGGGCTGTAAGACTTGATTTTATAATGCTTTTCAGCCTTTGTAAGAAATGAATTATTCTTTTGTTATGTCATGAGATTCAAGAAAAAAAGCGCCGTCTTCGGCCTGAGCAAGTTGTTTAAATTGCTTTGGCGTGTACTTATATTCCTTTTTAAAGCATCTTGAGAAATATTTTGGATCGTTAAAACCGACATTAAATGCAATTTCAGAAATCGTGTAATTGTGCTTAACTAGAATGAAAGCTGCTTTCTTTAATCTTAAACAGCGCATAAAATCTACAAGAGTTTTGTTGGTTATAGATTGAAACCTACGATAGATATTTGAGTAACTCATACTCAATGCTTCAGATAAATCTTCCAGTTTAAAATCAGGATTTGTTAAATTCTTCTCGAGCTCAATTAATACGGACTCAATAAATTTTTCGTCAGGTGATTCAACATCGGGGGCTTCAGTTTGAGTCAGCAATTCCGTTCGGTATTTTTGAATTAGGTTGTTGTAAGATTCGAGAATGTTATTAACCTTAAATATAAGCTCCTTGACGTTAAAAGGTTTGTTGATATATTCTATGGCACCATATTTTAAGCCTTCAAGTTTAGATTGGGTTGTATTGCGAGCCGTTAGAAGAATAATAGGAATATGTCGTGTTGATTTTGTGTTTTTTAATTCCTTACAGAGAGAAATTCCATCCATTATAGGCATCATCACATCACTAATAATAAGATCGGGTGTGTTATCTTTTAATAAAAGCATTGCTTCTTTTCCATTTTCAGCAGTGAATACATTGTAAAATGGACTAAAAGTGTCTTTTAAAAGCAATAACATTTCATAGTTATCTTCTACAATTAAAAGATGAATCTTACTGTTGGAATTTACGCTAGGTGTGTAAAGATCTTCTTTATCCAAACTCTCATTTTGCTTAATAGCCTCAAGCGGTTTAGTATTGATTACCTCTTCAACTTTTAGGTGCTTATTACCTAAGGGTAGCATTAGGGTGAATTTGGTCCCTTGGTTAAGAATAGAGTCAACCTTTATTTCTCCTCTATGAAGAGTAATTAATTCCTTACTTAGAGCAAGCCCAATACCCGTTCCTCCAACCGCTCGTCCTTCTTTCGACTGATAAAACATATCGAAAATAGCGGCAAGATTTTCTTCTGAAATACCAATTCCTGTATCGGATACACTTATTTTGAATTGAGACTCATTGCAATCTAAATTAAATAGAATTTGTCCTTCACGTGGAGTGAATTTAAAAGCATTTGCTAATAGGTTATAGATGATATGTTCAAGCTTTTCTTTATCATACCAAAGTGTGATATCATCTTGTTTCGATTCAAAAACAAAATCGATATGCTTAAATCGTGCTTGTTCGGTAAAGGAGAGAGCTATGGTTTCGCAATGCTTTGATATATTATTCTCGCTTGCACGTAATTGTAGTTTGCCCAATTCACGATTTCTTACGGTCATTAATTCAAGAGCAATACGCGATAGGCGTTTCGCGTTGTTATGAATCACATTCAAGCGTTGTTTTAATAGGAGGTTACCTTCGGCTCTCTCAATCATATTTTCTATAGGAGCCATTATAAGTGTAAGAGGCGTTTGAATTTCATGCGACATTTTTGCGAAGAAATTCATTTTCATGGCATAGAGTTCATTGTTCTTCTCATTTTGCCACTCTTCTAACAATAGTTTCTTTTTCAATCGTGCCCACATAATAGAATAACGAATGATGAAAAAGAGAGCAATGATTACAGCAAGGCTGTAGATTGTATATGCCCACCATCTTTGCCATAGAGGAGACAAAACATTAATCTGTATAGCTTGAGGCTCAATATCCCAAAGATTTCTTTTGGTTCCTGCTTTTACCTCGAAAGTGTAATCTCCGTATGGGATATTGGTATAGGTTGCAATTCGATTGTTTTCTGTTGTAATCCAGTTTTTATTAAAGCCCTTTAGTCTATAAGCATAAAAATAATTGGGATCCAGATGATCATTGATCACAGAAAACTGAAAAGAAAAGGAGGTTTGTTTATGATTCAGTTCAATAGATTTGACTTGTTCTATGCCTTCCTGTATTTGGTTAGGAATAATTTCATTGGCATCTCTATTTACGATCTCCAATTGATTGATTCTTAGTTGGAATTCTTTTTTGCTGGTTTTCATTTTATTAGGGTCGAAAAAATTGATGCCGCCAACACCACCAAAATAAAGAAGTCCATTTTTGTCTATACTAGAGCTACCGGAAAGAAACGTTTCTTTTAAGGTTCCATTTTTCCAAGTATAAGAATACACCTGTTTAGTATTCAGGTTTAAATGGGCAATACCATTAGTTTTTGATAGCCATAAATCTGAGCTGTCGGCCAGAACAATGGCTATACCTCCATGTAATTCTTCGTTACTAAAACCTTTAATAGGCTCTGCTAACTTGGTCCTAAGATTGAATTTAATCAATTTAGAGTAGGAGTTAAGTAGATACAGATGACCATGTAAATCTGCTACGCCGTGCGTAACACTACTTTCCGATTGATTATTAGACTTTGATAACTTGTAGGTTGCGAAATTTGATTTTTCAAAAGACTCATTTTCATTGAATAAGCAGACGCCACCCTGAAACATACCAATCCATAGTTGATCGTTTTCATCTTCCAAAAAAAATTCTGCAATACTACCACTAAGGCCATTTTGTTTGTTAGGGAAAAAAGCAATTTGTTTATTGAAGTTTAAAAACACAAAAATCCCAAGGTTTGTTCCTACCCAGATGCGATTATTTTTGTCCATATATAAGGATCTGACATCAGTCGCAATTTGTCCGTTGTCATCTTTAATGGGTATCGATTTGAATTGATCTGATTTCGCGTTATAAAAACACAGCCCATTAAGGTAGGTGCCTATCCATTTATTTTTAGACTGGTCTTCAACTATAGATTGAATGTAATTCCCACTAAGGCCTTTGCTCAATTTTGAATTGGCAATAAACTGTCTGATGGCCTTACCCTGCTTGTTAATAACGGTTATGCCCTCACCATCTGTCCCCAACCAAATCTTCTCATCTTCACAATTTAAGATCGAAAGAATTCTTGTTGGTGTGCCAGATATACTACCACTGTTGTATCCAACGGTTGACGATTCGTGAGGTAAAATATTGATGTTACCATAATTGGTGAAAATCCAAATGTCCTTATTCTTTGTTTCTCCCAAACCAATAACTGTATTGCTTTGAAGTGAGAATTTATTCGTTTTTGAGTGTTTGTATATTTTGACCTCTTTCGTTTCCGGATTAACCTGGCAAAGACCACCACCATCGGTTCCTGCCCAGATAATACCTCTGTTATCTCGAAAAATTCGAATAATCATATTAGTAGGGACAAAATTGGGTGATTGTGCCCGCTTATGAA
>Ga0209272_10002244_pt1 | contig 11027 bp, 12 predicted proteins | sample tdDd002_FD_187125 | JGI IMG/M metagenome (GOLD analysis project Ga0209272, IMG submission 187125) | Marine sediment microbial communities from the Atlantic coast under amendment with organic carbon and nitrate - tdDd00.2 (SPAdes)... | ecosystem: Environmental > Aquatic > Marine > Coastal >... | reverse complement strand
TGATTTTAATTATAGCATTAAGAAGGAAGTTACATCCCATTATATTAATAACAATAGCTGGTATTCTTGGCTATTTTACAACACTACTTTAAAAGCAGCGCTATTGCGCTGCTTCTTCTTGTCTCATGTTATTTACACCCCATTCAAACATTAAGTCTAAAATAGGTACCAAAGTTTTCCCCTTTTCTGTTAAAGAGTATTCTGTTTTTGGCGGTACTTGATGATACAGTTCCTTATGAACCAAATCAAACTCTATCAATTCTTTCAACTGATTACTCAGCATCTTATGAGTAATACCTGTCACCATTTTCTTTAGTTCACCATATCTAATAACCTCAGAATTGTGTATATGCCATAGGATCAATATTTTCCATTTCCCAGCTATTCTTGTCTTTGTGTAGTCTACAGGACATGTTGTCCATGAAGGATCTCTTAATTCTTCATACTTACTTTTCACCATACTCTCCTTTTTGATAGTATCTAACCAATAAGTACATACTTGCATAAACTCTTATATGATTATAAACTATTATAGCAAATGAAAATACTAAAATAAAGGAGATCTTTATGAAATATACTGGTCCTACTTTCAGACCACCCCTAGAAGCCAACACATTATTGTTGCAGGTAACTGTTGGTTGTGCACATAACAAATGTAGCTTTTGTACCATGTACAAGGATGTAAAATTCCATATTGAAGGTATGGAACAAATAGAAAAAGACTTGAAAGAAGCCAAAGCTAAGTTAGGATCTGTGAAAAGAATATTCTTAGTAAATGGTGATGCTTTCGTATTAAGCGCTAGAAGATTAAAAGCTATATCTGACTTAATCATTTCTTACTTTCCTAAAATAGAAACTATAACTATGTACGCTTCTATTAGAAATATCAGAGACAAGTCGGATGAAGAATTAGAAATGCTAAAACAAGCACGTATCAATGAACTATGGATAGGTTTAGAAACAGGTCATGCTCATACACTAGAAAAACTTAATAAGGGATATACATTAGACGAAGTGTATATGCATTTAAATCGTTTGAATAAGCTTAATATCATCTTCAATGGTATATTTATGCTTGGTGCAGGTGGTTTAAATCAAGGGCAAGCATGTGGGTTAGACACAGCTAAACTCATCAACGAATGCAAACCAAACTTGGTTGGTTTCACAACCCTAGGTTTGTTTAACGGCAGTCAATTGGAAAGTTGGTATAATAGAGGTGAGTTTATTCCAGCAACTGAGTTAGAAATTCTAGAAGAGGAAAAGACACTTATAGAAAACATAACTGTTGATTCTATCCCTTTCTTCGCTAATCACCCAACTAATGCTGCCAACATAAGTGGCAGGTTACCAAGAGATAGGAAGAAGATGATTGATGAAATCAACAGTTTAATTGAAGATGTGGATGATGATTTTCTTATGTCTTACGCCAATAGATTTGGACTATAAAAAGCTTCTGTTTAGAAGCTTTATTTTAGTTCCTTTATAATTGATTTAATATGTATATCAAAACTATCGAAAACATTCATACTGAGATGGTCATAATCTATTTCGAAATCGCATGTCATTACTACACCAGACACTCCTTTTAACCTAAAGGATTCAATGATAGAAATAAGTTTGACAGCATCTTTTTCATCTGAGTCTAAATAATCTTGGATCCTGTTAATAACTTCAATCTCTGGACGCGCTACTTTTATACCCTTTCGATTGAGTGCATGTACATAATAATCCGCCTGCATAATCTCTCTAGAACCTAGAACTAAGACTTTTTTTATATTCTGTCTTATTAACTCTTCTGCTAAAGACTCACCTATATGAAGTAGGTTAATACTAATATTTCTCCTAATATCTTTTGAAATTTCATGTAATTTTTCTTCACAGAGCACTAAAAAAGATGCACCGGCCTGTCTTAGTACATCTGAATAATAAATAATATCCCTGGTATTCATTTCCTTTGGATTCAATGTGTACGCGACGCTTTTGCATGTTTCATTCAATTGTTCATTTATTGCTTCTAAGTATCGTATGGTACTTTTATAATCAGAACCACCCATTAATCCAATAGTTTTCATAAATCCTCCACTTAAAATATATCATGAAATTTTTGAAATACAAAGTGACTTCTTGTTATAATGAAAGAAGATAAGGAGCTAATATGAGATTATTTTATGCGATAACATTTAAAGAAAAAACAAAAGACATTCTGGCAAGATATAGAGATACTCTAGCTGACCATACATTAAAAGGTAGGTTTACGAGTAAGGAAAATATACATTTAACTCTGGCATTTATTGGTGAGGTCAAGCAAGGAGATTTATCTGCATATGAAAGTGTTTTAGATCATCTAACAGATGAATACATAAACTTAAGAGCAAGCCATGTTGGAACTTTCAAAAAGAAAAACAAAGATATTCTATGGATAGGTTTAGATAAGTCAGATGAATTAACACGCCTATATAAAAACCTTACTTTACTATTGGAAACATATGATCTTGCATATGAAAAAAGAAAATATCACCCTCATATCACAGTGGGAAGACAGGTTGTTTTATTAGAAAAAGACCTTATATTACCTCCAGTTAATTTGGAATTAGACAGTGTTGCACTTATGCATTCTCATCGTAAAAATGATATTTTAACATACGAACCCATCTATCAAATAAAATTCAAGCAGCCCTAAGGCTGCTTGTTACTTCATATAGTTTAGTGTAAAATTCTTTCCACTGATTCTTTTAAATAATTCACTATAAGGATATCTACCTGATGGCTTAACAACTTCATCATACAAGAACTTACCAAAGTCACCAGCTTTATCTGTGATACGTTTAACACCATGCTTTTCCTTGAAAACTTCTGCAAGCATCTCACAAGTTACATCACCCATTAAATAGTTATGATAGTAGATTGGATGAGTTGTGTGATGGATAACAAATAAACAAGGTGGGTTAAAATCTCCCCTATCTGATCCAAGGAGTTCCTTATTCATATCCCAATACATATCATAAATATCATCTAAGGACTGATTGTCCCTTCTATAAAACTCTTGATCAAATAAGATACGTACAACTGATCTTAATGAGTTCATCTTATCCCATTTCTTAATGGCAATAAATTCTTCTCTAGCCTTATCTAAATCTTCATCAAAAAATTGACCATAGAAGTTTTCATCTAACATCAGTGAACCAAACAAGTTGGCGATACCTTCTGTTACAATACCAGATATACCTGAATTCAAAATCTTTTCATTTGGATCATTCAAGAATGAATGTACACCATGTCCTGTTTCATGTAATAAAACGCCGTACTCATAGAATCTATCTTTTACATTGGCAAGTATCCTTGAATCAACACCCGTTTCTATAGGGAAATTATACCCCCATTCCGACTTATTCTGTCTAGAGTAAATATCATAAGTTATATTATAGTCATCTAAATTAAAACCAAACTCCAAGAAAAGTTTCTTAATAGGTGTTAAACATGTCAACATATCTACCTTTTTAGATAATGAAGGTGCAATTTGACTTCTAACATATTGTTCATCCCAAGGATAAATAATATCGTCATTTAAGTATTTACGGGCATATTCCAATCTCATCTTATTCATCTCTGGAACGATTTCTTTTAAATCATCCTTCCAAGAATCAAATATGTCTTTTTCAAGTTCATCATCATACAAGCTCATTTCAACAAAAGTATCAAACCCATTTAGCTTGGCCAACTTCTTTCTCATTTCAACTAAGTCTAAGAATCCACCATCAACCATAGGTTGATCAATTTGATTTCTAGCCAAATATGCTTTTTTTCTAAGTTCACGATCTTCTGATGTGGTAAGAATATTTGTAATTTCAACTGAAGTCTTTTCTTTACCATCAATTTTAAATCTATAAGTATTTAAGATACTTGATAGTTCATTGGTCTTAAGTTGAATCTTTAACATCAAGTCATTGATTTGATCAGATTTATGATAAGATTCAAACATCTTATACATAATATCCATTTTTCTACTGTCTAGTTCATCAAGTTCCAAAGCCTTGTGTTCTTTGATCAAGTTGAAATGATCTTTGTTTTGAAGAAATTCATTGTACTTTTTATAATTCTCTTCTATACCAAAATCATAACCAGCTGTGTACTGTACCCATGCAAGCTTTGAGCCTTCAACTTCTAATTGATGCATCTCATCTCTGAGCGCATTTATTTTATCTAATTTGGTCATTTCAATACCTCCCCTTAAGTGAAAGTATAACATATATCTTTTCTAATTTAATTCTAATTTTTCTCACATGATTCATTAACCTTAGTCAATTATAGTTATAGTATCAAAAGAAAAGGAGAACGATTATGGGATTATTAATTGGATTATTAATTGTAATATTATTTTTAAAATTATTTGTAGGTATTAGTGTAGGATTATTTAGATTATTACTTGGTATATTAGTTGGAGTATTTGTACTTATGTTGTTGCCAGTAGGACTAGCATTGTTCATACCTATCGTAATAATTTCAGTAGTACTCGGTTTTGTAGGATTTATATTAAAACTGATCTTTTAGATTTCCCCCTATTAAATAACAGCTCAGCTGTTATTTTTTTGTGATTGTGATATAATACCATAGGTAAAGGTGGTAAATATGAAAGAAATTATTTATGAAGATCATGATGTACTTGTTTGCATCAAAGAAGCAGGTGTACCTGTACAATCTGATTTAACAAGTGACATCGATTTATATACAAGACTACTTGAGTATATCGGGAAAAAAACAGACCGTCCTTATTTAGGTCTTGTTCATCGATTAGATCGTCCTGTGGGTGGTCTTATTGTCTTTGGAAAGACACCTCAGGCAACTGCTCATTTGTCCAAGCAGTTACAAGAACGTACAATAAAAAAGACTTACTTAACAGTAGTAGAAAATCAACCTCAAGATGCAACTTTAGTGGATTACTTAAAGAAGAAGTTCAAAGGGAATGTATCTAGTGTTGTAGATCAAAGTACAAGCAAGGCTAAGAAGGCGATACTTCACTTAAGAAACTTAGAATCTATTGTTTTTGATGATAAAGTCCATACTTTATTATCAGTAGATTTAGAAACTGGTAGACATCATCAAATAAGGGTTCAACTGTCTCACGCTGGTTATCCAATCTATGGTGATACAAAATACAACCCAACATTTATGGAGAAAAAAGGTTGGCATCAAATTGCCCTATATTCATATAGGATTGAATTTAGACATCCAAAAACAAGAAAAGTCCTGAAGTTTGAACATATGCCAACTTCAGAACCATTTAATATGTTTGATTTAGAGAAAGCCTAGGCTTTCTCTTTTAATTTTCTTCTGTAATTCTTCTAAATCCTAAGCCTTCACCCCATACAGACATGACTGGCAGTACGTCAGCAAAAGCCTTTTCGTCTATATCAGCAATATAATTCTTAATAACCAAAGATTCTCTAGGTGAGCAAATTGTTATCACCTTTGTTTTAGATGCATTACTGTAACCTCCAACTATGGTGTACTTCGAAACACCCCTTTTGATTTCATTAATAATAAAGTTTGCTATTTCATCATCTTTTTCAGAAATAATTTCTAACTTAACTAACTTTGGTGATAAACCATAAAGTACTGTTTCAACAGACTTTAGTAAAACCAACTGTGTCAATATAGCATATAAGGCTACCCTAATATCAAAGGCTAAAATCGATAATAAAATAATAACGACATCTATCATTGTAATAATCTGATTAACAGAAATAAATGGGTACTTCTTCTTGTGAATAATTTTACCAATAGAATCTGTACCACCTGTAGAATAACCCCTCTTTAAGATTAAGCCAACACCAGCACCACCAATAATACCATAATATATTGCAGCTAAAAACATATCATCTTCTATAAGACTTAAATTAAGTTTATTGAAAAACATCAGTACCGCTGGGAATAAGAAAGATAACAGGACAATCTTACTAGCCTCATGTTTACCCATTAGCAAGTAAGTTGCTAATAGTATAAGCAATGTCAGGGCATAATATATATATGTATAATTAATGCCAGTTACGCTATCTAACATAATAGATAAACCAGTTATACCACCTGTCATCAATTGATTCGGCTCTAATATTGCAGTAATTGCAAAAGCAAGCAGAATACAACCAACCAATACAAACAATAGGTCAATTAATAGTTCTTTAATTTTCATACTTACCTCCATTTTTTTCAAAAGACGAATTTTATTATATCATGTTAAATTTTCTTTTCAACATGTTTTTTTAACAAAAGATTTAACATAGATACCCAACTTTCATAAACAACACCAGGAAAACGTCTTCATAAGTTATTTTAACTATAATTAACTTTCCTCATAGTCATATTAACTTAATTATATTGATTATTCAGCTATAAAAGATTATAATTATAATGAAAAATATTATTTTAGGAGGGTTTATGTTTAAAGATATAAAAGAGTTAAAAGCATATTGTCGTACCAATGAAGTAAAACTAATTGATTTTAAGGTAATTGATCTAGCTGGTAGATGGCATCATCTCACAATAACTGTTGATCGTTTAACTGAACATACACTAGAAGATGGGATTGGATTTGATGGTTCTAGTTATGGTTTCTTAACAGTAGAAAAATCAGATATGGTATTTATACCCGACTTATCTACAGCATTCCTAGATCCATTTACAAAAATTAAAACTATTACAATGTTAGCAGATATTTATACTTTAGATCATGGTATTCATCGTTTTGAAGGTGATCCTAGATATATTTCTACTAAAGCAGAAGAATATATGAGAGCCTCTGGCATAGCTGATCGATCATCATTTGGTCCTGAGTTTGAATTTTATATTTTAGACCATTTCTCTTATAGATTAGATCCGCACTTCCAGATGGTTAGATTAGATGCAGAACAAGCTGAATGGAACACAGATTCAGATTGTAACCTAGGATATAAGGTACGTCACCATGGTGGTTACCATGTAGATATACCTTATGATGTGAATTATGATTTAAGAAACGAAATGGTACTTTTACTAGAAGAAAACGGCGTACCAGTTAAGTATCACCATCCAGAAGTTGGTGGTCCAGGACAATTAGAGATTGAGTTATCATTTGGAAATGCCCATGACATGGCAGACCGATCAATGTTACTCAAGTATATAGTTAAGAACACTGCTTTAAGAAACGGTAAAACAGTTACATTTATGCCGAAACCATTCCACAAAGAAGCAGGTAATGGTATGCATGTTCATTTCCATTTATTTAAAGATGATGAACCTGTATTCTACGATGAAAATGGTTATTCAGGCTTAAGTCAAACAGCTTTATATGCCATTGGTGGTATGCTTAAACACGCTTCTGCCCTACTAGCTATCACAAATCCTAGTACTAACTCATACAAGAGATTGGTCCCAGGTTATGAAGCGCCAGTAAGTATCTGCTTCGCAACTGCAAACAGATCAGCAGTTATTAGAATACCAGGATATGCAAATAGACCAGCGGAAAAGAGATTTGAATTCAGATCATCAGATGCTACATGTAATCCGTATTTGGCTTACTCAGCCTTATTAATGGCTGCATTAGATGGTATCAATAATAAGATTGATCCAACTGATGAAGGTTTTGGACCTTATGATGTAAATATATTCGATTTACCAGATGATGAAAAAGCTAAAATCAAAGGTCTACCTAAAACTTTAGATGAAGCAACAGATGCACTTCAAGATGACTATCAATTCCTACTTGAAGGTGGCGTATTTACAGAACAATTAATCAAGAATATCATCAAGCAAAATAGACAAAACGCAGAAGAAATTGCAAACATGCCTCATCCTAAGGAATTTGAACTATACTTCGATTTATAATCCAAACAAAAAACAACTCAGAAATTTTACTTCTGAGTTGTTTATTTATTTTCTAAAAATCCTATTAACTTTCATCTAACGATTTAAAACCTCTATCTTCCCTACATCTTTCAATTTGTTTGGCAGATGGCAATCTATAACCGGGTGTTACAGCTTTACTATATCAGCACATAGCATATTTCTAAACATATGTTAAAGAAATACTCTTGATATGAATTTTTGTGCTACATTTCTAACCCTTTTATTGTTATCATTACAAAATGGTTCTACTAAAGATTTTAGTTCTGTTGAATTAAAATAGGACAAAGCTTCAATTACATGACTTATTTCTGCTTTGGATTTAAGTAACTGTTTGAGTGCTTCCAAAGCTTCTGTATCTTTAGATTTACCAAGAGTTAGTATTATCATTTGTCTACTCATACCATTCTCATCATTTTTAACAATATCAATGTACTCATGAATGTATGCATAGTCACAAATATTATAAATTGAATTCCCAATTGCCCATTTATACATCATATCTTCACTTTTCAGATACTCATCTAATAGTACTTCTGTTACTTCATAAAAACCTTTAACACCTATAGCTCTTACTAATAACTCCTTTAGCATAATGTTTTCTTCCGAACGAATGTATTTCACGATTATCGGTATCAAAACTTTATCTTTTTTTCCAATATTCAATAGATCATTTAAAGCGTTAAATGAATAACCGTGTTTATTAATCTCTTTTATTATACTCTTATTTTCCATAATATCTTCCTATTGTCCTATAATTTTGTGTATAATCTTACCAGAGTTAATCAACTCCTGAAATTTACTATGATGATACTACATAATGCATAAGAAATCACATTTATACTAGAGAAATTCTTCCACACAAATCAGAATATTGGATTAGATCAAGATCCAATATATTTCTTGTAAGAATTTTTCACATTAGTCTGATTGACCATTGCATATCTCATTGTGGTATCGATTTGCTTGTGACCTAACAGCTTTTGGACTTGTTCTATTGGCATCCCCTTATCAATCGCTCTTGTTGCCATTGTACGTCTAAATTTATGAGGATAAACCTCATTTATACCTAAGTTCCGTCCAAGTTCTCTAATACGAATCTCCACACCATTAATTTTTATTCTCCTATGTGGTTTAAGTAATGAAACAAATAAGGCTTTATTCTGATCTGTACGTGTAGTCAAATAATTCTGGAGGTGTATCTTTGTTTCAGCATCAAAATATACTCTTCTTTCTTTTGCGCCCTTTCCATATACTATGCAAATACGTTCTTGAAAATCTACATCATCGATATCTAAATTTACAAGTTCCCCTACTCTCATCCCTGTTGTATATAACAAATCAACCATGGCCAAATCACGAAGTGTCTTACAACCATCACGCAAGATTTCAATGTTTTCATCAGAAATTGTTTTCTTAATTGTAGAAGGTATTCTGATTTTATGTATCCTTCTAACAGGGTTCTTTATGATGTAATCCTCTTCTTCAAGCCACGAAAAGAAACTTGATATGTTCCTTCGTACATTGTCTAACGTGGAGTTTTTACAGTTATTAAACGATTGATATTCAATTAAATAATCTCGTAATACTTCAGTTGTAATCAGTCTAATAGGAAGATTAATGATTGAGAACATCTTTCTTACACTTTTTTCATAATAATGAATTGTTCGTTCCGAGCAACCTTCTATTCTTTTGGCCGCGACAAATTTTTCTAAGTATGTATTATTGTCAATACATTTCCTTTCCTCTTGCATTTCTCCTAACCTCTCAATTAGAATTCTCTTCAAATATTTCATCTGTGTCATACTTAAATACACAGACATATCATTTAAGATGTTATAAATTTGATTATTCATGATTTCACACTCCTTTTTATAGAGTGTACCCATCAAGACAGAACAATTGTACATATAATTTATTCTGCATAGTATAATTCTAAACTGCATATTTTGCTAGCGATATTATGCAGTTTTGAGCTAATCATTCTTTATATAGGCGGTACTTCTGCCACCACCTACTTTAGTTATAAAACCTTCTTTTAATAATTCAGACAATGCCTTTTCAATTGTTGTAACACTAATATCAGGACACAACTTTAAGATATCAGATTTGCTAATTTTACCAACTTTCGTTTCAAATACATGCTTTACTCGTTCAGATTTTGACATCCCTTGGTTCCTCAAAGTTTCAACCCTTGAAGAAAATTCTCTGTATGCTCCCAATAATATTCCAAGATAATACTTAACAAAAGGTTTGTAGTCATTTGAGTTTTCATGCCATCCTAATGAACTTATCTGTAAGGTTTGGTAGTAACTATCTTTAGTTTTTTCAATTAACATTTCGATACTTATGTACTTCCCAACGATATACATATTTTGATAAAGAAGTAGCAATGTTAATAATCGGCTCATTCTACCATTCCCATCATTAAAAGGATGCACGCATAAAAAATCAAGAATAAATACAGGGATTAATATCAATGGATCAACTTTTTCGTTATTCATTGTCTCAACAAATTGATTACACATTTGCTCCATTGTGTCTTTTGTCAAGTAAGCAGCAACTGGTACAAATCGAACTTTTTTTTCACCAATCTCGTTCTTCTCTTCAATAATATTGTCTGCATTCTTAAAATGACCACCAACACCGCCCGAATTATACATATATAAATCTCGATGCAACTGTAGAATCACATTAGATCTCGGAACAATATAATCATAGTTTTCATGGATCGTGTTTAAAACTTCTCTGTATCCAGCGATTTCTTCTTCATTTCTATTTTTAGGTTCGGTTTTCTCTTCTACTAACTCATCTAGCCTTTTATCACTAGTATAAATTCCTTCAATTCTGTTTGATGCTCCTGTACTCTGAATCTTGGCAACTCTTACCATTGCTTCTAAAACATCAGGATATGATTCCATATATAATTCTTGCTTCCCACGATACTCATGTAATTCCGTAAGTAATGTGATGATTTCCTTATCAAACAATTGCTCATCAATATTGCTGTAATCAAACGCTCTCATTCTGCACCTCCTAGTTATATTCTGCATATATTATACCACGTAATATGCAGAATAACTAAATAATATGCAGTTTAATTACATTTATGAATCTTATAATTCACATGCACACTACCCTACATATCAGAA
>Ga0209272_10002242_pt1 | contig 11033 bp, 5 predicted proteins | sample tdDd002_FD_187125 | JGI IMG/M metagenome (GOLD analysis project Ga0209272, IMG submission 187125) | Marine sediment microbial communities from the Atlantic coast under amendment with organic carbon and nitrate - tdDd00.2 (SPAdes)... | ecosystem: Environmental > Aquatic > Marine > Coastal >... | reverse complement strand
AAAACGAGCTTGAGTGCTTTGAGCAAATCAAGAAACTACTTACTTACATCCCTTGGCACAACGAGAAGAAAGCACGTCCTTTCCCTCCAAAACCACCTAAGGCTGAATACAAGATTGAAGAAATTGTTCCTCATGACCCAACTCAACCTTACGATATCCGTAACGTAATTAGAGCGATTAGTGATGATTCTGACTTCTTTGAAGTAATGGAAGGCTTTGCCCGTAACATCGTTATTGGTTTTGGTCGAATGAATGGTGAAACTATTGGTTTTGTTGCCAATCAGCCACTAGTACTTGCTGGTGTACTTGATTGTGATTCTTCTGATAAAGCAGCACGTTTTATTCGTTACTGTAATGCCTTTAATATTCCTTTGGTAACTCTTGAGGATATGCCAGGTTACTTGCCAGGTGTTGACCAGGAGCACGCAGGTGTTATCCGTCACGGTGCTAAGATTCTTTATGCATATAGTGAGGCGACTGTACCTAAGATTACTGTAATTGTACGTAAGGCGTATGGTGGAGGTTATATTGCAATGAACTCTCGTCATATGAAAGCTGACTTCATGTTTGCTTGGCCTACTGCAGAAATTGCTGTAATGGGACCTGAAGGAGCTGCTAACATTATCTTTAGAAAAGAGATTATGGCAGCTGAAGATCCAGAGGCTATGCGTAAGGAGAAAGTTGCAGAATATAAGGCTAAGTTCGCGAATCCTTATGTAGCTGCAGCTAAAGGTTATATCGATACAGTTATTGAGCCAGAAGAGACTCGTAAAATGTTATTGCACTCTCTTGAGGTGTCTATGAACAAAGTTGATAGAAGACCAAGTAAAAAACACGGTATTCCTCCATTTTAAATCGAACTTACTATGAGTAATTTTAAAGAGTTCAACATTGATGGAACAATCTATAAGACTGAGATACCTGAAAATGTTGCGAATAGAAAGAAGTGGGAAAGACCAAATCCGAACCACATTAAATCTTTTATTCCAGGAACGATTGTTGAGATTTTTGTGAAGGAAGGACAGGAAGTTAAAGAAGGTGAATGCCTGATGATTCTTCAAGCGATGAAGATGAAAAATAAAATCCTTATGCCTTTCGATGGAATAATCGAGAAAATTAATGTTAACGTAGAAGAGAAAGTGCCTAACCGTTTGGTTATGGTTGAGATTAAAGCTTAATCTTTCTTTGATTAACAAGCTATATAAAGGCTGTTCTTTAATTAGAACAGCCTTTTCTTTGTATTATAAGCGGTCTTTCCAACAATAATGTTTCTCCCATTGAGCTAATACATTGGGCTCATTTTTAAATAAGCCAAACATACTAGATCCACTGCCTGACATGGCGGCGTAAATGGCTCCTTCTTTATAAAGTTCTTCTTTAATTTCAGCTAAAAGTGGGTGTTTGGGGAAAATGCTGCTTTCAAAATCATTTTTGATTGTTGATTTCCAGTTCTCAATAGGCTGTTTTATAAGTTCTTTTAATGAGATCTTTGGTTTATGTGGTTTAATATTGGCGTAAGCTTCAGGCGTGCTAATATGAATATCGGGTTTAATTAAGAGGATGTGATAACCTGATAGATCCAAATTAATAGCTTCGAATTGATCACCCTTACCAATTGCAAAAGTGGGTTTGTTCTTAATAAAGAAAGCACAATCGCTACCAAGTTTTTTTACTTCATTTTCCATTTCTTCATCACTCATCTTAAGATTGAATTTCTGATTCAGAAGTTTAATCATGTAAGCTGCATTGGCCGATCCACCGCCAAGTCCAGCTCCAAACGGTATGTTTTTGTGTAAATGAATATCTTGTGAAGGAAAATTATATTTGGCTCTTATTAACTCATAGGCTTTAACTACAATATTGTCTTTTGCATCAATATTAATTGGAATTCCTGAAGCTGAGAATGTATAAGGTGAATCCTCCTTAGAATCGGCTATTTCGATGGCATCCCGCATTTTAATTGGGAAGAAGATGGTTTCGATATTGTGAAAGCCATCATGCCTTTTTTCAACAATGTTTAAACCGATATTAATTTTTGCATTCGAGTAGGTAAGCACAAGCTAGCGTATTTTGTTAATAAATAGGAGTAACAAAAATACAGCTTTTATATAAATTGATAATTCAAAGGCTAGATTTTTATTTTCTATAAGTATCTTTGTTCTCTGTAAAATGAATTAGCTTTAAGAATTCAAAATCGAATTTGAGATTCTATTTAATTTTATAAGTTTATATGGATAAGTGATTTATCTGGATTAGTTCAATTTCCTTTAGTAAGAAGCATGGCAGAAACGAAAAAATATACGCCCAAAGTAAAGAATAATCAGTTGTCAGAACATGGTCAGGTGCCACCTCAGGCTGTTGAGCTCGAAGAGGCAGTGTTGGGTGCTATCATGTTGGAAAAAGATGCCATCATTTCGGTAGGAGATTTGTTGAAAGCTGATAGTTTTTACAAGCCAGCTCATCAAAAAATATACAAGGCCATCATGAGCCTGTCTTCTAAGGAAGAGCCTATTGATATTCTTACCGTTACCGAAGAGTTAAAACGTCAGGATGATTTGGAAAGTTGTGGCGGTCCATTCTACGTTTCACAATTAACGTCGAGGGTTGCTAATGCTGCACATATTGAGCATCATGCTCGTATTATTGCTCAGAAATATATTCAGCGGGAATTAATTCGTGTTTCTTCCGAGATTCAAAGCTCTGCATTCGATGAGAGTATTGATGTTGCTGATCTACTGGATCAGGCACAACAGGATGTGTTTGATATTGCAGAAGGTAATATTAAAAAGGAATCAGCTCACATTCGTCCTTTGGCTGATGAAGTAATTGACCAGATTATTGCGGCTAGTAAACGAGAAGATGGTTTAAGTGGTGTGCCTTCAGGCTTTACCGCTTTAGATCGAATTACCTCAGGTTGGCAAAAATCCGATCTTGTGATTATCGCAGCCCGACCTTCTATGGGTAAGACGGCCTTTGTATTATCCATGACTCGAAATATGGCAGTGGAGCACAAGGCTCCTATTGCAATTTTCTCTCTGGAGATGGGGGGCGACCAGTTGGTGAAACGTATGATATCTTCTGAAACGGAATTGGGATCAGAAAAGCTTCGTAACGGTCGATTAGCTGATCATGAATGGGAACAGTTACACAGTAAGATTAAGGGCCTGATCGATGCGCCAATTTATGTGGATGACACACCAGGTTTGTCAATTTACGAATTGCGTTCTAAATGTCGAAGACTTAAGGCTAAACATGATATTGGTTGTGTTATCATTGACTACCTTCAGCTGATGACAGCTGGTTCAGATATGCGAGGTAATCGTGAACAGGAAGTTTCTTTAATTTCCCGACAACTTAAAATTATTGCTAAGGAGTTGAATATACCCGTTATTGCACTTTCACAGCTGAATCGTGGGGTTGAGCAACGTACTGGTGATGCTAAGAAACCAATGCTGTCTGACCTTCGTGAATCTGGAGCGATTGAGCAGGATGCCGATATGGTTTTATTTATACACCGTCCCGAACGTTATGGTATTACTGAAGATGCTGAGGGAAATTCTTTAATAGGTATTGCTGATATTATCATAGCAAAGCATCGTAATGGTGCTGTAGGGGAAATTCAGTTACGATTCCGTAATCAGTTAGCTCGATTTATGGATTTAGAAGGAGAGAGCCCTGAAGGTTTTGGGACTGAAAGTGCTGTTGCACAAACTTTTGGTTCAAGTATGAATGAAGAACCTGTTGGGTATGATGATCCTAATGCAGGCTTGCATGGAGGAAGTGATTTTGATGATGCACCACCATTTTAAATCTTGATTGATAAATAAGATTGCAAATAAAGTCACAAACAATTTTAATATTCTGCGATTATGAGTTTTGCAAAAAAGATTATTTGTTTCTTTTTATTTCTTAATGCGCTTCCTGTTTTTTCTGCCAATCTACTCATCCCAATGGATGATGTTCAGAAAAACCATCTCAAATCATATGGGATTGCCTTTTGGGTATTGCAACAGAATCAAGATATTCATTGGTTGTTGAACTATCGTGGAGGTAGTTTTCTTTTGCCTTTTAGCCAGGAAATAAAATCTGAATGTCAAATTCGAGGCATAAGTTTCGAAGTAATTAGCGACGCACAATCTACACTGATTTTTGATGAAATAAGAAGTCCTGAAGTTAATATGGATGCCGTAAAACTTCAGAAACCACCTAAAATGGCTGTGTATTCACCTCAAGGTAAAAAGCCATGGGATGATGCGGTGACTTTAGCTTTGACCTATGCTGAAATTCCTTACGACCTAGTTTACGATGATGAAATCATGAAGGGTGATTTGTCTAAATATGATTGGTTGCATCTGCATCATGAAGATTTCACAGGACAACATGGTAAATTTTATGCCGGATACCGAAACCTAAAATGGTATAAGGATGAAGTGCGTGAGAATCTTGAGAGAGCTAATCAATATGGTTTCACTAAAGTTTCGGAATTAAAATTAGCCGTTGATTTAAAAATAAAAGCCTTTGTAGAAGCAGGTGGTTTCCTGTTTGCCATGTGTTCAGCTACGGATACTTTCGATATTGCGCTTTCTGCTGAGCATACCGATATTTGTTCTCATGAGTTTGATGGTGATCCTATGGATCAAAATGCGCAGGAAAAACTTGATTTCAATAAAACTTTTGCCTTTCAGAATTTCACTCTAGAGACCAATCCTTCGGTTTATGAATTCTCGAGTATCGATGTCACTCATACGCGTAAAGTCCGACAAGATGAAGATTATTTTACGCTTTTTGATTTCTCGGCTAAATGGGATCCTGTTCCAAGCATGTTGTGCCAGAATCATAATAATCTGATTAAAGGCTTTATGGGACAAACCACGGCCTTTAATATCGACTGTATCAAACCTAATGTGCTAATAATGGGTGAGCTTAAATCGGCTGGTGAAGCTAGATATATTCATGGAAGCTTCGGAAAGGGGACTTGGACTTTCTTCGGTGGACACGATCCAGAAGATTACCAACACTTAGTAGGAGACCCACCTACCGATTTAAACCTCAAAAAGAATTCTTCGGGATATCGTTTGATCTTGAATAATGTGCTGTTTCCTGCGGCAAAGAAGAAAAAAAGAAAAACTTGATGATGTGTTGTCCCTCTAGTTATCGGGATGCTGATAAGTCTGATGTTGAGCAGAAGTGAATCGTGATTTGATAAAAAAACAAAAGGCTGAACCCCCTAAGGTCAGCCTTTTTCACCAATTGTGATTCCCAAATAAACTCAATATATTGTTAACCATTTGCAAATTATCGACCTTAGTAACTTCACTATCCTTTAGAATTGTTCATGAAACTTTTGGTATCACTTGGTGTTTGAATTTGGCTTGCGACCAAATTCGATTCTTTACCGTTACAAATCTACATTTTGTTTGTAAAAGGACGGTATTTAGTATGTTAATAAATATTAAGAGAACTGCAATCGTTGTAAATTTGGGATTAATGTGCCTTTTTTGAAGATCAATATCATTTTTTGAACTGTCAAAAAAAAATAAATTTTAATTTATGCTAATCAATTCTGAATTTAAAATTCACCATCAGATATGCTCTAATTAGCTATTCACGAAGCTTGTGTAATATACGCGTTTAACCAATAATTAACTTACTGTAATGTTCGTGATTAACAGGTAAGGAAATATGCTTCACACGTAAAATCTCTGTGGACATTTTTGTTATTTTAGGGGCCTTTGTTGACTTTTTTTAACTCTCCCCGAAAACAATTTGTCTAATGAATAATCTCTATATAAAATTCTCTTTATTCTTTTTTTTTTCCATACTATTAAGTGTTACGGTTTTTGCTCAAGAAACTGTTCGTGATGATTTTGATTCAGCAAGTTATTCTCTTAACACGGGATCTTCTAACTGGATTACAAACTGGATTGAATCAAATGATGACAATAGTGCTTTAGGAGGACGCATTGATATAATTGGTTCCCGTTTAAGATTTGAAGATATTTCTCGTAATTCTCATCAAATTAAGAGGAGTGCTGATATTAGTGCAGCTTCATCCGCAACTTTATCTTTTGATTGGGAGACCGTTGGCCTTGATAGGCAAAATAATAACAGAAAGGAACAAATTGACCTGCAGATCTCTATTTCTGCGACAGGTCCTTTTACAACTATTGGAACTTTTGATGAAACACGGTCAGGTAGCTTTAGTATGGATATATCTAGTTATATATCAGGTGAAACGACAATAAGATTTATAAATACCAGTAACTGGCAGTATGGAGATTGGGAAGCTGGTGAGTATGTTTATATTGATAATGTTGTGATTTCCTATGTGACTCCTAGTACTGTTGTTTATTGTTCTGCAAATGGGGATCAATGTGATGAATTTATCGAAAGAGTTCAGGTAGGAAGTATTGATAATGCAAATACAGACTGTTCCGGGGGATATGATGATTTTACATATCTTTCAACAACTATGAATGTTGGTGTTGCTTATCCTATAACGGTTACTAATGGTAATAATTACAATGGTGATCAATGTGGTATTTGGGTTGACTGGAATCAGGATGGAGACTTTGATGATAATGATGAAACGATTATTGTATCTGGTGGAACAAGCGTATTTACGGCCAGTATTACTCCTCCTGCAAGTGCTGTTGCTGGAAATACGAGAGCGAGAATCAGAATATTGTGGACTGGTGTATTGGAGTCGTGTGGTGCTGCCAATTGGGGAGAAGTAGAAGATTACACGATAAATGTGGTAGCTAATTCCTTGCCAACAATTACTTCTTTTACTCCAGAGAATGCTTGTTCAAATTCGAATCAGGTTGTGACGATTTCAGGAACACACTTTACCGGGGCTACAACTGTTCAATTTAATGGTGTTGCAGCGGCAAGCTATACGGTAAATAGCTCTACTCAAATAAGTGCAACTTTGCCAAGTGCAGCAACTTCAGGAGTTTTAACTGTTACTACACCAGATGGTACTACAACAAGTACACAATCGTTTACTGTAAACCCACTGCCTGCTGCCGCCGGCATTATAACAGGTACTGATATTGTTTTACCAGGAGATACGAAAACTTATGTTTGTGCTGCAATAGCTGATGCCACTAGTTATGAGTGGACGATTACAGGGAGTGGTGCAAGTATTACAAATAATGGCAGTCAGGCGGATATTACATTTGCGGCGAATGCTAGTCCTGGAGATAGACTCTTAACTGTAAAAGGAATGAATGCTTGTGGTAGCGGACTCGTTTCTGCAACATTTACCATTTACATCAGGCCAAGTTATGCCTGCCAAACAACGGTGATTAATTGGGATTTTGATAGTCCAGACCTGGCAGGTGCAAGCTGGAGAGGTTACTCTACTGTAAATGGATGGCAATCAAGTCTTAATAATATTGAGATTTGGAAAAATGGTTTTATGGGTATTACAACAGTTGATGGGGGACAGTTTTGTGAGTTGAACTCTGTGGGGGTAAATGAAATGTGGCAAGATATGAGTACGATTCCTGGTTCTAAAATGAGATGGGAGATTACGTATAGATATCGAAGCAATAGTTCAGAATCTATTCGTATAAAGATTGGAGCTGTAGGTTCCTTAGCAAATATTGCTGATATTTCAAATAATAATTCAGGTTGGGTGACCCACTCTGGCTTTTATACAGTGCCTGCTGGTCAAACCACAACACAGTTTAGAATAGCTACCTTAACACCATCAGGATCATCGGGTAACTTAATTGATAATATACAGTTTTATTCCATAGAACCGGATATCGAAGATCCAACCTTTGATTGCCCTCCAGATACAGATGGTGATGGTTTTATCGTTTCGGAATGTATAGATGGGACAAGTCTGATTGTGAATAATATTGGTGTAACAAATATTGCGGATAATTGTACTCCAGTAGGGGATTTGATTATAGAGTATAAAATTACAAATAAACCGACCCCAACCTCGGCCGAAATCTTATTGGAAAATTATGGAGATGATCCTGCAGGAACTGCGACGTCTAGTGACGCTAGTGGTTATGCTTTCCCTTTGGGCGAGTCAACGGTGACTTATAAGATTATTGATGCCAGTGGACATGAAGCTACATGTCTTTTTAAAATTGAACTTAGTGCAAATCCCAAACCTGTTGGGATATTTTACGAATGATTAAAAGTTCACTCAACTTAAGAGTTATATCTCATCTTTCAATCTCTAATTCATAGAGATAACCATCTTGAGCTATTTTGTTTTATTTTCGAATCGGATGTTAAGGGTTTAGCTTGCAGTATCTTGTGTTTTAGGCTTGCAGATTATTATTCTTATGTTAGCTTGTTGTGTTCATAATTGTTATTTTTGAGCCCTTTTTGTCGATTTTATTATCATTACTCGAAATCTGTGCGCTTCATGAATAATTTCTATATAAAATTCTTATTAATCATTTTCTTCTTTTGTTCTCTGAGCGGGTCTCTTTTGGGGCAGACTTATTGTTCTTCGTATGGAAGGGATTTTGACATAGGTATTACATTTGTTGAATTTAATACGATTAAAAAAGTAAGTAGTAGTTATCCTAATTATACTGATAATACTTCAATGTCTACTACTGTGACCATCGGTGAATCTTATGATTTGACCGTGAAAGGGGATTCTTGGTCGAATAGGGGGACTAAAGTGATGGTTTGGATTGATTGGAACCATGATGGTGATTTTAATGATTCTGGTGAGTCTTTTGATTTAGGTTCTATAAAAAAAAGGAAATCTAACCGGTCTACTTCGAATTCTCCTTTAAGCATAGATATACCAGTTGGTGCAAAAGTTGGCGATACAAGAATGAGAATTTCAGGAAAGTATAATTCTTATCCTACTTCATGTGAAGCTAACTTTTATGGAGAAGTAGAAGATTATACATTAAACGTAGTTGCGAGTGTTGTTGGCCAGGGGTTTTGGTTTAAAGCAGATGCTGGTATAAGCGGAAATGTTACTTCTTGGACAGATCAAAGTGGTAATGGACATACCGCCAACAATTCAGGAAATGTTTCGAGAGTAAATAATAGTTTGAATTTCAACCCGATTCTTAACTTTAGCGGAGTGAACAGGCAATTTGCTGTTTCAGGTGCAGCTTCTATTCAAACCTTTCTTGTCGTGAATAAAACCCTTGCCACAAATAATCACTTGTCTGGATTAATTGGAATGACTGGAGATAAGGGGGTGCGATTGGGAAAGCCTAGTCAATCTTGGGAAGGGAATAATAATACTGATGATTGGGTAAATACTTCGAGGGCTGGCTCTGGCCGTATCAACGGTTTATCTAATGTTAATATGGTACATAACTCTCAGTGGCACATTGCTAACCTTACACGTTTTCAGACTTTGTCGGGTAATTATTATTTAGGTGGCTATTATCCGGGACGTTCTTATTCAGGCAAGATTGCTGAAGTTTTGGCTGTCTCATCTGCTGTTACTAATTCGGCACAGCTTGAATCCTATCTAGGTATTAAATATGGAATTACTTTAGGAAATACAGCTACTCTGGTTGATTATGTAAATGCTGATGGTGCAAAAATTTGGAGTGGATCTTCCGTATATCAAAACAATATTGCTGGAATTGCTCGTGAAGATTCTCCTTATGGATTGCATCAAAAAATATCTTCTAGTATTAACACAACACCCTCAAGTAGCTCTGATGTTACGATGGCAACGATCAATGATTTTATACGTTCAAATCAAGATGCTTCAAGAACAGATCTCGCTGATGAGAATTTTTTACTTTGGGGTGATAATGCAGGTGCAAGTTCTTCTTGGCAAGATAATGGCGATTACCAAACTGTTGCTCGAAAATGGAAGTTAGAGAAAACAGGAGGTGTTGGTACTACTTACTTTCAGATAAATTTGAAATCATACCCAAGTGCTGTTGACAATTATTTGTTAATAGTAGATGATGATGAGGATGTTTCAAATGGAATTAGCAATACTTATGTTCTTGCCAACACTTCGGGTGATTTGTATTCTACGTCTTTCACACCCCCTAATGGGACGAGTTATTTTACCATTGGCTATTTTTCGGGCTCTAATATTACTGTAGCTGATTGTTTGGGTGCAAAAACGATTTGCGATGCAGTTTACGATGAGCCTTCGCCTGAGACCATAGGGCTTGGAGGAGTTTTGAATGAACTACCTAATGGTGATTGTATCCCTGAAGAGAAAAATGGAATATGGTATTCTTTTTCACCACAAAATACTGTTGATGCAAATTTGAAATTTAAGATAACGCCAAATGTTAATACAAATGATTATGATTGGGCGATTTTTGATATGACGAATACGACTTGTGAAGATTTAGCAAGTATTGATATTTCAACTAGTGATGCATTTGTGAGTGGGAATACCTATGGGAGAAGTGGATGGAATGGTCCTACTGGCGCGGATTATGATCAAGGAGGACGAGGCGATTGTAATGGGCCTGGTACGGGTAATGGACCTGTTTGGAATGACGATGTTTTGGTGAAACCTGGACATAATTATATGCTGTATGTCTCTAATTGGTCTGAGAAAAAAGATGGATATGTAATTAGTTTTGATCAGCCAGGTGGTTCTGCAATCATTTATGATGACATCCCACCCGAACTGGATGGTGTTGTCCAGGCGTGTTACGGCTCGAATAAATTAAAAGTAGACTTTACAGAGATACTGCCTTGTAATAGTCTTGATGTAAATAAGGTTAGTTTAGTAATTGGGGGTGTTTCGTATAGTGTTACAGATATTACTTCATTGAATTGTGATTCTGGAGGAGAAGGGAGTGCTGCTTATATTTTTATGTTAGATCGTCCAATATCTCATGTTGGCCCATCTAGCCTTAGTATAGAAGCTTCGGGTATTGCAGATATGTGTGGGAATGTGAATTCTGTTGTTAGTGATATGTCTTTTACTGTATATAAAACAAGTGTTTCATTATCTGTAAACAAAAGTCCAGCTTGTATAGGAGAGGATGTAATTGTAATGGCCAATGCTAATGGTGGTTTTGGAACGTATATTTATGAGTTTTCAC
>Ga0209272_10002241_pt1 | contig 11033 bp, 9 predicted proteins | sample tdDd002_FD_187125 | JGI IMG/M metagenome (GOLD analysis project Ga0209272, IMG submission 187125) | Marine sediment microbial communities from the Atlantic coast under amendment with organic carbon and nitrate - tdDd00.2 (SPAdes)... | ecosystem: Environmental > Aquatic > Marine > Coastal >... | reverse complement strand
CACCTCTTCCCATTCCGAACAGAGAAGTTAAGCCCGTTAGCGCCGATGGTACTGCAGAGATGTGGGAGAGTAGGTCGACGCCAACCTTTAAAGAGTCTTATTCCAACAAGGAGTGAGACTCTTTTTTATATGCTCTGATTTTTATAAGTCAATATCTAAATAACAATATTTGAAGTTTTAAAAAGCTTCCGCTTACCTTGAATTTAGATTCATTAACTCACGCTTAAGGTTTTTTAACCTATATTTTTAAACAATCTGTTTAAGTTCGTCTCAGTTTGTATATCTTTGTACGCTATGAAACAATATTTCATAATATTAGCTCTTGTATTTGGACTAAGCACAATTTCTTTTGCACAAAGAAAATTATCTGGTGCTAGCATTGGACCTGATGGAAAATCAATGTCTCAAAAATCAAAGAAAGATGATTCTAAGATGTTGGATAGTCTAGGTTACAATGTTGAATCTGTAATCAAAACTTGGAAACTTACAGATATGAATTCTTCAGTTCGCGAATTCAATTTGGATACAGTACTAGGAGAAATTCAAAATTACAATCCGATCTATCAAAAGAGTATTTCTAATTCATATTTGGGAAATTTAGGAGCGGCTTATCAAAGTAACATTTACATTGATAGGGAAAAAGATAAGTTTTTATTTTTCGATGCGTATAGAGCTTATATGGACAAACCTGAAGATATTGTTTATTTTAATACAACCACTCCTTACACTAGGTTATTTTATGAAACTGGTGGACCAAAAGGACAATCTGAAAACTTATTAAAGGTTCTGCAAACACAAAACATTTCACCTAACTGGAACTTTGGTATTAAATACGATTTAATTTCAAGTGATGGTCAATATCAGAATCAGAAGACTAAATTGTATGACTTAACTGTTTTCTCGAGTTACAAGAAGAGAAATTATGGAATGAATCTGGTTTTAAATATGAACCGCATTAATGCAAATGAAAATGGTGGTGTTGTTAATGACGATTTAGTTACCGATGGTGATGAAGAACCTGAAAATATCCAAATAAATTTAACCGAAGGGAAATCGAAATTGACAAATTTTAATTTGTTTATGAATCATTCCTATGGTATTGGTAAGGAAAGAGAAATAGTAATCGAAAAAGATACAACTTATTCGTATGCTATTGATTTATTATATACTTTGAATTACGGGAAAAATAGTTGGCAGTTTAAGGATGAAAATCTGAATAAAGAATTTTATCCTAACTTTTTCTTGAATCAAAATTCAACTTTTGATAAGGTTGAACAAGCAATGGTTAAGAATACTTTTCAAATTGTTTTTAATGAGAATGAAAACAAATGGATTCGCTTAGGAGCAAGATTTGGTATAGAAAGTGAATTCTTGAAATATAATCTTAGAAGAAATGTATCTCAATACGCTTGGCAACAAAAGGATGAAAATATCCATAATAATCAACTTGTTGCAAGCCTATTTAGTTTATCTGGAAAATCTGTAAACTGGAAAGCAGTTGGTAAATATGTGTTCGAAGGATATCGCCAAAATGATTTTGATTTGGATTATCAATTAACAAAATGGTTTGGTGAAAAGAATTCTGGGCATGGTTTTAAGCTTTCCGGGAGATTGGAATCGACTACTCCAAATTACATTATGGAGAAGTACTATGGAAATCATCAGCAATGGGATTTAAAGCTTGACAAACAAAATGAATTACGTGCAGGTGTAGAATATTTTAATAAGAAATATAGGTTTAAAATTGGTGCAAATTTCTGTCAGATAGATAATTATACTTATTTTGGGTTGCAGGCAACACCTGAACAAGCCAGTAGTGGAATTTCTGTTTTAACAGGATATTTGCAGAAAAATTTCAAGTTAGGGAACTTTTATCTAAACCAAAGCTTGGTTGGTCAAAATAGTTCAAATGAGAAGGTTTTACCACTTCCAACTTTATCAATCTATAGTAATAACTATTATAAAAATGAATTCTTTAATGGTGCATTAGGCATACAAACTGGTGTATCGATACATTATAATACAAGTTTTTACGCTCCAGATTATATGCCTGCTACGGGGCAGTTCTTTTTGCAAGATCAAAAGGAGCTAGGGGATTATCCTAAGGTAAATGTGTACTTTAATTTTAGAATAAAAAGAACACGTTTATTTGTCATGTATGAGCATGCAAACGCTTCTATTGGAAGTAAAAACTATTTTTCAGCACTTCATTATCCAATCAATCCGTCTATGCTGAAATACGGATTAATTTGGACTTTTTACAATTAAGAATTCTTAAAAGGAACCAAGAAGATAAATCAAATAATTCTTGGTTTAAGACCTGTTTATTTCTAATTTAATATTAGGAAGGGAGAATTTTATGTCGCAATTTAAATACATAAAGCTACTTATACCTTTGATTTTCATGGTGTTTTTGCAAACTTGTAACCAGCAACGAAAGCTTGCGAAGTTACAAATGCAAGAGAAACCCATTGTAGAATTGAAGCATGTAAAGCTGCGTGGAAAACTAAGAGTGATTACCGATTATAATTCTACTAACTATTTTATTTACAAAGGTAGAACTATGGGGTTTCAGTATGAAATGCTGAAAGCTTTAGCTAAGCATTTAAATGTTAAGCTTGATTTGACGGTAAGTAATGATTTGGTTTCTTCTTTTGATGCTTTGGAACGCGGTGATGTTGATTTACTAGGTATGAATTTGGCAGTGACTGGAGATAGGGTAGAGAGGTTTAACTTCACTGTATCTCATAGTCAATCACGTCAAGTATTAATACAAATTAATGATTCTATTCATCCTGTCGGATATGTGAGTGAAAAATCGCAATTATTTGGGAAGCAAATTCACGTCCCGAAAGGATCTTCGTTTGAGGAAAGGCTGAATAGAATATCGAATACTGGAAATAATGATATTCAGATTATTCCTGTGGATCAAATGGAGGTAGAGGAATTAATTTCTAAAGTAGCAAATAGAGAGATTTCCTATACGATTGCCGATGAGAATGTTGCAATGGTGAACCAGACTTATTATCCAAATATTGATATTCGAACGCATTTGAGTGAGCCACAAAATTTAGCTTGGGCTTTGCGAAAAGGAACCGATGAGCTTACCAAAGATATTAATATGTGGTTGATTGATTTCCAGAAAACAAGGGAATACAGAATTATTTACAGAAAATATTTTAAAAGTAGCAGAATTGAAGAGATGCTTCAAAGTGAATACTTTACTTTAAAGAGTGGTAAAATATCTGAATATGACGATTTGCTAAAGAAAAATGCAAAACTGATTGATTGGGATTGGAGATTGTTATCGGCTTTGGTTTATCAAGAATCAAACTTTAATCCTAAAGCACGCTCGTGGGTTGGAGCTTTTGGTTTGATGCAATTAATGCCTGAAACAGCATATCGATACGATGTTGATTCTTTATCAACTCCTCAGGAAAATGTGGAGGCTGGAGTGAAGCACTTAAAATATTTAGAAGCTAAACTCGATAAAACATTGGGAGACAAAACTGATAAGTTAGAATTTTTATTGGCTTCGTATAATGTTGGTTTGGGACATATTCTTGATGCACGAAGATTAGCGCAAAAGAATGGTAAGAACCCAGATCAATGGAAAGGTAGTGTTGATTATTATTTATTGAATAAATCAAAGCCTGAATTCTTTAATGATCCGGTGGTAAAGTATGGATACTGTCGTGGACAAGAACCTTATTGGTATGTAATTAAGATCTTAGATCGCTACAAGCATTACAAAAATATGGCTTTAACGGATCAAAGCAGCTCTTAAGAATACCTCTCGTAATTCCGATAAAATCATTGCAGTAGCTCCCCATACTTTGTGTCCATTGGCATTGAAATATGGGGCGTTTATTGTGAGACCATTTTTGGTAAAACTAAATTTTGAAATATTTTCTTTAGAAAGAAGTTGCTGTACAGGCATTTCGATAACTTCTTCCACTTCAAAAGGGTTCATTTTGAAATCAGGTCGTTGTTTGCAATAGCCTAAAACAGGAAGTACCATAAAATTGCTTACAGGAATATATAATTCAGTTAAGAAGCCTAATATTTTAATTTTTTTGCAATCCACCCCAAGTTCTTCATTGGTTTCACGAATTGCAGTAACGGTTCTATTAGAATCACTCTCTTCGTATTTACCACCTGGTAAACTAATTTGGCCGCTATGATTTGTGTTTCCTGAAGTTCTCTTTATAAATGGAAGGAACAATTGACCATCTTTGGGATAGAAGAGTAATAGAACACTACTGTCTCTGGCAATCGAAGGATCACTTGTTTTTAGAGCATGTTCACGAATTGAAGGCGACATTATTTTTTGAGCATCAAAGCCTGGAAGACCATTATTGAGCTCATTATTTAATTGTTGTGTGAATTGTTCTAAATCAAATGTTGTATCTAATAAATTCATATAATCCTTTTTCAAATCTTACTTAAAGATAGAAATAAAGTTTCCCCAAGCTGTCAAAAAAAGATTAAACTTTATTGAAATTCATTAAAAAACCCGGCCACTAGCCGGGTTCAAATTATTTTCTAAAATTCTTAACAAATTGTTCTACCTCAGGTACACCACCCTGGTAAAGTAAATATCCATTGTATGGTTCTCGTTTTGTGGTTTCATCATTAATAGGTGTTTCCATGATATCGATAACCTCTTGTCTATCGTTAGTTTGACCAAGAGTCCAACCCAATTTAATATATGCAGCCTCAGGAAGCATATTGTCTAAAGGAACTACCCCCATTGCCATTAAATCTCTACCCGTATCATAAACAAACATATGAGTATACCCCCAAAGCGTTTGGACAGTCATGAATATATGAACACCTTTTTCAACCGCTCTTTTTAAAGCAGGATAAACTGGTTTGTTGACGTGCCCAAGTCCGGTTCCTGCAATAATAATTCCTTTGTATCCGCAATCAACCAATGCATCGATTACATCAGGTTGCATGTTCGGATAATAGTAAACGATGGTTACTTTTTCTTCGAAATAGGGAAGAATCTTAACGTCCTTATCTTTTCGACGATGATTGTATCTTTTCTTAATTGCTTTAACACCTTTTCGCGTAACGGTTGCCAATGGTGTATCTCCTAATGTCCTAAAAGTGGAGCGGTAACTCGAATGCATTTTTCGAACTCTTGTACCTCTATGAAGGAATCCATATTCATCCGAAGTAGGACCAAACATACACACCATCACTTCTGCTATATCGCCGTGACCTGCTGCAATTGCTGAATGCATTAAATTCAAAGCTGCATCAGAAGAAGGTCTGTCTGATGATCGTTGAGAACCAACCAAAACAACTGGAACTGGTAAATTTTGAACCATATAGGTAAGTGCAGCTGCAGTATGGTGAAGTGTATCGGTTCCGTGGGCAATAATGATTCCATCAACTCCATTTTCTATTTCCTTGCCAATGGCAATGGCTAAAGAGATGTATTGCTGTGGTCCCATGTTCTCACTAAATACGGCAAAAACTTTCTCTGTTGTTAAGTTACATATGTCTGCCAATTCGGGAACAGACCCATATAATTCACCTGGCGAAAAGGCTGGAATAACAGCTCCGGTTCTGTAGTCAAGGCGAGAAGCAATGGTTCCTCCAGTTCCAAATAATTTCACCTTTGGCTGTCCTTCGGTGTAAGGAAATTCTTTTTCAGGAACTTTGTAATTGGCCTTTTTATAGCCTGTTTCCTTCATTTCCTTGATGGTAGTAATATTAATCCCAATGTTATAACCAGTATCAATTTTTAAAACGATATGTTGATCGTCATCATTTTCGGCACGCGGTAAAATTGTACCATCAAACTCACCTCTGGTTGTTACAATATGAGTTTTTCCCCATACTCTTACATTATATTTTTTGAGGGTTTCCAGAGCATCACCCTTATATCCTTGAAAAAGATCTTCCATTATTGTAATCGTTTATCGATGATTTCTCTTAAATCTCTTAACTCAATATTTCCAATAGCTTGCTTATGTAGTTGACCCATAATCCAGTTTGCAGCTTCTTCCTTATCATCTGTTTTTCTGATATCACGGTATTTCTCCGCTAAGAAATCTATTGGAGCAGCCAATTCATCCAAGCTTCGTTTTTTAAATTTTAAAGCGGTTAGCATAGAATTAAATTCCATGCTTGGATGTTGGAACAATATTGGGAGTAGGTATTTTGCAATATTAATGTGCAGACCTTTTTCTCGTATGAACTTAAATAGTCCTATCAATTTTCGGTAATTGAAATCATTATGTGCCTTTTGTTTTCCAACAATATTCTTGTAGGTATGGCCAAAGAAGATTGCAACACGTTTAGGATCGAATTTAAAGCGTTCGCAAATTTCTTCTATTATTGGGAAAATATTCTTACTTAGAATGAAATGGAAAGCATCGGCAGGTACTGCCCATTTGCTTAGTAATTCTATTCTTTCAGATATATCTTGAGGCAAATCTTTACCCAATTTTTCGATGTATTCATTAGATAAAGGAATTGGACAAGAATCTGTATCAGGATACATTCTATCGGCGCCAGGAAGAACTCTTTCGAATATGGTTGTTCCATCTGGAAAGGATTTTCTAGTTTCATTAGGAACTCCATCAAAAATCATTTCGCAACGTTCAACCACAGTTTCTATAGCTGTTTCCATGTCCTCTTCCGGTCCCCAAATAATGATTTGTGCATCATTATTATTGGTATTAAGATGTGTGCGAATCGTAGCAAAATCATGATCAGAAATGGTTAGATCTTCTTGCTCCGAATGAACCATATTTGGCTTTTCGATACAAGCAATCACTTTTAATCTTTGAGAGATTTCATCCGCAAAAACCTGATCTGGCTGAGTAAAATGGGAAAGGAATCCTTTAAATTCAGGAATATTGATGGCAATGATTTTATGCTGTTTCTCTTTGCATTCAACCAAAGGCAGGTAAGTGAATTTAAACTCGTGAGGATCCAATTCCATATGATTTACTTGCCATTTTTCCTTCTTGGTTCTCTCTAACAATAGTTTTCGGATGTGTAACAAAGCCCATTGACGGAATGCTTCGTTGTGAGAAAGTTCTGGAATCCATTTGTTGTGAGCCACTCCTTTTATTTCTACTCTTGAGCCGCCTCGGCAACTAACATTTACATCTTCGCGTCCAGCGCCCATTCCTGTTCGAACCAAACCGGTGCTTCTGTTTAAGAAACGAATGTATTCAGCAGCTTCTCTTAATTCATCTGGGGTTACCAGCTCCGGAGCGGTAACCGTTTCGATTAGTGGCATCCCTAAACGATCGGTTTTATACCACCTTTCATGCCCCACATCGGCTATTTCTCGACAAGAATCCTCTTCTATACTAAGTTGTATTAGGTTTACCTTTTTATTTCGAAGTTGAATATGACCATTTACGCCAAGAATTGCCGTACGTTGAAATCCTGTAGGAATACTTCCATCCAGATATTGCTTTCTGGTGATGTGAACTTCGCCAACCACATTAAGTTTGCTAAGCAAAGATATTTTGAGTGCAATTTCTAGAGCTTCCGGGTTAATTTTAAACGGAGGAGTATCATCAACTTCGTAGGTACATGCGGTTTCGTTGTTGATTCGATAAATGATGTTCTTACGGGTTTTAAATTCCATAAGAGCGGTTCCATCGTATCCACCTAATTCACTCATGGCAGGTCGCATGTGGCGAATTACTTCGGCATCGTAATCTCCGTTTTTTTGAAATACGCCACAAGGGCAATGGCAAAACAACTTCTCTTTTGTGGCAAGTTGTTGATGAACTTCTAAACCCGACTTAAATCCAATTCTACGATAGTCTTCAGGCGTGGCGAGCCTTCTGTCTACATAGCCAATTTGTTGTCGGGTGAGTTCATAGTTTTGTTTGGGTGTAATTTTAGTACTCATTTCGGGTTAAATTAGTAACCCCAAAATGTACATATTATTCATTGCATAAGAAATGATAAATGACAGGTTTACAGTCTAAAAATCAAATAAATTAAGGAGTGAAAGGTAATCTTATTTTAAATCCCTTGCTTTGTATGTCTTCATGAATTCTTCTCCCGACTTCTTGCCCCCAAATCATACCTGCTTGCATACTTTCCGCTGTAATAGCAGGAGTTTTTTTGGCAATTCTTCTACCAGCATCCGATTCAAAAAAAGCAATCATTGCCTTTACATCTTCATGTGATAGATTCTTTCTGTATATGGGAACAATCATATCATATAAATCATCAAAGGAAGTTTTTAAAAATTCAGCTTCTGTTTTTTCCCAATAACTTGCCGGAACATTGGATTCTTGCGATTTAAAATGTTCAAGCATGGTTTTGATTGACTTTTTGAAGCTATTCGCAGATCCATTTACCTGAAAAAGATGTTTTACATCTTTTGCATATTCATCGTCATTTACACTTTTATTAGCAAAACAAGTGCTTGCTGTAAAAAGCATTATCAATACAAATACCTTGGTCCCTATGATTTTCATTGTTTTGTATTTAGGTTTAGTAGATTATTATCTTGTCAAATTTAAAACTTTTAGAATATCTGTTGTTATTTGTTTTCGATATTTGGCTTCATCTGATGAATTGATATCCATGTTTAAGGCAAAAAAGTAGACATTGTTCTCGTTTTCAAGATAACCAACATACCAACCAATTTCTTGTTCTATGCGTGCTGCCCATCCTGTTTTTGCTCTAATTGAATAGTCATCTGTTTGTTCTACAAGTAAAATCTTTTTTACCGTTTCCTGATTTTTCTTTTGAAATGGCAATTGGTTTAAATACAATCTTTTTAGGAAATCAATTTGTTGGTTAGGCGTGATTCGAATATCTCCATTCAACCAGAAAAGATCAATTTTTCCCCCAATGTCTTTATTCCCGTAATCAGCTTTTTCAACCCAATAATTCATTCTCTCTTCACCAATTTGCCTTGCCAATTCCTGGTAAAACCAAACAACAGAATTTTTTATTCCGGATGCCAGGTTATGATCCTGATTCCATGCTTCAATAAACCGTTTTTTACCATCCCATTTAATGATCTCATTTTCGTCTTTAATTACTTTTGTTTCCAGTGCAATCATCGAATTAATGATTTTAAAAGTAGATGCAGGAAGGAAGGCAGAATCCAATCGTTCAGGATTGTATGCCAGTGATTTATTATTTTTAAAATCATGAATAATAAAACAACCATTCACGTTCGCTTGTTCGAATATTTCTTGTAGGTCATTTGCTTTGTATGCATCAAGAATGGATTCTTGTTGCTTTGTACAAGAAAAGAGTATAACTGATAGGAATAAGAATAGAATCTTTTTCATAGCGTTAAGCTTTTAGCAATTTATAATCCTGCTTTTTGTAGATAAACCAGAATAAGACAATACATGCTGTACAAAGTATGCTGGCAAGTAAGGAACCCTCAAAACCGAAATTACCTCCGGTAAGAATTTCATTGCCTGTAATGGTTTGAGAAATTAAGGTGTCGCTTTTTGTTCCGCTTACTTCGAAACCGAAAATTGGTCCTTGAAAAAAGTTCCAGCTGAAATGTAAGGCAAGCGGAAACCATAAGTTTTTGGTGAAAATATATCCAATTCCCAAGAGAATTCCAGCTAGAAAGATATTCGTAATTCCTAAAAATGATACGTTAGGATTCAATAAGTGCAATGCTGTAAAAATTAATGAGGATAGAACCAGAGCCAGATATCTGTTCATTGAATCCATAAAGTTTTGAAGAATATAGCCACGAACAATTATTTCTTCGTTTAGAGAAACAAGACAGTAAATAAGAACACTTTGAAATAAATTGAAGAAATTAAAATTAATATTTGTGATACTTAGATTACCATTTATCCATAATACTCCAAATCCTATTCCTATTAACAATGAACCTGCTAGTAGACCGTAAATTATATCTTTTGCTCTATTCTGTATTGAAAATCCCAGATCAAAAATTTTCTTTCGATCAATGAATTTCGTGAATATCCAAACAATAATCAATGTGCCAATAGAGCCAAAAAGTTGAGTAAATAATTTTTTAGATTGGGAAAGAACTGATTCATCCGCAATGGATTTATTTATAAGTGACTCAATAATTAAGTTGCTTATAACTTTTCCTAATATTAGGAATGTAATTGTAAATATTATGAATGGAATTATTATTAGAATTGCACGTAGCCATCCTTGTTTGATGGCTGGGTTTGAGTTGATTTGATTCATTTTGTATGTGATTTAATTAAGCTGTTTAAAATTAACAGAATAATTTAAAACATGTTAGTTTATACTTAAGAAATGAATTTTTATCTGAAACAATAATCAGGTGAGAATTGAAATGTGATGTGTCTTGAATATCATTAGTTATCTCATACTTTCATTTTTTGATCAGAATATTATCAATGTTTGTAATCGAGTTGATAGTTGCTCCTTCTGGACTGTCAATTGAACCGTCATCCCTGCCAATGTTAGGTTCACACTCACTAAAAGTATTGTGATGCCTGCCAAATGCACAGTCATAACTACCATCTGCATCGAGAGACCTAAGAAAAGCAAGCTAATTCCTACCAAGTGCATTGCACTTATTAACAATGAGCGTGCGGATATTAACATTGAGCGTGCAGATGGCAGGTCTGACGACGCAGATGACAGATCTCACGATGCGGTTATCAACAATGACGGTGCAGATATTAACATTGAGCCTGCACTTGGCAGGTCTCTCGATGCAGATGGCAGGTCAGACGGTGCACTTGTTAACATTGAGGGAAACAATGGCAGGTCTGATGACAAGAATGCGAACTCTTACAATGAAAATAGTAGGTTGAAGCTGTTTTAAACGGGTCTATTCAATAAACTGTGTCACCTCTAAATTTTTCTTTTCTCAAGATCCTCTACCCATCTACAGGATTTTGGGAAAAGAAAAATTGTTCATTTCATCTCAATTCTTTCTTCATAAAGAATAGCCAACTGAGAATATGCAGCCTTCCAATTTCTGATTGGCATGCTCCATTTTTGTGTCACTTTCTTATTGATTAAATAGAGCAGCTTCAATAAGGCCTGATCAT
>Ga0209272_10002240_pt1 | contig 11040 bp, 9 predicted proteins | sample tdDd002_FD_187125 | JGI IMG/M metagenome (GOLD analysis project Ga0209272, IMG submission 187125) | Marine sediment microbial communities from the Atlantic coast under amendment with organic carbon and nitrate - tdDd00.2 (SPAdes)... | ecosystem: Environmental > Aquatic > Marine > Coastal >... | reverse complement strand
CTAAGTTATCTTTTCTTGATTACAATTGATGATGTTGGTTTAAAAATATTCAGTGTCTTCTTTATCGCTTTTGGAGTAAGTTTCTTATTTAATAAAAACCTTATTGAAATGGTTAGAAGTATTTTCATGCTATTGAACAAACAAAGAGTTCAAATTAAGAAAAAAGCTAAAAAGCCCAAAGCTAAGAAGCCTAAAAAAGTAGCTATTAAAGAAGAAATTAAAAAGGCCGAAGAAGAGTTTGAAGGAACTAAGAAGATTGTAATTAGTAATTTTGAAGAACTTAAAGATTTAAATAAATCAACTGATACAGTAGAATCGGTTGGCGAAGTGGAAGCGACAAAAGAAAAGATTGTTAACTCTAGCAATGACCCAATGCAATATAGTCATTACAGATTACCACCACTTTCGTTGCTTGAAGGTGTAAGTGATACTAAGAAGGCAACAAGTACAAATCTATTTGTTGAGCAAAACGCTTCTCTACTTGAAGAAACTCTAAATGAGTTTGGTGTTATTGCCAAAGTTGTAGCAATCAATGTAGGACCTACAGTTACTCAATATGAACTAGATTTAAAAAGAGGAACTAAAGTAAGTAGAATTGTAAGTTTATCAAAAGAAATAGCTTTATCTTTAGCTGCTCAAGATGTGAGAATTCAAGCACCAATTCCTAAAAAGAATACTATCGGTGTTGAGATTCCTAATGATAGCCAAAGTATTGTTACTTTAAAAGAAATTATTTCTCAAAAAGATCATTCCAATAAGAATCCACTTAAAGTTGGATTGGGACGAGATATATTAGGTAAACCTATCTGGGTTGAAATTAATTCAATGCCTCACTTACTAGTTGCTGGTGCAACAGGTAGTGGGAAGTCAGTTTGTATTAACTCAATTATTATTTCAATCTTGATGCAAGCTAAACCGAATGAAGTTAAATTAATTTTAGTAGATCCGAAGAAAGTTGAACTTAATGGTTATAATGGGATTCCTCATTTAATGGCTCCAGTTGTAACAGATCCTAAAAAAGCAAGTATTGCTTTAAAGAAAGTTTGTACAGAGATGGATCGTCGTTATGAACTGTTCAGTAATGCCGGAACTAGAAATATCGCAGGATATAATAAATACTTAGAATTAAATGATGAAGAAGAAAAGAAAATACCTTACATCGTTGTTATCGTTGATGAGTTAGCGGATTTAATGATGGTTGCAAAAGGTGATGTTGAAGAAGCTATTACAAGAATTACACAGCTTGCTCGTGCAGCCGGTATCCATTTAGTAATCGCAACTCAACGACCTTCAACAGATGTTATCACAGGACTTATTAAAGCTAATGTTCCTTCACGTATTGCCTTTGGAGTTTCAAGAAGTATTGACTCAAGAGTTATCTTAGATACACAAGGTGCTGAGAAATTACTTGGTAAGGGTGATATGTTATTCTTAGGAATGGGTGAATCTTCACCAATTCGTATTCAAGGAACATACTTAAGTGATGATGAAGTAGATAGAGTTGTAAATCATTGCATTAAACAACAAGTTGCTAATTACGATGCTAGTATGTCTAATCTAGAAGAAAGTACTACTAAGCAAGCTGATATCTATGAAGATCACGAAGATGAGCTTTATGATGATGTAACCAAATTTGTGATTGAAAACAATAAAGCAAGTGCTTCATTATTACAAAGAAGGTTTAGAGTAGGTTATAATCGTGCTGCTAGATTAATTGATTCTCTAGAAGCTAATGGAGTTATCGGACCATCTAATGGATCTAAGCCAAGAGAAGTATTGATTAAACTAGAAGTAGAGCAAGAAGGTTAACTTTAAAACATGTGTATTTTGCACATGTTTTTTTATTCGCGCAAATTAGAATTGTAAAGGAAGATTTAACGGTTAAGATTTGCTTATATAATAGGCGAAATTTGTTGTTTTTTTGTTGGATAAAATCTTGTTTATTATCTAAAAATAATGTTATAATTCATTTGATATGTGAAAAGACATATGTAGAAATTTATGAAAAATAATAGGAGGTCTTCAAATTGACAAAATATGTTAAAAAGTTTGAAGCAATGGATGGTAATACTGCTGCAGCACATACTGCGTATGCATTTACTGAAGTAGCTGGTATTTATCCTATAACGCCATCAAGTGATATGGCGGAAAAAGTAGATTTATGGTCAAGTCAAGGTAAGAAAAACTTATTTGGAGATACAGTAAACGTTGTAGAAATGCAATCAGAAGCTGGTGCTGCTGGTACGGTTCATGGTTCGTTACAAGCTGGTGCATTAACAACTACATTTACTGCTTCTCAAGGACTTTTATTAAAAGTTCCTAACATGTATAAAATTGCTGGTGAATTATTACCAGGTGTAATCCATGTTTCGGCACGTTCAATCGCTGCACAAGCATTATCAATCTTTGGTGATCACCAAGATATCTATAATGCTCGTACAACTGGTTTTGCTATGTTAGGTAGTGGATCTGTTCAACAAGTTATGGATTTAGGTGGGATTGCTCACTTAGCTGCTATTGAAGGGCGTGTTCCATTTGTTCATTTCTTCGATGGATTCAGAACTTCTCATGAAATTCAAAAAGTTGAAGTTTTGGATTATCAAGTATATGAAGATTTATTAGATTACGATGCAGTTACTCGTTTTAGAACTAACTCATTAAATCCAGAACATCCAGTTTTACGTGGTACTGCGCAAAATGATGATATTTACTTCCAAACACGTGAGGTATCTAACAAGTTTTATGATGCGGTTCCTGATATCGTAAATAAATATATGAAAAAAATTAGTGAAGTAACTGGTCGCGAATATGCTCCGTTCCAATTCTATGGTGCAAAAGACGCTACAGATATTATTATCTGTATGGGATCATTTACTGAAGCAATTAAAGAAACTGTAGATCACTTAGTAGCTGCTGGTCAAAAAGTAGGTTTATTACAAGTTCACTTATTTAGACCATTCAGTGAAAAATATTTCTTTGATGCATTACCTGAATCAGTAGAAAGAATCTGTGTATTAGACAGAACTAAAGAACCTGGTGCTGCTGGTGAACCATTATTCTTAGATGTAGTATCTATGTTTAATAATAAAGAACGTTCTCCATTTATTATCGGTGGTCGTTACGGATTATCTTCTAAAGATTCTACTCCTGCTCAAGTAGTTGCAGTATTTAATAACTTAAAATCAGAAAACCCTAAAAATGGATTTACTGTTGGTATCAATGATGATGTAACTCATTTATCAATTGATGTTCCTAAATTCACTTTAGATAACGATGGTGTAACTGAATGTTTATTCTTCGGATTAGGTTCTGATGGTACAGTAGGAGCTACTAAAAACTCTGCAAAAATTATCGGTGAAAACACTGATTTATACGGACAAGTTTATTCTTCATATGACTCTAAGAAGTCTGGTGGGGTTACTCGTATGCATTTACGTTTTGGTCAAGAACCAATCCGTTCAACTTACTTAGTATCTAACCCACATTTTGTATCTTGTTCAAGAGATGCTTACTTAGAAAAATATGATATGGTTAATGGTTTACGTGAAAACGGAACATTCTTATTAAATACAATCACTTCTAAAGAAGAGGTTGAAGCAATGTTACCAAATCATGTTAAACGTGCTTTAGCTGAGAAAAAAGCTAAGTTCTATATCATTGATGCTGTTACTTTAGCTCGTGAAATCGGGTTAGGAAACAGAACTAATACAATCATGCAAAGTGCTTTCTTCAAATTAAATGAGCAAATTATGGGTTATGAAAAAGCTGTTCAATTAATGAAAGATTATGCTGAAAAATTATACGGACGTAAGGGTCAAGAAATCGTTGACTTAAACTGGAAAGCTATCGAAGTTGGAGCTTCTGGATTAATTGAAATGACAGTAAATCCTGAATGGGCTAATTTAGAAGGTGATTTACAATTAACAAGTGAAGGTCGTCCTGAGTTTGTTAAAAACATCGTAGATCCAGTTAACAACATCAAAGGTTATGACTTACCTGTAAGTGCGTTCTTAGGTTATGAAGACGGATCATTTGAAGCAGGAACTACTGCTTACGAAAAACGTGGTGTAGCGGACTTTGTTCCTCACTGGGTAGAAGATAACTGTATTCAATGTAACCAATGTGCTTATGTTTGTCCTCATGCTGTTGTTAGACCATTCTTATTAACTGAAGAAGAAGTCAACAATGCACCAGCTGAGTTACGTACATTAAAACCAATCGGTAAAGGTACTGATGGATTACAATATACTTTAAGTATTTCTCCGTTAGACTGTACAGGTTGTGAGGTTTGTGTGAACGTATGTCCTGGTAAAAAAGGAAATAAAGCATTAGAAATGGTTCCTTTATCACAAGAAATTAAAGCTAATGAACAAGAAGTTGCGAACTACACATTCAACAAAGTTGATATCAAAACTGATGTATTCGGATTACAAACAGTTAAAGGTACACAGTTTGCACAACCATTATTTGAATTTAGTGGAGCTTGTGCTGGATGTGGGGAGACACCTTACATCAAATTAATTACACAATTATATGGAGATAGAATGTTAGTAGCTAATGCAACTGGATGTTCTTCAATTTATGGTGGTTCTGCTCCTGTAAGTCCATATACAAAAGATAAAAATGGTCATGGACCTGGATGGGCAAACTCTTTATTCGAAGATAATGCTGAGTTTGGATTCGGTATGGCTGTTGCTTCTGAGTCAATCAGAAATAGAATTCATAGATTAATGGAAGAGGGTATGGAAACTGCTTCTTCTGAAATTAAAGAATTATTCACTAAGTGGATTGAAAATAAAAACAGTGGTGATATTACTAAAGAAGTTAAGAATGCTTTAGTACCATTATTACAAGCATCTGATGCTGATTTCGCTAAAGAGATCTTAAAATATACAGATCAAATCGTTAAGAAATCTGTATGGGCATTTGGTGGAGACGGATGGGCTTATGATATCGGTTACGGTGGATTAGACCATGTTATGGCTAATAGTATGGATATTAACATCTTAGTAGTAGATACTGAGGTATACTCTAATACTGGTGGTCAATCTTCAAAAGCTTCTCCTACTGGTTCAATTGCTAAATTTACGGCAGCTGGTAAAGAAGGTAAGAAGAAAGACTTAGCAGCTATTGCAATGACTTATGGTCATGTATATGTTGCACAAGTATCAATGGGAGCTAGTCATGCTCAATTCTTAAAAGCTTTAAGAGAAGCTGAAGCATATGATGGACCTTCTATCGTTATCGCTTACGCTCCATGTATTGCACATGGTATTAAAGGTGGAATGGGTAATGCATCTGCACAAATGAAATTCGCTGTTGATGCTGGTTACTGGATGAACTTTAGATTTAATCCTACATTAATTAATGAAGGAAAAAATCCATTAGTTGTTGATTCTAAAGAACCTAAATGGGATCTTTACAAAGACTTCTTATTATCTGAAAAACGTTACTCTGCTTTAAATATTGTTAACCCTGATAAGATTGATCAATTATTGGAAACAAATGTTAAAGAAGCGAAACGTAGATATAACTACTACAAACGTATGGAAGCTTTAGAATATTAATATTAAAGGGTGTGCTTTGCACACCTTTTTTTTTATTTTATAAAGAAAAATTAAATTTTTGATGAATTTTCAAAAAAATGATACTTATTTATAAAGATTGACAGTTTAATTTATAAAAAATGAGATGCTTATTACCTCATTTAACCCTTATTTTAAAGGGATTTTCACAAATTACAAATATTGTAAATTACTACTGTGTATTTTTTCACAATTATTAATTAAAATTCACTTAAAAAGATTGCAAATGTAATGTTTTGTTGTATAATGAGATAGTACAAATTATTTTTTTTGTTAAAGATAGTGATGTTTTTCACAATAAGGAGGAAGACTATGGCAAAAGATATTTTCACTCAAGAAAATATTGACGCATTAATGGTGTCAATTGAGAAGCATAAAACTCAACCAGGACCACTAATGCCTACTTTACACGATGCACAAAAAATCTTTGGATGTGTGCCATTAAAGATTCAAAAAATTATTTCAAAAGAATTAGGAGCTTCTGTTAGTCGTATTAACGGTGTTGTTACTTTTTATTCTCAATTTTCACTTGAACCAAAAGGTGAATTTGTGGTTGGGGTATGCTTAGGTACTGCTTGTTACGTTCGTGGAGCGCAAGATGTATTAAGTGCTCTAAGTAGTGATTTAAAACTTAAAGTTGGGACAACTTCAGAGGATTACAAATTCACTCTTGAAGCAACTAGATGTATTGGGGCGTGCGGTTTAGCACCTGTATTTACAGTGAACGAAGACGTTTATGGTAATACTAACGTTGCAGAATCAAAACAATCAATCGAGAAATATCTATAATATGAAAGTTAGCAAACTTAATGAAGTTTTAAGCTGTGTAGTCTTTAACCCTGATGTATGCAACTTAGATAAAAAAATTGAATATGCTTTTAGTGCAGATCTTATGAGTGATGTATTAATGCTTATTCGTAGAGCAGTTAGTGAAGCAGGAGAAAAGGGCTTATTAATTACTGGTTTAGCAACTAATCAGTCAATTAGAACTGCTGAAATGCTTGATATTGATATCGTTGTATTAGTTAGAGGAAAGAAACCGACTCAAAAAATGATCGATTTAGCAACAGAATCTGAAATTCTTTTATTAGGAACAAAGCTTGGAATGTATACTTCAAGCGGAAAATTGTTTCAATCTGGACTGAAAGGTATCGAACAGTGTACTGCTGATGGAGTATGCAATTTCATGTAACTGTCTAGAGGAAGCAGGTATAGTATCAAGTACGATCAAAAAAGAATTGAAGAGTCGAGGTATAGATAGATCAATCATTAGACGTGTGGCGATTGCTGCATATGAGTCAGAAATAAATGTTGTTATCCACTCAAATGGTGGAAGAGCAAGTCTTGTCATTGAAGACGATTATTTAGAAATTACATTTACAGATGAAGGACCAGGTATTAATTGTATTGAATCTGCGTTAACACATGGATTTTCAACAGCTAGTAGGTATGCTCGAGAGAATGGCTTTGGAGCAGGTATGGGTTTACCTAATATCATGGCCTCTGCAGATGATTTTAATATTAAATCTTCTCCGGAAGGGACAATCATCAAGATTGGGTTTAAATTATGCAAGTAAAAGATATCTTGGTAAATGTAAATTTCACTTTAATGAGTAGTGCTAAATATTCAAATCGTCCAATCAGAGGAATGTATGTTAGTGATTTATTAAGTCACGCTTTAGCTAAGGCAAAAGAAGGCAATATATTGATAACTGTTCAAAATAATGTAAATACTTTAGCTGTAGCTTCGCTATTAGACTTAGGTTGTGTGATACTACCTGATAATCTTAAAGCTAATGATGATTTTATTAATAGAGCAGATTTAGAAGGAATTCCAGTACTGGTTTCTAAACTAAATGCAGTTGATATAATTCTAACCCTTAAGGAATTAGGATTATAATGAAATATGCTTACGATTTACATATCCATAGTGTACTTAGCCCTTGTGCAGACGAATTAATGACACCTAATAATATATTAAATATGGCGATGCTTAACAATTTGGATCTAATCAGTGTTACAGATCATAACTCATTTAAGCAATATCATGCATTAACTGAAATTGCTGAAAGTTACGATTTTATATTAATACCTGGTGTTGAGATTCAAGTTGAAAAAGCTCATATCTTATGTTATTTTCGAAACAAAATGGATGCTAATGGTTTTGATCAATATCTACAGACTAATCTTATAAAACGGGACTTTGATCACATCAACTTGAAAGAAGAGGTTGTGACCAACGTTTATGACGAATCACTTTATTGTTTGAATTATCATTTAATAAGTGATTTAGATACTTCATTTGACGAAATACTCAAATACTTAAATGGTATGGATTGTGTAATCATTTTATCGCATGTTGATAGAAAACATTATTCTGCATTAAAGTTAATTAATGAAGGCAATATTGATTTGTTTGATGGTATTGAGATAACTTCGAATACAGATGTTGAAACATTTATTAATGAAAATGAAATATTGAAAGATAAGACAGTCTTTCAGAATTCAGACAGTCATACAATAATAGATCTTAATGAAAGAATGAACTTTATTGATTTAGATGAAAAAAGCATTGATGCTTTCTTCAAGTTCTTTGGTAAGTAGGATGAATGAATTATCATTACATATTTTAGACGTAGTTCAAAATTCACTTAAGGTCGAATCAACATTAATTAAAATAATTATTAATGAAGATGTTATAAAAGATTCTTTAGAAATAATTATTGAAGATAATGGTTATGGGATGGATCACAAAACAGTACTTAAGGTACGAGATCCGTTTTATACTTCTCGTTCAACGAGAAAAGTAGGTCTAGGGTTATCACTTCTTGAATTAGCTTGTAACCAAGCTAATGGGATTTTAAACTTAGAATCGGTAGTAGGTAAGGGCACTACTGTAAAAGCTACATTTAGACACTCACATATCAACCGAGTTCCACTCGGAAATATACGAGATACAATTTATCTATTAATGATAAATGAAGAAAGCTGTAATATTTTGTATCAACATTCTTTTAATGGTAAAGAATTTAAAGTTGATACAAGAGAGATAAATCAAATCCTTGAAGATGTTTCACTTCGTGACTATGATGTTATGATGTGGATAAAATCGTATATTGATGAAGGATTAAAAAATATTAAGGAATAGGAGAATTTAATATGAAGTCTTTAGCTGATTTAAAAAAGTTGAAAGAAGCTGCTAGTAAAAAAGTTAGTATGCGTGACCAAAAAGCAGGTTACCGTGTAGCTGTTGGAATGGCAACTTGTGGTATTGCTGCAGGTGCAAGACCTGTATTAAACAAATTTGTTGAAGTTATTGGTGAAAAGAACTTAACTGATGTAGTCGTTACACAAGTAGGTTGTGTAGGTCAATGTGATATGGAACCAATGTTAGATGTAATTGATATAGATGGTGTTAAAACTACTTATATCAATGTTAAAGAAGAAGATGTATTAACAATCGTTGAGAATCATATCATCAACGGTAAAGTTTGTGAAGAGTTAATCAAAAAATAAATTAGTTAAAATTAATGGAGGTATAGTATGTTAGAAAGAGCTCAAGTACTTATCTGTGGTGGAACTGGATGTTTATCGAGTGGTGCTCAAAAATTAAAAGTAGAATTCGAAGAACAATTAGCTACTTTAGGTATTTCTGATGAAGTAGGAGTTGTTTTAACTGGTTGTTTTGGATTATGTGAAAAAGGTCCAATCGTTATCGTTTATCCAGATGAAACTTTCTATGCAAAAGTAAAAATTGAAGATATTAAAACAATTTGTGAAGAACACTTATACAAAGGTAGAATCGTTAAAGATTTAGTCTTTGAAGAAACAATTAGTGCAGATACAATTAAAGGATTTAATGATATTAAATTCTATGCTAAACAAAGACGTGTAGCACTTCGTAACTGTGGTGTAATTAATCCATTCGATATTCATGAATATATCGCAAGAGATGGTTACCAAGCGTTAGGTGAATGTGTTACTGAAAAAACTCCTCAAGATGTAATTGATGTCGTAAAAGACAGTGGTTTACGTGGACGTGGAGGGGGAGGATTCCCTACAGGTTTAAAATGGCAATTCGCTGCTGGTAATGATGTAGATCAAAAATTCGTATTATGTAATGCCGATGAAGGTGACCCGGGAGCATTTATGGACCGTGCAATCTTAGAAGGTGATCCACATAGTGTTATCGAAGCAATGGCTATTTGTGGTTATGCAATTGGTGCAAACATGGGTTACTTCTATGTTCGTGCTGAATATCCTATCGCTGTTGAGCGTTTACAGATTGCAATTGAACAAGCAAAAGAATTAGGTTTATTAGGAAAAGGAATTTTTGGTACTGATTTCGATTTCAACTTAGAAATTCGTCTTGGTGCTGGAGCATTCGTATGTGGTGAAGAAACTGCATTAATTGCTTCTATTGAAGGTGAACGTGGTATGCCAAGAAACAAACCACCATTCCCTGCAAATAAAGGTTTATGGGGTGCACCAACAATCATTAATAACGTTGAGACTTTAGCTAATATTCCAGTTATTTTCTTAAAAGGTTCACAATGGTTTAAAAAAATAGGAACAGAAAAATCAAGTGGAACAAAAGTATTCGCATTAGGTGGAAAAATCAAAAATACTGGTTTAGTTGAAGTACCAATGGGAACTACACTACGCGAAGTAATCTTCGAAGTAGGTGGAGGGATTCCAAATGGACGTAAATTTAAAGCAGTTCAAACTGGTGGACCATCTGGTGGATGTTTAACAGATGAGTTCTTAGATACTCCAATTGATTTCGATAATTTAGTAGAATTAGGATCTATGATGGGTTCTGGTGGAATGATCGTAATGGATGAAGATAACTGTATGGTTGACGTTGCACGTTTCTTCTTAGACTTTACGGTTGAAGAGTCATGTGGTAAATGTACTCCTTGTCGTGAGGGAACAAAACGTATGCATGAGATTTTAGATAGAATTACTGAAGGTAAAGGTTCTATGGAAGACCTTGATAGATTAGAAGAACTTGCTCATATGATTAAGGATTCTTCATTATGTGGTTTAGGGCAAACTGCTCCTAACCCTGTACTTTCAACTTTACAACACTTTAGAGATGAGTACGTAGCACACGTAACTGAGCAAAAATGTCCATCTGGTGTATGTTCTGCATTAACTAGATACACAATTTTAGATAATTGTATTGGATGTACTAAATGTGCTAGAAACTGTCCAGTAGACTGTATTGAAGGTAAAGTTAAAGAAATGCATACTATTGATCAAAGCGCTTGTATCAAATGTGGAGCTTGTGTAAAAGCATGTCCTGTTGATGCTATCGAAGTTAAATAAGGAGTGTAAATATGGATAAAGTAAATATTACTATAAATGGTAGGGAATTAGAAGTTCCTAGCAATTACACAGTCTTAAAGGCAGCCGAAGAGAACGGGATCTATATTCCTAGATTATGTTTTAT
>Ga0209272_10002237_pt1 | contig 11051 bp, 6 predicted proteins | sample tdDd002_FD_187125 | JGI IMG/M metagenome (GOLD analysis project Ga0209272, IMG submission 187125) | Marine sediment microbial communities from the Atlantic coast under amendment with organic carbon and nitrate - tdDd00.2 (SPAdes)... | ecosystem: Environmental > Aquatic > Marine > Coastal >... | reverse complement strand
GATGGCTACTGCTCTTGAATTGGGTGCACCAGCGGACCTACTAAAGGAAAAGGACCAGTTAAGCGGATTTAGTGAATTGTATGAAGAAATGCAATTGTTATATAGAAGTAGCGACGATGCGGTTGCCTGTGTGCATCAAGTTGTTGGAGAAGCATTTGTCAAAGGGCTAGAGCATTCAGGTGTCTATAAATTGGATAAACGCGGCCATGGTGGCATGAAGCGATTTATCGAGGGAATGAATCAGTAGGAGGCGACATGTATTTAGGTGTAGATTATTATCCGGAACATTGGTCGAGAGACATGATTGATGAGGATTTAAATAGAATAGTTGCTTCTGGTGCAAACACCATCCGTATCGGTGAATTTGCATGGCATATGATGGAGCCGATTGAAGGTAACTATGATTTTTCATATTTTGATGAGGTTATTGGTAAAGCGAAAGACTATGGATTATACGTTATGTTTGGTACACCGACTGCAACATTTCCAGCGTGGTTAGCTAAAAAAGACTCGACTATTTTGTCGGAGGATATAGCTGGAGGAAAGCGTGTGTTTGGTGGACGAAGGCAATATTGTTTCAACAGTGAAACTTATCAAAACTACGCGAAACGTATTACTGAACGTTTGGTAGCGCACTACAAGAATGAAGCCCAAATAGTTGCTTGGCAGGTTGATAATGAATTTGGTCATGAAGGTAGCGATTTATGCTTTTGTATCAGTTGTCATCAAGGCTTTCAACAATTCCTTAGAAAAAAATACGATACAATAGACGACTTGAACGAAACTTATGGCACTATCTTTTGGGGACAAAGTTATAATGACTTTGATGAAATTCCGATTCCAAAAGCAACTATTACAACTCATAATCCATCGTTGCAATTGGATTGGGCTCGGTTTAGATCGGACTCAATCAATGGGTTTGCCATTGAGTTAATAGATGTAATCAAGGCAAATAGAGGGCCGCACCAATTAGTAACACATAATTACTTCGGCGGGTTTTTTAATGTTCACTATGACCAGAATGTATTGAGTGAAGCATTGGATGTGGTTGCTTATGACAACTATCCGGTTTGGGGTGGTCTGGAAGCGCCTATCAGTCCGGGACACATTGCTATGACTCATGATTACATGCGCGGCTTAAAAGAAGAAAATTATTGGATACTAGAAGAGTTGATGGGTGCCCAAGGACATACTGAAATTGGTTATTTACCAAGGCCCAATCAAGGAAAGTTGTGGGCCTATCAAAGTATGGCAAAAGGGTGTACGTCCTTATTGTTTTTTAGATGGCGGACAATGACAAGAGGTGCAGAGCAGTTTTGTCTAGGAATACTAGACGCAAACAACAAAGACAATCAAAAATTAAAAGAAATGACGGATTTCTTTGAGGATATAAAACAGTATAAAGAAATACTTGAAACACCGATTCAATCGGAAGTAGCTTTGTTATATGATTATGACAATCGTTGGTCGTGGGGGGCGCAAGCCCAAAGTAGTAGTTTTGACTACACGAATGAGGTGTTGCGATTGTATGAAGCCTTCCATGAATATAATGTCCAGATGGATGTAATTTCAGCAGAGAAAGATTTTTCATCCTACAAGTTGCTGGTGTTACCAGTGATGCAAATTATTGATGAAGCCTTGGCCAATCGCCTTGAGACTTATGTCTCCCAGGGGGGACAAGTGATCTTTAGTTATAGGGCAGGCATTAAGGATAGAGAGAACAATCTGTATTTTGGTGAAGTGGCGCCATGTAAAATTGGTGAGCTTTGCGGTATCGAAATTTCGGCTTATGAATCACTAGGCAGTAGTCTTAAGGCACCGGTTATAGCAGAAAACAGCTTATCGATGGTTTATGAAGCAACCGTGTGGAGAGACTTGATTCAACCAAGGTCGGCCAGTTCACTTTTTAAGTACGGCGATACACACTATGACATGTATAGTGCTGTGACAGTCAATAAATTTGGTGAAGGAAATGCCTATTATATAGGGTGCGGACTTGAGCCTGTCGCTATAGGTATCTTGGTCAAAAAAGTGTTGGACCGTCACGGGATTGCCTATGAGGAATCCCCTAGTGGTGTGGAGATTGTTTATCGTGGTGACGCACATAACTCGGTGAAAATGATCATGAATCATAATGACTACCAAGTGACGATGGATTCTGTGATTGTTGCGCCATATGGTGTCTTGATAGAGAAGGTAAAAACAAATGAGCTATAGTTATTTTGGACGTTTAGAAGATGGACGAGAAGTAGATGCCTATACACTGGTCAATGATTTAGGGATGGAAGTGACCATCCTGACATATGGGGGGATCATTCAATCCATGATTGTTCCGACGGGTAGCGGTAGACGTCAAGTCGTCTTAGGGTATGCATGCCTTGACGATTACGAAGTGAATCCCTCTTATCTTGGTGCGACAATAGGCAGATCAGCAGGTCGTATTGCGAAGGGTTTATTGACAATTGATGAAAAAAGCTATCGATTACATGAGGAAAACAAGCCACTGCTTCATGGTGGTCCCTACGGCTTTCATCAACAATTGATGGAAGCGCGATTTGTTGATATTCCTTTTGGTCAGCAGCTAAGACTTTATTTTGTTGCAAAGGAGCAAATGGACGGTTTCCCCGGTGATGTTGAAATAGAAATAATCTATCAATTGTTACGTGATGAGAATGCGCTGAAAGTGACTTATAGAGGTTTTAGCGCTGAAAAAACTTATCTGAACATGACGAATCATTGTTATTTTAATCTTTCTCAAGATGGAAGGACATCTGTCGGTGCACATTCTATGTTGATTAATGCAGATCGTTATGCGCCAATTGACGAGTTGTCTATACCAAAACCTTGGGCACCAGTAGAAAACACGCCTATGGATTTTAGAAAACTAAAAAGAATTGATCAAACGTTGGAATCATTAGATGAACAAATTAAGAGAGCAAATGGAATCGATCATCCATTTGCGTTGGAGCGATGTGAAAATGTACATGGATTGGTGCTAGGCGCGACATTGTTATCACCAGACCAACGGATCCGGTTAATGGTATATACAACACAGCAGCATATCGTTGTCTATTCAGGTAATTTCCTTGATGCAGGGGAAGTGCCAAGTGGTCAGCGATTCCAAAAGAATCAGGGAATCTGTTTCGAGACCCAGGAAAAGCCTAATCTGGTCAATGAACACCCAGATCGATGCTTTTGGACGATGCCCGGGTCACCTTATCATGAAGAAATAAAATATGTATTTCACAGTTTCTAGTTATTAGTTGTAATGCGCTAATAAACATTTTTGATTTCCTCTTATGTTGGAAGCACTCAATACCTCTTGAGTGCTTTTGGCATGTATAGATAAAAAATAAGACCTCACACATGTGAGGTCTTTAAATTTCTGTTATTTCGGTTGTTGCGGTAACTTTTCGCTGAAGCGAAAATCACTTATTTTTGCAGCTTGGAACATGCTGACAAAAATTGCACTGTCTATTTGTATGAACTCAATTCGATGTCATCTAACCACACAGTTGCGTTTTCAGATGAAACAACAATTTCGAGCTTGTCGATTAGGTTACTACCACCAGAAGCTTCAATCATTTCCCACAGATTCATTGCAGTAGGATTGTGTGTAACTGACTTAACAAATTTGACTGCCCCGTTGTTATAGCCAGTGAATTGAATTTTAACTGGTGCTGTACCATCAGTCATCAACCACATTGAGATAATATAGTTGTTATCGATGAAGATGTCTTCTAAAGTTACTTTTCCTTTACCGCCATTTGCTGCTAGGTCCAGTTTAATGGATTTCGAACCGCTACGCTTAACGTCAGTGTCGTAAGAACCGCTGTCATCGAAGGTAATCGTATACTTATTAAGCTTTTCATTCGCTTCGACGTCCCCATCTGGATTAAGCACTTCATCAATGGTTCCCAGTTTAGGAACTGTGTACTCAAACTCTTCTGAGAATGGCTGACTCCACTGATCATGTGCATCTTGAACACGTAATGTCACTTTATAAGTACCATCATTCTTTAAGATCAGTTCGATGTTATAATTTTCTGTTGAGTTATAGAACTCTTTACCACCAGATTCAACTGTCCACTGAGCAACTTTGATGCTGTTGTTGTCGCCATAAGCGGTACTTGTATTGTTGAAGATGATTTTTTCATCTTGTTCAATACGCTCAAATGACGCCACTGGCGGAACTGGTGCTGGTTTGAAGAAAACGAATTTTGCAAAGAGACCAATAATGAGTAGCAATGCAATTAAAAATAGCCACATTGATCGTTTTCTACGATTCTCTTTTTCATTTTCAGCAAAGATTTCATCTAAATCAGAATCTGTATATGTAACGTCCTCTAATTCGATCGCCGGTTTATCTGGTGCTATTGCTTCAGTTGTAGCAACTCCTTCTACGGGCGCTTTTACCTCGGATTCAGGCGTTGGATCCTCTAATGATGACATTTCACTTCCGTAAGTAGGCTCTTCAACTGTGGATACTTCTTCAACCTGTGAAGGTGTTTCCATAGGAACCGGTTCTACTACTGGAGGTGTCTCTTCAACAACTGGTGTAGTAATTGGTGCCACAACTGGAGTCGCTTGTGTACTCTCAGATTCTGTTTCAGCAGTAAATGCTTTTTCTAGACCTTCAGAAAGCAGTGCAAGCGAGCCATAGCTTTCTGGCGATTGCTTCAAGGTTCCTATATAAGCAGGAATTGCTGATTGTCCATATGTACTTTCGCCTGCGGCGGATGGATTAAGTAGAATTTTTTCTAAAGTATCCGAAACCTTTCGAACAACACGATTAAATGTATGTGATTCCCTTAAAGAATCATCGAAAATCAATAATTCGTTAAATACAAAGTCACCGTCATTTAAAATCAGTTGTTTATCTTCAGCAAATAGACTTGAAAAATATGGATCGAAAGAATCATAGTTTTTTAGGCGCTTCAGATATTCCGTCGCTAATGTCTTACGGTCTTCATCAGAAAGAGAAGTACTTTCGATGTAGTTAGACAAAGACATACCTTCGTTGTAATTTGTTGCAATTGTCAGTTCTGTGTCAGTTTCTTCAAAGAAAGCAAGAGATTGTAGTGACGAAAATAAGTCACTGACAAATTTACCGTTCAAGTAATCTCCCTTGTTGAAGATATTGATCACGACTACATCATCAGGAGTGGCTATTTTAGTCCCCATGACGATTTTTTGATACGGGTTCTGCTCAAAGACTTCTAAAACATTGAACTTCTCTGAATAAGAATTGCTCATTGTATCAACCACCTTATATTAGATTAGATTAATGACCCAAACATTCGTAAATCAATTATATCAATACTATTATATAATAAATTTCACGAATAAAAAATAGCAAATCAATAGAAGTTTTTTGATAGAATAGAGAGAGTGAAAGAATTAGGAGGATTTTGATGCGATTATTGCATATTGCTGATATACATATAGGAACAAAGTTTGCAAACAAGAGGGTAGCAGTTCGACAGGTTTTGAAACAATCTGTGATGAATGCCTTTAAAAAAAGCATTGAATACGCAATTGATGAACGGGTGGATGGTGTATTGATTGCTGGAGACCTATTTGACGGTTGTGAAGTGCCGTTTCACGGGGAAGTTGGTTTCTTGAAACTAATGGACCGCTTAGAAGCGGCGAGGATTCACGTGTTTTATACGACGGGCAACCACGATCCCTACCGTCAGAATCAGTTGTTCAATCGATTGAAGGCCTATCAGTTTATTCACCCTTTCTATCGACCTGTTCCTGAAACTATAACAGTTACCAGCGACAATGGGATAGTTTATAAGGTAAGCAGTGCAGGACATGATGGTGAAACTGTTCAGGAGAATATCATAAAGGATTTTCCTGTAAAGAGTGGTGATGTGCCACATGTTGGAATAGCCCATACAATGGTGGCCTCGATAAAAGAATCAGTGGATCATGGTGAGTACATGCCGTGCAGTCTAGAAGATTTGAAGAGCAAAGGGTATGATTATTTTGCCCTGGGACATATACACAAACGATTGGTATTGGATGAGAGTAATCGCATTGGGTATTCGGGGAACATCCAAGGTAGGCACTATAAAGAGACTGGTCCAAAGGGTGGCACGTTGGTCGAAATAAATGGCGACTCAATAAGAACAACGTTTGTGCCTTTTCATGAACTTGAATGGTATCAAGAGAGTATCCCTTTGGATGAAGAAGATACCAGTGTATACGATGTCATTACAAAGATGAAGCGTGTAATGTCCACGGTAGCATTCTCAAATAGGCAGTGGATAGGACGTTTTCAGCTAGAGGGATCAAGCCCTCTTTATCATAGTTTGCAAAACAGTTCTGTCATCAGTGACCTGGAAGAAGAGATCTGTGAGGAATTAGGAGCCTTGGACATAAGAATCAAGAGTGAAAAAGTGAGCCCATTAATCAATAGAGAGGAATTGAAGCGTAGCGAACATTTGTTGGGGTCTTTTCTTAATAAATTTGATGAGGATCCATCATATTTTTCTCGTTATCTCGATACGGTCGATTTTATTTCCCATGAGGGGAAAAGTAATAAAGAAGCATTCCTGAACAAGTCGTTGGCATCCCTTGACAAATTGTTGATCGGCAAGATAAAGAAGTAGGTGGCAGATGAAGATTAAAGAAATAACATTGAAAAATTACGGCAAGTATAAAAATCCGAATGCCCCTATCACCTTCGATAAAGGCATCAATGTCATATATGGAGAAAATGAAGCAGGCAAGTCCACACTATTTAATGGATTGCTGACATTGCTGTACGGATTTAAACCAGCGACCAAAGAGAACCATCCATATTTGGGGTGGGGAGAAAATCAGTTGGAGATCAGAGGTGTTTTTGAAGATGGCGAAAGAGACTATGCCGTCGAAAGAAAGTTGATGAGCGGTATTACTGGACGTATAACTCTTGGAGAGGCTGAAGAGAAAATACAAAATAGACCATTGCCTTTTGTTGCGGATATATCGAAACAGACCTTTGAGTCAATTTATGCGTTAACACTTGAGGAAATGGTTCAGATGTCTGAAACGCCTTGGGCTGAAATAGAAGATCAATTAATTATCAACTATGGAATGGATGATATAAAAGCGCCTAGAGAAGTCATTAAAGAGCTTGATGAGGAAATGAAGAAGTTGTTTAATCCGAGAGGGCAGGCGAAAAATACTCAAGTAAAAATGCTTGAAAAAGAATTGAAACTATTAAAAACAATGCGTACTACAATTATTGGAAACCAACAAGAGGTTCTTGAAAAAGAAGAAACGTTGAAAGTGTTGGATCAGCAAATAGCATCGCTGATTAGCGATGAAAAATCCTTGGAAGGTAAGGCGCAGTGGTGGCGAATCCATCAAGCAATTTTAGAGTTGACCAGTCAACTAGATAGTATTAAACGACAATCAGAAGTTTTAGAGGAGGAATTGGGCACTGTTCCGAATCATCTATTGAATCATGAGTCTATAGAGACAAATTATTTAGCTTTAAAGAAGAAATTAGAAGGTTTAAATTATAAAAAGGAAGTAAATGATAAGGAAATACAGCCACTAACAGAAGTCGAACATAAGATGCTCGGCAATACAAATGAGATTCAGCAGCTCATCAAACAACTACGACACTTGAGGCAGGAGCAAGCGCTGAATATACAGCAAGAGCAATTTGTTGATGAGAAACGTCAACAACTGGAGCGTCACTTATCTGATGTAATGAATCCCCTCACTGAGGAAGGGATTGTTAAAGTATCGCATCTAAACGGCATGGTTTTAGAAGGTAAAGTGGAGACGATGACCCGGTTACAAAAAGAAAACAACACACTTGAAAAAGAGCTTTACACGTTGACGCTTCAATCTGTTCGGCAGTCAAAACCTATGGTTATTGCAATAATCAGTGTTTTATTTGGTATCGCAGCTTTTGCTGCAGGAATCATAATGGAAGTGGATATTCTTAAATACGGTGCAGTCATCGCTATTTCATTTGGGTTGTTCAACTGGTTTGGACCGAATAAGCAGAAGCGATCGAAGGATAAAGAGGCATTCGAATCAAAGATTCAATTCAATGAGCATAAAATCAACGAGCTATTGCTGTCGATTCAAAAGGAAGCTGATTTCTTAGAGGTGACAAAGGAAAGTGTGGTAGAAAACGGTCAGCGTTTGCTAACGCTTTTACAAACTGCAAAGGATCTTGCTCAGCAGTATATTAGGATTAGGAGAGTTCAAATAGAGAAAAGAGAGCGTAATCATCGTGGGATGGAGGTAGTTGAAATCCAAGCAAAATCCTATGGCCTCAAGAATATGGTAGATGAGGCATGGGAAGCATTATTGGAAAATGCCATGAAGAAAAAGCGTCATAATGAAAGTGTTTTGATTGAAAGTAATAGACTAGAAGAAGAAATAGTGACATTGAGTCAGACCTGTGCAGAGGAAAAACGGTCACTTGGTGAATTAGAAGCATACTTAAAAGAAGTTGGAGACGGTGACATGACTGCGACGGTTGATAAGGTCAAGAAATATTATCGTTTTCAGGAACGTCTCGGATTTTTAAAGGAGCAGTTGAGTTTAAAAGATCCATCGGGAGACATGGTTCGTGAGATTGATGAACGACATCAAGAATCCATAGACCACGGAAGTCAAGAATCCATTGGGATTGAGCTAAGAGAAGTACGTGAACGACTTGAGGCATTGAAACTAAAACGCAGGACCATTGAAACTGATTTAGAACATTTAGTAAGAGATACAGATATTTTTGATGTTGAGAGTCAGTTACTGGAAAAAAACGAGCAACTTGAAAACATCAAGGAAACTTATGATGAGTTAATGGTCCTACGAACGGTACTTGCGGCATATGACAAAGACTATAGAGAAACCCACCAGCCAAACATACATCGCCGTACAGGATTGTATTTCAACCAGATTACAAAGGGCAAGTATCCCAAAATATATAATGATGAAGCCCTTGGTAAAACAACATTGTTGATTCGCCACGACGGTGAAGATAAGGTAGCAGACGATGTATTGAGCCGAGGAACAAAAGATCAACTTTATCTGGCGTTACGGTTAGCATTAGTTGATGAGCTAGATAAAAATAAAACAAAGCGTCCTATATTCCTCGATGAAGTTTTCGTCAATTGGGATATGGAAAGACTTGAGGAAGGCTTAGAACTTTTGCAAACACTGTCAAATGAACGACAAATCATATTGTTCACTTGCCATGAGTGGATGCTTGAGAAGCTTAGACAGTATGGAAATCCTAATGTTGTTGTGTTATAAAGACAAAAAATGTGGTATATATCCTTTATCAGGTTACTAAAGTTACAAAAGGTACAAAATCTTACTAAAGATTGACACTTTTTTATCAATCAAAGTAAACTGTGTATAGTAACGTTGAGGAGGATGATGTGAAAATGAAGAACAACAAAGTATTATTATTAATGATGATGGTGGTATTAACGTTGGCATTGGCAGTTGGTTGTAGTCAACCAGCAGAAGAGCCTGCTGAAGCACCAGCAGAAACACCAGCAGAGGCACCGGCTGAAGAGCCAGCAGAAGAACCGGCAGAAGAAGCAATGTATGCTGATGGTACATATTTTGCAATGGAAGATGAATTCAATGCAAAGACAGGTTGGAAAAGCGCTATAATCGTTGAAGTAAAAGACGGTAAAATCGCTGACATCAACTGGACTGCAGCAAGTAAAGAGGGTGGCCTAGATAAAAAAGAAGCATCGATGGCTGGTCAATATCCAATGGTAGAGTTTGGTGGCGCACAAGCATCATGGCATGAACAAGCAGCAAAAGTTGAAGCGTACTTAATTGGTACTCAAGACCTTACTGCAATTACTTACAAAGATGATGAAGGTCATACGGATGCTATCTCTGGTGTATCAATTCATGTAAATGATTTTTATGCATTAGTTGAAAAAGCATTGGCTGCAGGAACTGCTGAAAGAGGCATGTACAAAGATGGCGGATACATGGCTGAAGCGGCTGAATTCGGCAATGGATGGAAGTATAATGTTTCAATCACAGTTTTATACGGAAATATTGTTTCTGTTAACTGGAATGCAGCAAACGAAGAAGATGCTGAGCTTACAAAGAAAACAGCATCGATGGAAGGAAATTATCCAATGGTAGAAAATGGTGGCGCAATTGCTCCATGGCATGAACAAGCAGCAAAAGTAGAGGCGCATTTACTAATGACGCAAGATCCTACTGATATTGCTTTAACTGATGACGAAGGTCACACAGATGCTATTGCAGGCGCAACAATCAAAGTTGGTAATTTCTTCGAATTAGCACAAGAAGCGTTAAAAGACGCTAAGTAAAATATAAAGGGCTGTCTTAGGACAGCCTCTTTTAAATCGCTTGGAGGCAGACATGAAGAAAATTTTAATTTTAATCGTAGCAGTAGTCGCAGTATTTATGGCGGGATGTCAACCAAAGACACCTGAAACAACAGATGAGGTGTATTCAAAAACGAATTTCGTTCTCGGCACAGTTGTCACAGTAACACTTTATGACAATGGCTCGGACGAACTTTTGGACAAGGCTTTTGCGAGACTCTTAGAAATTGAAAATCTCATGTCAGCAAATTTGGACGCCAGTGAGATCGGTCGAATTAATTTAATGGCGGGTAAAGAGGCGGTGACTGTTTCAGAAGAAACTTATAATGTCATTGAACAAGCTCTTTATTATGGGGACATATCAAAAGGAACATTTGATATAACTATGGAGCCCGTTGTAAAGCTATGGAAAATCGGCACTGATGAAGCCCGCGTACCAAGTGAGAACGAACTGAATCAAGCATTGACCAAAGTCGATTATCGTCTGGTTGAGCTGGACGAAGACAATAAAACTGTATTTTTACCTGAAGAGGGTATGGGACTAGACTTAGGCGGAATTGCCAAAGGGTATGCTGCTGACGAGCTAGTAAAACTTTTGGTAAATGAAGGTGTAAGTAGTGCGATGCTAAATTTAGGCGGCAATGTATTTGCAATGGGGTCCAAACTTGATGGCACTGATTGGAACATAGGTATTCAAAATCCTTTTGATGA
>Ga0209272_10002234_pt1 | contig 11065 bp, 10 predicted proteins | sample tdDd002_FD_187125 | JGI IMG/M metagenome (GOLD analysis project Ga0209272, IMG submission 187125) | Marine sediment microbial communities from the Atlantic coast under amendment with organic carbon and nitrate - tdDd00.2 (SPAdes)... | ecosystem: Environmental > Aquatic > Marine > Coastal >... | reverse complement strand
CTTCTATAAAAAGGCGGATAAGATAATAGCAATATCTGAAGATATGAAAGACGGGATAGAGGAGCTTCTGGGAAGAAGGGTTGAAAAGATAAATAACCCCTATGATATGGAGATGATGGAAAAACTGGCTCTGGAAGAGGTAACAGACCTTCCTAAGGATAGGAGGTATATCGTCACTGTGGGAAGACTGATCTCCCTAAAGAGAGTAGAGGATGTAATAGAGGGGTATTCCAAGGTAGCCAACAGATACCCGGACTATGATCTCCTTATTCTGGGAGAGGGAAGTGAAAGAGGTAAACTGGAAGAGCTGTCAAAGATAATGGGTGTGGAAAATAAGGTTCGTTTTATGGGAAGAGTAGAGAATCCATTTAAGTACCTAGCCATAAGTGATGTGTTTGTAATGGCATCTGAGAGTGAAGGCTTTCCCAATGTCCTCATAGAGGCTATGGCATGCGGCTGTCAGGTAGTGTCTACAGACTGCATATCAGGACCAAGGGAGATAATGGCCCCTGAAGCCTATGAAAGGATCAGAGAGGTATATAAAGGGAAGTATGGTATGCTGATTCCTGTGGGAGATGTAGATGGAATAAGCGTGGCTCTTGAAAGGATCTTAGAGGGACATGTGACCTTTGATGTGAGAAAAAGAGCAGGAGATTTTGGAAGAGATATAATAATGAAGAGGTATAGAGAGGTGCTTTTAAATGACTAAAAGAATAGCAATGGTTGTGAATGAGGCATGGAATATGTACAACTTCAGAGGGGGCCTGATAAAAAAAATCATGGAGGCCGGAGATGAGGTCACTGTAATAGCCCCAAAGGATGAGTTTACTAAAAAGCTGGAGGATCTGGGCGTAAGAGTAATAGATATCCATATAAATTCCAAGGGGATAAATCCTGTGGAAGATATCAAGCTTATATTTGAATTCAGAAGGATATATAAAAGGGAGAAGTTTGATGTGACCTTTCATTATACGATAAAACCTATAATTTACGGGACTCTGGGAGCTGCTCTTGCAGGAGTGAAAAGTGTAGGAGTAACCACAGGTCTTGGGTATGCTTTTATCAATGAAAATATAGTGTCTAAGATTGTAAAGTATCTCTATAAGTTTTCACTACTCTTTACAAAAGATGTATGGTTTTTAAATAATCAGGATAAAATAATCTTCTTAGAAAAGAAGATTATTCCTGAAAAAAAAGCTTTTGTACTTCCGGGAGAGGGAATAGATCTGGAGGAATTCAAACCTCTGGTTAAAACAAGAGCAGATGGCAAAACTGTGTTTCTCATGGTGGGAAGAGCCCTCTGGGACAAGGGAGTAAGGGAATACTTTGAAGCAGCTAAAGATATAAAAGATAGAAATAAGGATGTGGAGTTCTGGTTTCTGGGAAAGATAGGAGTTCCTAATCCCACTGCTGTTCCCAAGGAGTTTGTAGAGGAGTATGTAAAAAACGGAGTGATAAACTATCTGGGAACAACAGATGATGTGGCTCAGATAGTGAAGGAGGCAGACTGTTTTGTTCTCCCGTCTTATAGAGAAGGGATCTCTAGAGTAATAATGGAGGCTGCCAGTATGGAAAAACCAGTCCTGGCTACAGATGTACCAGGGTGTAGTGAGCTGGTAGATGCAGGAATAAACGGATTTTTATGTGAAGCTAAAAACAGCCGTTCCCTCACCGAGGTAATGGAAAAGTTTCTGGTGCTCACCGAGTCAGAGAGACTGGAGATGGGAAGAGCCGGCAGAGTAAAGATGAGAGAGGAATTTTCACTAAAAAAAGTAGGAGATACCTATATAGAGTTTTTAAAAAACATAAAAAAAAGGAGTGAAGGATGAAAAAGTTAATTTTATTTGTATTAAGTGCAGTATTTTTAGTAGCGTGTACAGGGATGGAGAAAAAGAGTAACACAGATATAAAGAGTGAAGTAGTAGGAAAAACATTTATACTGGAGGGGACTATAGAAGGGAGCACAATTGATGTAACCTTTGATGAAGAGAAGGTCTCAGGAAGTGCAGGAGTTAACAGATACTTTGCTCCGTATATGATAACAGGAAATAAAATAGATGTAAGCCTTGTGGGGAGCACAAGAAGAATGGGACCTGAAAACCTTATGAAGCAGGAGATGGAGTTTACAAAGAATATCGCAGACGCAAGTGAGATAAAGGTTATAGATAATAAGCTTATTATAAGTACAACAGACGGGAAAGACATGACATTTGTGGAAAAAGCAGAAACTCTTGCAGACAAGCTGGAGAAGAAAACTTTTGTTTTAGAGGGAACTCTTCCTGAGCATGAGATAACAATTAACTTTTCAGAGGGAAGATTAGCCGGGAAGGGCGGAGTTAACAACTACTCAGCAAGTTATGAGCTAGAGGAAGACAGATTAACTGTATCACCTCAGATAATAACTACTATGATGGCAGGACCAGAGGGAAGCTATGGATAAGGAAGCTCAGTACCTGAGTGACCTGACAAAGGCAGAAAAGGCAGAGATAACAGACGGCAAGTTAGTAATAACACTTACTGACGGAAATCAACTGATATTTAAATAAAAAAAGGGTGACCCACACAGTATATATACCTGTGAGTCACCCTTTTTCTATGGGTAATCTACCTAAATAATAGTTATAAAGTCTTTTCTATCCACTTAGTCTTATTAATAGTTTCTTTAACAAGGTCATAATTCATAGAAGGGTTTATCGTCTCTTCGTGAGAGATTGTAATAAGGGACATGGATATAGAAAATTTAACAGTTTCTTCGATAGAAAGGTTGTTGATATAACCATATCCAAGACCTGCAACAAAGGAATCACCAGCTCCTGTAACGTTTTTAACAACAGCATTTTCAGTTCTTATCCATCCAGCCTCATCTCCATTGGTATAGTAGATACCATCTTCATCTAAGCTGATGAAAACATTTTTAATTCCCAAAGAAAGGAAGTGTTCCCCTACTTTAACGAGATCCTCTTCACACTTGATTGCCATACCGGAAAGAACCTCAGCCTCATGTCTGTTAGGTTTTATAGTATGGAAGTATTTAATGAGGTGCTTTATCTTTTCAGCTTTAGCAGAAGAGACAGGGTCTAAAATAAAGTAAGTAGAGCCGTGGTAGGTGTCGATAATATACTCTAAAGTCTCAGGGTCATCAGCGTCTAAGAAGGTGTACTGAGATTGTCTGATCATATCGCCTTTAGAATCGATAAAATCAGGGCTCATCTCTTTGATACTATCCATATCAGCAATAGCTGAGACCATTTCGCCATTTTCATTTAAAATAGCCATATATGTAGGAGTGCTTCCGTCTTTCAGGATAAGAGAGTTTTTCATATCATATCCGATAGTTTCCGAGTGCTCAATCATAGAACGCCCGATCTCATCATTTCCTAAAATAGATATAAATTTAGTATTGATACCTACTCTAGCCATATTTTCAGCAATATTTCTTGAGACTCCTCCAAAAGAAATTTTAACCTTTCCAGGTATAGAGTCGTGAGATTTGTAAGAACTTCTACAAAATCCAAACATATCTACAACTGAAGCTCCAAATACAAGAATATATGGATTGTTACTGTTATCTGACATAACGTCCTCCTAAAAAAGAAAATAGATAAATAAATTATCATAGAATTACAGACAAATATTTTATCATATTTATCCTATATTTTAAAGAGTGGAAATAAAAAAGGCAACTCCATTAAAGGGAGTTGCCTTAAAAACTTTGATTAAGCTTCTTCTGCGAATACGTCTTTACCCATTCCACATGGAGGACAAGCCCAGTCACCGTGGATGTCTTCAAAAGCAGTTCCAGCAGCTACACCATTATCAACATCTCCCACAGTAGGATCATATACATATCCACAAACTTCACAAACATAATTTTTCATTTCTAAAAACCTCCTAAGTTGTATTGATTACAAACTTATAGTAACATCAATCGTAAAAGGGGTCAAGAGTTTTTTTATTTTTTTTTTCAATCATCTCAAACATCCTTTTATCAGCCTGAGCCATCCTTCTGCAGGACTCCCTGGCTATGTTTAGTATTATTATGGAAAAGATAGGAAGATGATTTTTATACAGTACCCTGAGAGCTTTTCTGGGAAAAACAATGAGTTCTGTATCCTTTGTAGCGACAGCGGAAGCAATATATGGAAAGATACCTATAAGCTCCGTCTCACCAAAGCAGTCACCAATACCAAAAGTAATAAGGTCTAAGGAGTCTGTAGAAAGTTCCTCTACAATCTTAACTCCCCCCTGCTGAATAATATAGATATTATCGGGAGAACCTCCCTGGATGAAGATAACCTCTTCTTCCTTTACAGAGACTTTTTTCAGCTCTTTGAATATGATGCCCAGTTGTTTTCTTGTAAGACCCCCAAAAATAGATATTTTATCTAAAATACAGAGAACTTTACTATAATCTTCAAGTTCACATAAGTTTTTATCCATCTTACTTACCCCCTGATACCAGCAGAATCGTTTCTCTACAGTTATATAGTAATTTACCAAATATAGCAAGAAGAAAAAGAGGTAAGTTGACAAAAATATTTAAAAATCATATAATGATATACAAGTTGAAAGGGAGATGAGGCTCTCCTTGGGGAAACCCTAAATACTTTTGTAAAAAGATGATGGCTTCTACAGGTTTTTTTCCTGTAGAAGTTTTTTTTGTTTCTATGGGAAAATTAGAATAAATCAAAAAGGAGAAAAGAGATGAAGATAGTTTTTTCAATGTTATTACTGCTTGTCGGGGGACACCTAACGGGAAGGTTGGTAGAGAAGGTAAAGCTGCCAAAACTTTTGGGGATGATTATATTTGGCTGTATTATAGGGCCTGCTTATCTGGGGATCCTGGATAACTATACCCTTGTTATAGGAAAGGATCTTAAAAATATAGCCCTTGTAACAGTACTGATCACAGGAGGTCTGGGGATAAGTATAGACCAGTTAAAGAAGATGGGAAGACCGGCTCTGTTTCTGAGTATCATACCAGCAGGGCTGGAAGGTTTTGCAGTAGCTTTTGCTGCAGTAAAGGTATTTGGTTTTACTTTTATACAGGGAGGAATACTGGGGTTTATAATATCAGCAGTAAGTCCTGCGGTACTTATCCCCTCTATGGTGGATCTTATTAAGAGGGGTCTTGGAAGAAAAAAAGCTATTCCTCAGATGCTGCTGGCAGGAGGTTCTGCTGATGACAGTATTGCAATAGCTATGTTTACTACCTTTATAGGTCTTTACTTTGGATCGGAAAGTTCCCTTGGAGCTAACCTGGCTATGGTACCGATCTCTATAGGTCTGGGGATATTATCCGGAGTAGCAGCAGCCTATATCCTGAAACCCCTTTGCAGACTCATAAAAAATCCTATAGCTCAGTCTGCCCTGGTACTGGGTGTGGGAGTAGGGATGAGAGTTTTAGAGGAAAGGCATATCTTTAATTTTAACTCTCTTATTGGTGTCATGGTAATGGGATTCATGATACATAACTTTGCAGATTCAAAACTGGGGGAAGACCTGAGTAAAAACCTGGGAAAAGCATGGCAGGTAGGACAGATATACCTGTTTACCCTGGTGGGGGCTGCAATAGATCCCAACCTTATAGGGGAGCTCTTTGTACCGGGTACAGTGATAATATTAAGTGCTCTTGCTATAAGATCTGTGGGAACATGGATATCCCTTCTGGGAACGGAACTGACATATGGAGAAAGGCTTTTCTGTGTGATAGCCTATCTTCCCAAAGCTACAGTTCAGTCAGCTAAAGCAGGAGTGCCTCTTAATATGGGAGTAGCAGGAGGAGAGATAATTCAGGCTGTGGCTATACTTAGTGTACTTCTTACAGCTCCCCTTGGAGCGATCGGGATAAAGCTCACAGCAGAGCCATTACTTGGAGAGAAGGAGGAACTTCAGCTCTCAAGAGAAGGTGTATAAAGGTGAGATTAGGAAGGTGCAGGCGATATAGTTGAAAAAATCATAAAAAATTTAAACAGAGTAAATGATTTCAATAAAATTGCCGTATAGTTAATTAATCATTCTACAGAGGGGCTGGTAAATGAAAATTTACCAGCTCATTTTTGTATATAAGCTCTTATAAACTTTGTGGTATAATATAACTATAGATTGATATAGATAAGGGTGGTGGGTATGGCTAAGGAAAGGATAATAATGCACTATGATATGGATGCCTTCTATGCATCTGTGGAGATACGGGACAATCCTTCCCTGGCAGGGAAACCGATAGTAGTAGGGGAAAATATAGTAACTACAGCCAGTTATGAAGCCAGGAAATATGGGGTGAAGTCTGCAATGCCTGTGGCAGAAGCCAGAAAACTATGTCCCTCCCTGATAACCGTGCCGGTAAGCAAGGGAAAGTACTCGGAGGTATCTGCGAAGATACAGGACCTGGTAAAAAGAGTAACCAATAAGGTAGAGTTTATAGCCTTTGATGAAGGGTATCTGGATATTACCGATGTTATAGGAGGATATCCGGGACGGGATTACTTTGCAGGCAGATTTCGCAGAGGGATAAAGGACAATACAGGACTGACCTGTTCTATAGGTATGGGGTATAATAAGCTTACAGCTAAGATAGCCAGTGATATAAACAAGCCGGGAGGAATACACATATTCACAAAACGGGAAGAGTTTGTGGAGTATATAGAGGGGAAAGAGGTAAGGATACTCCCCGGAGTAGGGAAAAAGATGGCAGAGGACCTCTATAAGAGGCTGGGGATAGAAAGGGTGAGGGATGTGTACAGGTTTAGCCTCACAGAGCTTATAGCCCATCTGGGGAGGTCTAGAGGAGAGCTGCTCTATCAGTACTCCAGAGGGTATGACTACCGTGAGGTGGACTATAAGAGAAAGACCCATTCCATAGGAAATGAAAACACCTTCAGATATTACTTAGAAACCCGTGAAGAGGTGGGTAAGGAGATGGAGGGTCTCTTTGAAAAAACCTATGAAAGGCTGCAGATAAAGGAGTTTTTATGTAAAACCCTCATAGTAAAGGTAAGGTATTCCGACAGAAGAACGATAACAAGGTCTAAGACCTTTGAAAGATACAGTAAAGACAGGGTACAATTGCACGAAGCCATGACAGACCTGATGGAAGAGATTGAGATAGATAAAAGTATAAGGCTTTTAGGGATCTCCTTTGGAAATCTGTCAAAGAACCTTGCAAGGCAGCTGACCTTTGGAGAAAGGGGAAAACTGAAAAAAAAAGTGGATCTGGAACTGCTCAAGGAAAAAATAAAAAGTATAGAAAAAAAAGGATAAGCAGGGGCATAGATTGAATAAATTAATAAGAGATTAAAATTAAGGGAAAAATATTTAAAAATTGAGGATAGGCTGCTTTTAAGCCTTGATGATATAGTTAATTATGTTATAATAAAAATACTTAAAATTGGATTAAATTAACTAGCGATAGAGAGGAGCAGGTTTATGAAGGTATTGGTAGTAGAAGATGAACTAAATATATTGACATACCTAAAAAAAGGCCTTGGTGAGGCAGGGTATAAGGTGGATACCTGTGAAGATGGTGAAGATGCAGTGTATATGGCATCTATAAACAGTTATGACCTTATCCTTTTGGATGTAATGATTCCTAAGATGAACGGCCTAGAGGTGTGCAAGGCTCTCAGAAAGGAAAAGAATCCTGCATATATAGTACTCCTTTCAGCTAAGGGAGAGATAGGAGATAAGGTTGCAGGTCTAGATGCCGGGGCAGATGATTATATAACAAAGCCCTTTGCATTTGCAGAGCTTTTGGCAAGATTAAGAGCGGTACTTCGTAGGAACTCAGATGATAAGGAAAGTATCATCGCAGCAAAAGATCTCACAGTAAACCTACTGAACAGAGAGATAAAAAGAGGGGATAAACTTATAGAGCTTACTCTGAAGGAATTTTCACTGCTGGAGTATTTCCTTAGAAATAAAAACCTGGTATTAACAAGAACTATGATAGCGGAAAAAGTCTGGAATATAGATTTCTTAACAGATACAAATGTGGTGGATGTATATATCAACCACCTGAGAAAAAAGATCGATAAAGGTTTTGATGAAAAGCTCATACATACAGTCAGAGGAGTAGGGTATATATTAAAGGCTTAAGTTCAAGGTTAAAGAAATTTTTTTATTCCAAAGACACCCTGAAGGGAAAGATATTAGTTATAAGTAGTGCATTTATAATAGTAACTTTAATGGGAATGTCCTTTGTTCTCAACTACTCTATTCAGCACCTGGTAATGGGTGAAGTGGAAAAGGAGATGGAGGGAGAGATGGCTCTTCTGAAAACTACTCTTCAGCTGGATACTGTGGATATAGACAGGGAGTTTCATGAGATGAGTAAGCTTTTCTCCCTTGTAGTAATAGAACAGTCAAGGGGAATTACTTATATTTCCGCTTTTGATTTCAGAAGAACAAAAAATATGATAGGTCAGTATATGGATGACTTTTTTAATGTGGATACCTTTGATGAACTCACAGAGGAAAAGCTAGACGATGTAGTTAACAGCAAAAGATTTTATACATATAATAACAGTCATATGCTCATATCGACCCTGCCGGAAAATGAATTTTTCCCCAAGGGAAGTTACCTTGGCTTAATAAAGGATATCTCCTATCTTAGAAATATAAAGCGTACAATAAATGTAATAATTGTTGTTATCTTTATAACACTTGTGGCAGTACAGATATGTCTTGTGAATTTTGCCATGGAAAGGGTATTAGGAGCTCTGAGGGAGCTCAATGAATTTACAGGAAATCTCTATAAAAAGGAGGGGACAGATCTCTCACTACGTTTTAATAAGAGGTATGGTAATATAGAGGTGGATAAACTCATAGTAACCCTTAATACCCTCGTAGAAAATATAGAGAGTAACATAAAGAGGATGGAGGAATTTTCCTCCAATGTAAGTCATGAACTGAAAACTCCCATGGCCTCTATGAAGAGTATGATCGAAATAGAGCTGGCCCAGGAAAGAACCGCTGAGGATTATGAGGAAGCCCTCATAAAGATATTAGAGGAGATAAACTGGATGAACGGGATGATAAAGGAACTGCTGAATCTGACGAGGAATCCCGACAGTCTGAAAAAATCCTTTAAAAGAGTGGAAATCGCCAGGGTAGGTGAGGAAATATGCGACATCATGGAGATGATAGCTATGGAGTCGGGTATCGATATCTCGTGGGATTTTAGTATGATAGATGGAGTGAATATAATAGGTGATGCCGGCAGCCTGAAGCAGGTGATGATGAACCTTATCAATAATTCTATAAAATATAATGTGGATAATGGATGGATAAAGGTAAGGGGTGAGCAGTCTGAAGATATTGTAAAGCTCATAATAGAGGACTGTGGAATAGGTATAAAAAGTGAAAACATAGGCAGAATAACAGAGAGGTTTTTTAGAGAAGATAATGTAAGAACTCATAAAAAATCCGGTGTAGGTTTAGGTCTTGCTATAGTAAAACATATCTTAGAGGTTCACAGGGGATACCTTGAGATCTCCAGTGAAGAGGGCCGTGGAAGTATCTTTAAAGTCTGTCTGCCAATAGAAGGGAACAGGGAGGAGAGTTAATCTCTTCCCTTTATTTTGTTGACTGTTGGAGATTGTATCGTTACAATGGAGTGGGTGAGGAGAATATGTTTAACTTTGTGATAAAAAAAGATAAAAATGAAAAGCTCTATGTACGGGTGTATGAAGAGATAAGAAGAGCAATAGAGGAAAATGAGTTTGAAAGAGATAGTAAGCTTCCGCCTATAAGGGTTGCTGCAAGAGAGCTGGAAGTGAATACTTCTACCATAGTAAAAGCTTATGACCTTCTTGAAAGAGAAGGGTATCTCTATAAGATAGTGGGAAGCGGCAGCTATGTATCTGAAAGAAAGGATGCTAAAGCAAGCTCTGAGGAAAAGGAAGCTATGGAGGAGCTGTGGAGTATAGATCCCAAAGACAAGGACAGGATAAATTTTGCCGGAGCGAGTCCCTCTGCAGACCTGTTTCCGGTAAAGGAATTTAAAAAAGCTATAAATACAGTACTTGACCGTGAAGGGGGAGAAGCCTTTTCCTATGGTGACTCCAGGGGATATGAACCTCTGAGAGAGAAGATGGTGAAGATACTGGCTGCAGATAACATAGAAGCTGAAATGGAAAATATCCAGATAGTATCAGGGTCTCAGCAGGCGATAGATATAGCCGGCAGGATACTGATAAAACCTGGAGATAAGGTCATAGTAGAGGAACCTACCTACCCCGGAGCAATATCTTCCTTTAAAAGGGCAGGAGCTCATATAATCTCCATTCCCATGGAGAAGGACGGGATGGATCTGGAGAAACTGAAATATGCCCTTGGAAGGGAGAAGGGGATAGTATTTATATACACTATAACAAACTTTCAAAATCCCACAGGGGTATCGTGGAGTGAAAAGAAGAAAAAGAGACTCCTTGAGATGACGGGTAGATATAATATCAAGGTGGTAGAGGATGACTGTATGTCGGAGATATATTTTTCAGAAAAAAAACCACAGAGTCTCAAGGCCTATGACAGAAAGGATCAGGTAATATATATAAAGAGTTTTTCAAAGATATTTATGCCAGGGCTGAGATTTGCCTTTATGCTCCTTCCTAAAGAGCTGGCCCAGAGTGCAGCTAAGATGAAATATATGGCGGATATATCGACCTCAGGGCTTACTCAGAGAGCTTTTTGCGAGTATCTGGAAGAGGGAAGTATAGAAAAACATCTGGAAGAGATAAGAAGGATCTTTAGGAAAAGACACGATTATATGCAGGAGTGTCTGAAAAAGGTAGGGAAGATAAAGATTGCTTATAATACCCGGGGAGGACTCTTTTTCTGGCTGGAACTACCAGAATGGATGGACGGGGATAAATTTTCTAAGATAGCGTATGAAAGAGGGCTACTTGTTTTTTCAGGGAAGAAGTTTTTTCTGAAAAGGGGAGGAGATTCCCATCTGAGAATAAGTTTTGCCAACACAGGCTTAGAGGATATAGCAGCAGGTGTGGAGATATTAAGAAAAAGTCTCGAGGCCTACTAGCTTTTATTGATTCACAAATGTTCACAGGTA
>Ga0209272_10002233_pt1 | contig 11071 bp, 9 predicted proteins | sample tdDd002_FD_187125 | JGI IMG/M metagenome (GOLD analysis project Ga0209272, IMG submission 187125) | Marine sediment microbial communities from the Atlantic coast under amendment with organic carbon and nitrate - tdDd00.2 (SPAdes)... | ecosystem: Environmental > Aquatic > Marine > Coastal >... | reverse complement strand
AAGGGAGGAGTGAGGTAATTATGAAAAAATCACTAAAGATAGTAACAATAGGTGGAGGATCATCATATACTCCTGAAATTATAGAGGGATTCATAAAAAGAGCTAAGGAACTTCCAATAAAAGAGTACTGGCTTGTGGATATAGAAGAGGGAAGGGAAAAGCTGGAGATCGTAGGAAACCTGGCTAAAAGAATGATAGAAAAGGCAGGACTTGACTGTAAGGTGCATCTGACACTAGACAGAAGGGAAGCGCTAGCAGGAGCAGACTTTGTAACAACTCAGTTAAGAGTAGGACTTCTGGGTGCAAGAATAAGAGATGAGAGGATCCCACTGTCAAGAGGAATGATGGGGCAGGAGACAAACGGAGCTGGTGGATTTGCAAAGGCTCTTAGAACAATTCCTGTAGTACTGGATATATGTAGAGATATGGAGGAGTTATGTCCGGATGCATGGCTTATCAACTTTACTAATCCAAGCGGAATGGTGACTGAAGCTGTGCTTAACAACACAAAGATAAAATCTATCGGGCTTTGTAATGTACCGGTAGGAATGCAGATGGGAATAGCTGAAGCTTTAGAGTGTGATAAGGATGACTTTATATTCCATGCTTCAGGTCTGAATCATTTTATCTGGGGAAGACATGTATATCACAAGGGAGTGGATAAACTTCCACTGATCATGGACAAGATCCTTCACGACGATACATTTACCCCAAAGAATATACCAAGTGACCCTTGGGTGATAGAACAGATAGAGAATCTTAAGATGATGCCTTGTCCATACCACAGATACTACTACCTCACAGATAAGATGCTTGAAAAACAGGTAAAGGACTATAAGGAAAATGGTACAAGGGGAGAGGTAGTAAAAAGAGTAGAGGATGAGTTATTTGAACTATATAAAGATCCTGATCTGAATGTGAAGCCTGAACAGCTAGACCAGAGAGGGGGAGCATACTACTCTGAGGCAGCCTGTGAGCTTATAAACTCTATCTACAACGATAAGAGAATACCAATGGTAGTAAATGTTAAAAATGAGGGGACTATAGCTTGTCTTCCAGATGAGGCAGCTATAGAAACTACATGTATTATAGGAAGTAACGGAGCTATGCCACTGAATGTAGCCCCATTCCCTACAAGTGCCCGTGGAATCTTACAGGTATTGAAATCATTTGAGCAGCTGACAATAGAAGCAGCAATAACAGGAGACTATGGAACTGCACTGCAGGCACTTACTATAAACCCTCTTGTAACAAGTGGTCATATAGCTAAGGAGATATTAGATGATATCATAGCTCAGAACAAAAGCTACCTTCCACAGTTTAACTAAAAAGAAGAAAATTAAAAAAAGATAATTTTTAAGGAGGCAACAGATGAAAATTTTAGATAAAATGACAGTATTTTTAGAAGAAAAATTTGCACCAGTGGCCATGAAGATAGGGTCTCAGAGACACCTTCAGTCTATAAGAGATGGTCTTCTTTTCACAATGCCATTTATTATATTAGGATCGATATTCCTTATTATAGGTAACCTGCCTGTACCGGGATATAATGAGCTGATGAATAGTATCTTTGGAGAGATATGGAAAGCAAAGGTAAACTACGCAGTAAGAGGTACCTTTGATATGCTGGCTATAATAGCCTCTGTAGGTGTAGCTTATAGTCTGGCCAGTAAGTACGCACTAGACTCTCTGGCTGTGGGACTGACATCCCTTAGTGCCTTTATCATAGCTACTCCCACTGTAATTAACTTTACACCTAACGGAAGCGGAGTAAGTCATGAGGTAGCTAAAGCGTTATCACTCAACTATACAAGCAGCCGTGGATTATTTGTAGCTATAATCACAGCTCTTATGGTAACAGAAATATATAATGCTATCACGAAAAAAGATATCACTATAAAGATGCCTGACAGTGTACCACCAGCAGTAGCGAGATCATTCTCTGCACTGATACCTGCAGGAGCATCACTTTTAGTGGTATGGATATTCAGAATATTTATTGAGATGACTCCCTTTGAGTCTGTTCACAATATCGTACAGGTACTTTTAGGTAAGCCGGTTTCTATGCTTGCAGGAAGTCTTGGAGGAATTATTATTGCAATCATCTTAATACAGCTTCTGTGGGCCACAGGTCTTCACGGGTCAGCTATTGTGATAGGACTTTTAAGACCTGTACTTTTAGTTCTTATGGATGAAAACAGAGTAGCATTTCAGGCGGGAGAGGAGCTTCCCAATGTAATAAGTCTACCGTTTTATGAGCTTTGGGTTATAGTGGGTGGAGCGGGAGCTACACTAGGACTTGCAATTATCCTGTTATTTGCTCGTAGTAAGCAGCTAAAGGAGCTTGGGAAGCTGTCCTTCATACCAGGATTATTTAATATCAATGAACCACTTATATTTGGGACACCTATTGTAATGAACCCTCTACTACTTATCCCGTGGATAATAGCACCAATTGTAACAGCAGTAATCTCTTACTATACAATGGCATTAAATATAGTAGCAAGACCAATAGGAATAGCAGTACCATGGACAACACCAGCAGTAATAAGTGGATTCTTAGCCACAGGAAAACTATCGGGAGCACTACTTCAGGTAGTATTAATAATGGTGTCAGCAGCGATCTATTATCCGTTTATCAAGATATGGGATACTCAAAAGTGTATTGAAGAATCGGAAAGTGTTGAAACAGAAAAGAAAGCAGAATTAAATACTATATAATATAAAATTTTAAGGTATAGGGGAAACTCTATACCTTAAATTACAGTAGGAGATGAATTAGAATGCTTAATAGTCAGAAGATAAGAGAAAAAGCTCCTGAGATAGATCCTTTAAGGATAGGTATGGGATGGAAGGTTGAAGATCTTTCAAAGCCTCAGATAATAATCCAGAGCACATTTGGTGACAGTCACCCGGGAAGTGCTCATCTATATAAACTGGTAGAAAAAGCAGAAGACTCTATAAATAATAGTGGAGGAAAGGGAGCTAAATTTTTTGCTACAGATATATGTGATGGTCAGGCACAGGGACACGACGGGATGAACTACTCCCTGGTTTCCCGTGAATTTATAGCAAGTATGATAGAGATACAGATGGGAGCTACTCCATACGATGCAGGGGTATTTATATGTACTTGTGACAAGGGGGTACCCGCTCACCTTATGGCTATAGCAAGGATGAACATCCCCTCGATAGTGGTGCCAGGGGGGATAATGGCAGCGGGCCCTCAGATGCTGACTTTAGAACAGTTAGGAAGCTATAGTGCAAGGTATGAAAGAAATGAGATAACAAAGGATAAGTTTGATTTTGCAAAGCATAATGCCTGCCCGTCGTGCGGGGCATGCTCATTTATGGGGACAGCTTCTACCATGCAGATAATGGCTGAAGCTCTGGGACTGGCTCTTCCGGGAACCGCTCTTATGCCAGCAACAATAAAGGAACTGGTAGAATGTGCCGGGAAAACAGGAGCAAGGGCTATAGAGCTTGCAAAGGAGGGGATACTTCCCTCAGATATCATGACCATGAAGGCTTTTGAAAATGCCATAATGGTTCATGCTGCTATAGCAGGGTCATCAAATTCTCTCCTGCATCTACCTGCCATAGCAAATGAGCTGGACATAGAGTTAGATGCTGAAAAGTTTGATGAGATCCACAGAAAGATACCATATATCTTAAATATAAGACCCAGCGGAAAGTATCCAGGGGAGTATTTTTGGTATGCCGGGGGAGTGCCGGCGGTAATGGAGGAGATAAAGGGACACCTTCACTTAGATGTAATCACAGTAACCGGAAAGACTCTGGGAGAAAACTTAGAGGATATAAAAAATAGTGATTTCTATGAGAAGTGTGACTCCTACCTGATGGAAAAAGGTGTGAAAAAAGATGAAATTATCCTAAGCAGCAAGGCACCTATACAAAAAGAGGGAGCAATAGCTATCCTAAAGGGTAACCTGGCATCGGACGGTTCTGTAGTAAAGCACTCAGCTATATCTGAGGATATGAAAAAGGTTGTTTTAAGGGCAGTACCCTTTGACTCTGAGGAAGAAGCTTTAGCAGCAGTACTGGCTAAGAGGATAGTACCTGGGGACGCTGTGATAATAAGATATGAAGGACCTAGAGGAAGTGGGATGCCTGAGATGTTTTATACAACTGAAGCCATAGCTTCAGATCCAGATCTTGTATCAACAGTGGCTCTTATAACAGATGGCAGATTTTCAGGGGCTACAAGGGGACCTGCAATAGGACATATATCTCCTGAAGCCTTTGAGGGAGGAACCATAGCTCTTATAGAGAAGGGCGACCTTATAGAGGTAGATATTCCTAGGAGGTCTATAAATATAGTGGGTACAGCTGATAGGAGGATGAACCTTGAAAAGGTAGAGCAACTATTAAGTGAGAGAAAGAAAAAATGGGTACAGCCACCTAGAAAATACACCAAGGGAGCTCTTGGTATATATACAAAGCTTGCTGTATCACCTATGAAGGGAGGATACATAGGATAGAGGTAAAATAATAGACAGGGCAAAGTTTTATGATATAAGAAAGGATCCCTTTTATGAGAACGGCATAGTTTTCATAGAAGGGATCCTATTTTTTTTTAAGGTTCAGAAAGGTAAAAGTCTATCTATTTAGATTTATTATATTCCTTTTCTACAACCTCTTTAAACTTAGCCAGCCTTTTCTGAAGGGTAAACTTATCAAAACCACTAAGCCATCTATGGATGAGAGATCCCTCTATAATAGTTGCAGTCTCAGTAAGAAGAGTATTTGAATATTCCCCATCAGTAAAGGTGTAATCGAGTATAATCTTTTCTTTTTTATCTCCAAGATTAATTTTTAGGTACTCTCCGTCTTTACACTCTACAACTTCTTCCAAGTATTCCCACTTGTGTCCATGGATAACGATAGTTTCCTTTATTTGTGTACCTTTGATCTCGCCCTTACCTGGAGTAACGTCCTCCTCTTTTAAGCCATCTACCCATTTTACATTTTCACTAAAATCCGATAAGAAGTTAAAAATAAAACTTTTTGGAGCATTGATACTAATTGTTTCTGAAAAAAAAGTCTTTTCAACCATCTTGAACCTCCTTTTTTATATAAGTACCCTATAATAATGTTTTCCCCCTGTCTGGGAGATTTCCTTTTAAAGTATATTCTTTTTAATAAAAAAATTATAAAAAAAACAGGCATGGGAACTCCCATACCTGAAAACAGTCTCTGTAACACTCTACACCGACTTATTTTTTCCCTATAAATAAAGCTCCCCTGGTCTTAGGTGAACTATTAAAATTTGTCTCCCCCATAGATTTAACATCTATAAAGCCAGTCTGGGTAAGCATAGTCAGAAAATCCATTTCTGATACAGCGCCTCCCTCTCATTGAAACCAGCTTTTAACTCTGGTACTATGCTCCTTGATCTGTTTTCCAATAAAGATCTGATCAACCAGCATAATTTTTCCACCAGGTTTAAGACACCTGTAAAGTTCCTTTAGGATATCTTCCTTTTCAGGAACCAAGTTTATAACACTGTTTGAAATTATAGAATCAAAGGTATTGTCTTCAAAGGGCAGGCTATCTTCAAGAGAAAGAAGGAACTCTATGTTACTAATTCCCGCAGAAGTTTTATTTGATTTGGCCTTTAGGAGCATCTCAGGAACGATGTCTAGTCCCACAACTCTCCCCTCATCTCCAGTAAGTTTTGATGCAAAGATAGTATCTACTCCTGCACCACAACCAAAATCAAGGATTACCTCTCCCTTGGTAATTTCAGCTAAGGAAAAAGGGTTTCCGGTACCACAGTAGGAGCTGGCTACTGAATCCGGAAGAGAGTCTAAGATAGTTTTGCAGTAGGACAACTTTTCAAGAGCTTCTCTCCCAGTGGGATATCTGAAGTGTCCGGTGGGATTTTCTGCAACTTTATAATACTTATTATTGATATCTTTGATAATCGTGCTTCTTTCATCTAAGGTAAATAAACTGGTCATTTACTTACTTCCCCCTTTTTTAATTTGATTTTAGATAAGTGATGGAAAGTTTTTTATAGAAACCTTCTCTTTAATCCTTTTGTTTTATCTAAGAATAACCGGCAGAGTCTTAAGTGTTTTTATTTAGGTTTGTCGAGTAATCCTTACAAAGTCTTATGATCATCCAGATCATCTTATCGGGTATTCAGTAGTACCTGAAGGTGCCCTTATTCTCTAATTTGGCAATTCCCGCATCCCTTAAAACCTTCAGGTGATGTGATGTGAGTGGCTGAGAAATATTAGCTTTTTTAGAGATTGCATTTACACTCTGACACTCCTCAGTAAGAGCTTCTATTATCTTTATACGGTTACTGTCTCCTAAGACCTTAAAGATTTTTGTTATGGAATCATATTCATTCATAGCTATTCTCCCAGTTAGATATTTTATAAAAACCATATATTAAATTATAGTACAAAGACCTGCATATATCAATGGTTGTTTATATAGTTTTCTATGTTAGAAAATGCAGCTCAGTTAAAAATTATAGTAATAAGGTTGATTTCTCTCATGAAGCCTACGTTTCTTTTTATTTTGAAAATGGCTGCTTTATCATATAGTAAAAGGTTTGGTATTTTTTATCGCTATAACCAGGGACACCGTATTTAGGGGTAGACTGCTCTCCCTGAGGAAAAAAGCTACCGAAGACCTTGTCCCATAAGATGAGAAAGGAAGAGAAGTTTGAATTAGACTCCTTCCACTTAAGAGAGTGGTGTATTCTGTGCAGGTATGGGGTAACTATAACCTTTGAAAGGATAAGGTCCACTTTCCGGTTTATTCTGATATTGCTATGGTGAAAATAAACATTGATATTGAAGATAACATCATAAAGGAGAAGAGAGATCACAGGAATTCCAAAAAGAATAATAAACGGGAGCTTAAAAAGATGTCCTATGAGAACTTCTATAAAATGAAACCTCAGTGCTGAGGAGGTATCAAGAAGCTGGTCTGTATGATGGACATTATGAAAGTTCATAAGAAAATTAAACCTGTGAAGAGACCTGTGCCACCAATAGTTGATACAATCAAGAAGGATGATCCCTGAAATAACTTTTAAATTATAGGGGGAATATGAAAGAAGTCCAAATCCTAAATTTTCAATAGAGACAGCTACGTAATAAACTGTAAAAAGTGCAAAATACCTCCCAAAGAGAAGGTTAACAAACCCCAGGGTCATATTATGTATACAGTGATTTTTACCTGCTATATTTCTGTCAAGCTGGGGAAACAGACGCTCACAAACAAAAAAGAGAAGAAAAACTCCTCCCATAATTAAGAATCTATACATGGCTGCTCTCCTTATGAATATTATTAGTTGTATAGGTATATTCAATGGAAAGATGATCTTCCTTTTATTCACAGAGGTCTAGTGATACTATCTGTGTGAATCCGGAAATGATTTTTTTGTGTACAGCGAACCATTTTCTATAAGGCATAATAATAAAACAGCCCGTTAAAGGGCTGTTGATAGATAGTTAAAGATATCAAGAGTATAGTAGTAGAACCTGATGAAATCCTATGAGTGATTTTTATTTTCCTCGATAGCCACATGAAGCCCTAAAAGAGCAACTAAGTTGATCTCCTTCATTAAATAATTTTCCAGCTGATATGCAAGCTGAATGTCATAACCTTCGATCTTGCTTAAGATATCTACATATTCCCCATAACCCTTTAAATCTGTAATTTTAAATACTTCACTGATTGTACTGCCAAAGTTTTCATAAGAATCGTCATCTGTTAAAAATTCTTCCCCTGAAGGGAGGTGACTAAAGATAGTCTTAATCTCCTCCCTGTATAGCTCCTTTAATTCTTTTATTTTCCTCTCCATAATAATCGCCCCTTTAAATTAATAATATCAATCACATATCATAATCTACAATATTAATGAGTATAATGAAACGACACCTTGCACATACACTATTTTTAAAATTTCTTTTTCCTGTCACGGTTTTGTCATATGGGAGATGTAAAATCTTAATATAGTGAAGACAAAACACATCCTAAGGAGGAAGAAAAATGAAAAAAATAGTGGCAGTTTTAGCAGTGGTATTATCAACAGGGGTATTTGCAAGAGGTCATATGAACAGTTCATCAAACACAGGAATGCAGCATAACAAGGGGCAGATGATGCAAAAGCATATTGAGAACCTCACAGAAGAGCAGCAAATTGAATTTAATGAACTTCACGGAAAACATATGAGGGAGAATCAGAAGATAATGTTAGATGTAGAGGAGATTAATCTAAAGACGCAAAGAGAGATGCTAGGAGAAAAGCCTAATCAGAGCAACCTTAATAAGTTAATCGATGAAAAATCAAAGATAATGGCTCAAAAAGAAAAGAAAAATCTAGAGTTCAGACTTCAGATGAAGGAAAAGTTTGGCATTGAAATGACTGGAAGAATGGGCCACACCGGAAGAAACAAAGGTAGAGGGATGCATAGTTAATATAAAGTATAAAAAAAGATAAAGTTAAAAAATCCACATTAATATGTGGATTTTTTTATTATTGAAGGAAAGTTATAGAATTTATGAAGAATAACATGTTTATATAACCGCCTAGTTTCAACAAAATAGTTTGGAATAAAGCTATGTTGTTTCCACATAATGCAGCTCAGTTAATTCATTGTGGATTTGCACAGCTTAACTAAGCTGCGTACAAGTAATCATGCTCATCAATATCACTGATTTCTGGAATGAAGTGTGGCGCTTCTTTTTATTTTTTAAATGCTGTTACAGAGGTGCAGTAGTGGAAGTATAGTGATAAAAGAGAAGGAGAAAGGGGTTATTTGAGGGTAGCGGCACAGTGTTGACAATTTTCAGCTGATATAGTAAAATACAACAATGGTGTTATTTTTTTAGCACTATAAAGGTGGAAATATTGTTTTTTAATAGACGGTGAGGTAAAAGTATGAAAAAAGTTTTAAAATTTTCTTTAATAAGTGCAGGTGTATTGTTTCTTACAGGGGTCTTGCTGGGGACAGCTCTTGTGGTGGCAGGTCTAAGAAGTCTTCCAGATGTGGAAAAACTGGTGGAATCTTATTCCCCATCGATACCGGCAACAATATATGATTCCAACGACAAAGTAATAGATCTGATCTCAAAGGAGATGCGTGAAGAGGTGGCACTGGATGAGATGCCTATCTATGTAAGGAATGCCTTTGTGGCAATAGAGGACAGAAGATTTTATAAACATCCTGGCCTAGACCCCATAAGACTGGGGAAGGCGACTCTGGTAAACCTGTCTCAGGGAAGGGCAGCTCAGGGAGGAAGTACAATAACCCAGCAGCTGGCAAAGAATGCATTTCTGACCAATGAAAAGAAGCTTATGAGAAAGGTAAAGGAAGCCCTCATAGCTATTGAGATAGAGAAAAGATACAGTAAAGATGAGATACTGGAAAAATATATAAATGAGATCTATTTCGGGTCAGGTTTCTATGGGATAGAAACAGCTTCTCAGTCGATATTTGGAAAGAGTGCCTCTAAGCTGAGTCTGCCGGAAGCGGCTCTTCTGGCAGGAATACCAAACAGGCCATCATACTATAATCCCAGAAAGAATCTGGAAAATGCAGTAAAAAGATCACAGCTGGTACTACTGCAGATGAGAAGGCAGGAACTCATAGGTGAAAAGGAGTATGAGCAAGCTCTGAAACACAGGTTTATTCTGGAAAAGGATCTGCCTAAAAACTATAAAAAAGATGCTATAACTACTGTAATAAAGGGGAAGAGTGATAGTGAGTATCTTAAAACCCCTGAATTTACAGATATAATAGAAGAAAAATTATTTGAATTATTTGATGAAAAAACCATATATGAAGGGGGAATTCAGGTATATACAACCCTTGACCTTGAGATGCAAAAAGCTGCTCTTGAAACATTTAATGAGTATGCGCCATTTAAAAGAGACCCGAAACTTCAGGGGGCCCTTATAACGCTAGATTCTAGTAATGGTTATGTAAAGAGTATCGTAGGAGGAAAGGACTTTAAGGGGGGGAACTTTAACAGAGCTACAAGAGCTGAAAGACAACCTGGATCAGCCTTTAAACCTTTTGTATATTATACTGCTCTGGAAAAAGGGATGTCTATGAACTCAGTCTGGGAAGACTCTGAGATAAAGATAGGTAAGTGGTCTCCTCAGAACTATGGAAAAACCTTTATTGGAGATGTAACCATGCTGGAAGCGATGGAGAAATCGATAAATACAATAGCGGTAAAGGTACTAAGAGAAGTAGGAGTAAAGAGTGTAGCAGAGAATGTAAGGAAGACCGGAGCTGAGATGGACATTCCAAATAATCTGACAACAGCCCTTGGAACTATGAGTACAACTCCACTTGAGCTGGCAAAAGCATATATTCCCATATCAAATGGTGGATACAGAATAAAACCTATATTTATAACAAAGGTCCTTGATAGGGACGGACATATACTGTATGAAGAATCAACAAAGAGGGAAAGAGTATTTGATAGTATAGATGTATCCCTCATAGTACATATGATGAAGGGTGTAATAGCCAATGGTTCCGGAAGATCGGCTAAAGTAATAGACAAGAATGGAACCCCTATGGAACAAGGGGGGAAAACAGGAACAACAAATGGATTTAAATCAGCATGGTATGCAGGTATAACACCTGAGTATGTAACAACTGTTTACCTGGGGTATGATGATAACTCCTCTATGCCATATGGCTCTACAGGGGGAGGTCTTGCAGCACCTCTTTGGAAAAGGTATTATAAGAGGATGGTAGACAAGGGGATCTATAAACCGGGAAGGTTTGAGTTTTTAGATGAAAACATTAAAAATGGAGATCTGGTCCTTGTGGATATAGATTCAAGAACCGGGTTTGCAGGAGAGGTTACAGTGGGGCTCAAAAGAACCGGGCTTTTCAGGAAGGGAAAGGAGCCTATAGAGCAGCCTAAAAGACATTTTTTAAAGCTGAGGGACTTCTTTAAAGGAAGAGAAGAGGTGTTAGTCGAAGAGGCGAGCTTTGAGAGCACAGAAACAGAGAAAGAACCTAAAGAAATAGAGGTTTCCGAGGAAAGGTTAGTAGACGTT
>Ga0209272_10002230_pt1 | contig 11077 bp, 9 predicted proteins | sample tdDd002_FD_187125 | JGI IMG/M metagenome (GOLD analysis project Ga0209272, IMG submission 187125) | Marine sediment microbial communities from the Atlantic coast under amendment with organic carbon and nitrate - tdDd00.2 (SPAdes)... | ecosystem: Environmental > Aquatic > Marine > Coastal >... | reverse complement strand
GTTTACGTCATCAAGATCCAATGACACAGCTAGAGAACAAAGCGTGTCTGGCAACAAAAGTTGCTCGAGAACTTGGCAGTGAGAACCGCTTCATTGCGATGATCGATATTGATAACTTCAAGTACATTAATGATAAGTATGGTCATCCCGTTGGTGACTTAGTGATTCAAAAAACAGCCGAAGTAATGCGGGACAGTTTCCCTAAGCCAAAGGGAATTTGCTTAGCACGCTATGGCGGTGAAGAGTTTGCAGTTGTATTCCAAGCCAATGATGAGTTTGATGCTAAACACCAGCTTGATGGTTTCCTGACAGCATTGCAACGGAGCCATTTATCCCTTGGCTGCGGTGATGTCCGATTTACGGCAAGTGTCGGGGTTACACCATTAGAAAATAGCTACCATCATGTGGTGGAGCAAGCTGACAAAGCACTTTATCAAGCGAAAAGGTTGGGCAAAAATCGGGTCTGTCATTTAAAAGCGGCATAACATTCTTCGTCCTTAAAGACACAAAGCCAGAACAGATAACGTTCTGGCTTTTTACTGTTTACTACTCCTTTTCAAAGCGCTAGACAACCCATCTTAGGGAGCCTCTATAGTGCCCTTCCTCGCAAAACCTCATATTTGGTAACGCCTAGTGTTACTTTTAGTCTTGTGCGCTATGACTTGTCGCGCATTGATGGTGGCGTTCATTTGATTTAGGCATTCTTCCTCTCAACCAAGGCTCATCCTGATAACCAAAACCAGAGCCAAGATACCATTTTTGAGAGTCACCACTATGAAAGCCATTAAATCAATCATCATTGCACTACTGTTTACATCAGCACTTTCTGGTTGCGTTTCAACGCCCGGTCACTATCGCTTGGCACCCAACGTTCGTCCTACCTTGATGAATGCCAATATCAACGTTCAGCCACTGGTCAACACGGCGGTCTCCGTTGGTAAAGTCGTACTGCCTTATGCGATTTCAGCAGGACACGCTTACGTCAATACGCCTTATTTCTTATTACAATAAACCGTAGCCGTCTAATCTCTAAAACCAAAACTAGCCTGTTTTTTTCGGCTAGTTTTCATTTATTGATCATAGAGATACGATTTCACCACCTTCAATTTGGTTCATTTGGTGTTGTAAGGATTAATGAACCAATGTATATTTATGAGCCATTACAGTATATGAGCCATTCATAAGAGGCACTTTACGACCATGAATACCTTTATCTATACGCGCCGCTCACCCAAAAACCAAGCTTATCCCGAGCAACTTGAAGCTCTTAAAACCGTTGCACCAGAAGCGACACTTCTTGAAGATAAAGTTCGCGGCTGCACACCACCAGCCGAGCGACAAGCCTTTCAACAACTCTTAAACGCCACTCAACCCGGTGACACGGTGGTGCTTTGGTGGCTAACCGCCTTTGGCCGCGATTTCAGCCAAGCATTGAGCACAATTCAGACACTGCTTGATAAAGGCGTCACCCTCAAAACCGTTTGTGAGCCACTAACATTTGAGCCAGGTTCAGTTCAGACTCAAACATTACTCTCTCTGCTTTCTGGTTATGGGCAAGTACAAACTCAACACCGTCTATTTGCCGCAGCACAAGGCCGTAAAGCACTTAAAGACAACCCTGAGATGTGGCAACAGAAGTTCCGAGGTCGTCCGGCGGACAAAGCAAAACATCAGCACATTGCGACCCTGCTTCTGGAAGGCAACACACTACAAAGCGTGGCTGAGCAATGTGAAGTCAGTCTATCGACGGTCAAACGTGTGAAAGCCAAACTGAATGATTTTGATGAAGAAGGAAGCTTGCGTCGCCGAGGTGATGGTGAAAAATCATGAGTCGACCATTCGAATTTAAAACCATCTTGCTGGCATGTCTTATCATCAGTGTTGGCCAGCTCAGCATGGGCTTGGTGTTTCCATCTCTGCCTTGGATCGCGAAAGATTTCGATATTTCCCTCGACCAAGCTCAGCTGTTAGTCAGTGTTTACTTGCTAGGTTTTGGGCCTTCACAGTTTATCTATGGCCCGGTATCCGATGCGTTAGGCCGAAAAAAGGTGCTGTTGGCTGGCTTGTTGATTGCCATGCTCGGCCTATTGATGATCATCTTCCTAAGCCACACTTTCACTGGCATGGTGGCGGGACGTTTTCTGCAAGGATTAGGGACTGGCTGCTGTGCGGTGTTAGCCCGAGCGTCTACTCGTGATCGCTTCAATGGCCCTGAGCTCCCTGTCGCTTTGTCCTACATTGCGATGGCTGCTTCGATCACACCATTGGTTGCACCTGTTATTGGTGGTTTCATTAACGCCCACTTCGGCTGGACCATGGTGTTTATTTCATTATTGGGTTACGTATCGCTGGCTTGGGTTGTAATTGTCGTGCGCTTTAAAGAAACCGTCACACAAACCTCAGCACTGCCCTCACCAAAGAAAATGCTGCTGCAATATCGTGATCTGCTGACATCTCGTTACTTTATGAGCTTTGCCAGTATTGGTTGGCTTAACTTCAGCTTGATGATCACCACCGTTTCGGTAATGCCTTTTATCATGCAAAACCAAATTGGCATGACATCCGATCAATACGCGATGTGGGCACTGATTCCAGCATTCGGCATGATTTGCGGCACCAGTATCTGTAACCGTGTTCGCCCAATCATCGGAACGAAGAAGATGCTATTGGTCACACCTATCCTGCACGTCAGTTCGGCATTGTGGCTGTTCTTCTGCCCTGTTGAACCGTTGTATTTAATGCTTGGTCAACTGCTGATGATTTTAGGTAATGCCATCGCGCTACCTTGCGCTCAAGCCATGGTAATGCAACCCTATAGGAAGCAAGCGGGGGCGGCGGCGGCGATGTCGGGTGGTGGCCAAATGGTGGTGTCATCAGTAGTGAGTATGGCACTCGTACAGTTGGGTTTAAGCCAACCGTGGCACCTATCATTAGTGATTGTGGTCTTCGCGACTATTACGCTGACTAACATCTTGCGTGGCTTTGCCACTGAACAACCTTCAGAGCAATAGAGCCGAGATTTACTCTGGTTCAGTTTGTACCAAGAAATGAAGTGTATCATTAGATCAATAATGATACTGTACTGAACAGTTTTATTTAGGCTGATTTAGTTATGCGCGCATCTACTGAAAAGAAAAGAACTCGAATCATCGAAGTAGCGACCGAACTGTTTATTGAACAGGGTTACAAGGATACGTCACTCGATCAAATCGTTTCAATTTGTGGTGGTTCAAAACAGACCCTTTATCGTTACTTTTCCAACAAAGAAGGGTTGTTTGTTGAAGTGCTCGCGCATAACACCAAGAGCAGCCTAGAGTCAGTTTTCCAACTTGCCGATAAACAGAACGAACCTCTAAGAGAAACCTTAGAAGACTTCGCGAAGAAGTATCTACGAGGTATTTGCTCTAACCCAATCCTATCGCTTTATCGCATCATCTCTGCCGATTTTAATAAACATGACTCGGTTCCAAATCAGTTTTGGCAAACTGGGCCGCAGCGTATTCATCAATACTTAATTGAGTTTCTAAAAACCGACACCATCAGCCAGCAGCTTAACATCGACGATGCCGATTTAGCCTGCGGGCAGTTACTCGCGCTGATTAAAATGGATTACCAGAACATGGCACTGATGGGCTTTGATTTCTTAAGCGATGAAGAATTGGATTCGCATACACAAAAAGCCGTGGCGGCATTCCTTAAACTTTATCAGCGATAAGAACCTCAAACTGATAAAAACAAAGGGAGCATATTAGCTCCCTTTGTTTTTTTACGGCTTAGTTACCGAGTTGCTTGGCTGGCTATTTGTTCTGTTTACCTAACCTCAGTGCGCTTCTTGTTTTGCGGCTAGCTTCTTACCAATCAACAAGATTGGCGCAAGCGCAAAAATAGAGACAATAAACATCACCAACGAATTACTCAGTGCTAGTGTCGTAGCTTGCTCTTTCACAACCGCACTAATTTGGCTCATGCCGAGTGTCGGATTAGGTAAGCGGCCATGAGTCAGAATCGCGCTGCTCAACGCCTGCTCGTAAGCTGCGAATACGTGATTAGAACCATCCAGAGTACAACCAATTTCGCCCGATGCTTGTGCGCTGTGGCTTTGAATCACACGAGAAAAAAACGCCCCGCCAATCACCCCGCCCATGGTTCGGAACAGATAGAAGTTAGCAATGCCTTCTAAGCGCTGTCCTACTTGGAAGTACATCAACACCGCAATCGTCACCGACACATTCAACAAGCCAACACCAAAACCGCGCAGCAGCATTGGAATGGGTAGTGACTCAGTACCAACAAAGCTTGGTAATTGGCTGAACTCGTGTACCGACAACAGAATCATCAGCACGCCAAAAGGCACCACTGCATCTGCCAACGGGCGGCGGAAGTAATACACCAACACACTCACCAGCATGCCGACCAACATGGCGTAAAACGATGGCAACTGCGCATAGCCCGCATTGAGGCTGTTATAGTGCATCGCCATTTTTAGGAAGTTGGCAAACAGCACCGTACTTGCCATCACGGCAAAGCCCGCAAGAAAGGCGTTGTACATAAACACGTTAGTCTTTAACTTGCCGTGCAATTGCATCGACGCAGTATCCGAATGGCGCGTTTTCACCAACTGATACACCGCTAACAAAACCAGTGCTGCAGCCACAGAAGAAGCCTGTACAAACCAGTCTGAATCCAACCAGTTGTAGTAGCTGCCGCGCATTAGTTGGAACACCACCAAACTCATCGTTAACGCGAGTACGAGGTAAACTGAAGCTGAAGATTTTGGCTTGGCTTCAATCTCAATCGCCTGAGGTTTGTATACACCGATCATTACTAGAGCTGAAAAGTACAACCAGACCGAGACAACATTCAGAAACGACCAATCAAACTCTTCAACAATCTCAGCCACCAACCACGGATAAGCGCCCATTGGTAATAGTGTTGAGAAGATCAGTGTCAGCGCAATAATCGCAGGTAACCAACGCTGCTCAAAGGTATTGAGTAGATAAAGATTCACCACCACCAATAACATGCTCATGAAAAAGCCGCTTACTAACCAAGTTAGCGTGAATAGCAGCGCATGCTGACCAGTCCAATAGAGCGCAAGGTTTGCTCCCAAACCCACCAGCAATGCAGAGTGTAATGGCAATGACGTACCAAGCTTACGCACCAAGATTGGGGTAAACATAAACCCCAACACTTGGGTGATCATAAAGCCGATTTTTACTAGCTCGACTTCATCTGCGGACAAGCCGGATGTGGCTGCCATCTCGTGGGACAACTCAGTAAACATCACTGAATTGATCCCAAAAGCCGCAATGGCGAACAGCGCAAAAATCAGCAATGGTGAACGTGTTTTCATGGCGATTAACCTTGCGTTGCGGTCTCAATCGACACTTCAGCCGACAAGCCAGGGTAGATGCGCTGTTTCAGCTCTTGTGGAATATCCAACTCGATACGCACTGGCACGCGCTGTACTACTTTCACAAAATTACCGGTCGCATTTTGCGGTGGCAGTAAACTAAACTGCGCGCCTGTTGCTGGGGTTATGGAAGTTACACGACCATGCAATGGATGATCAGGGAACATGTCTAACACCACTTCCACGTCTTGCCCTTGTGCAACGTTTTCCAATTGAGTCTCTTTGAAGTTTGCCTCAATCCAAACGTAATCCGGCACCATCACAATCAACCCCATGCCCGGTTGCACAAACTTACCCACTTGCACTTGTCTGTCTGCCACATAACCATCAAATGGCGCTCGAACGATGGTTCGCTCAAGGGCGATATTCACCAACCTCAAGTTCGCTTCGGCTTGCTTGCGTTGTGCGGTTAGCTGCATCTTTTCTGTTACTAGAGCATCAAGCTGCTTCTGTTCTGCGGCTAGCGCTAGCTTGGCAGTTTCAAGGTTGCTGTTCGCTTCAATAGAACGCGTTCTTTGCGCTTCAAATTGGTTCTTACTCACCGACTGCTTTTGTACCAAGCGTGAAAGACGTTTGAACTCCGCCGCTTGATGTTCCGCGTTGGCACTTGCACTGTGAATGCCCTGCTTCGCCTGCTCGATCTTTACCAGCTGCATTTCAGTTTTGGTTTGGTTTGCGGTCAACGCAGCTTTTGCGACATCTAACGCCGACTTCGCGATTTCTTGATTGGCAATAAAATCTTCATCATCAATCGAAAACAGTGGCGCACCTTTGCTTACCCACTGGTTATCTTCGACAAAAAGTTGGCTTACCTGCCCACCGACTTCCGGAGAAATCGCCGTCACATCCGAGTGAACATAAGCGTTATCGGTGGTCACCGTATTAGGTTGGTATAACGCACAACCCGCAGCGACTAACGAACCAATAACAAGCGACAACGCAATGACTTTCTTCTTCATTTTTGAAACCCAACTTGATGATCTCCATAAACTGTACTGTACCGTACAGTTTTAGTAAAGATACATTTGATCATTGATCAGAAGAAAAGATCCATCCCACTGATTTTTATTGATCTTATTTGCTGCCCACTTTTGAATGAAAGGAGAGAATTAAAGTGCCGCCGTGAGAAAAACAAAAAAGGCGACACTAAGGTCGCCTTTTTGATTAAGGAAATAAATACTTGTCCAATAAAGCTTACTGCTGCACAACTTTCACTGGTGGTTTAGTTGAGCTGACATAATCAAAATCGAATGCAATACCATCTTTAGTGATATCTACTGCCATACCCCCTACTAATTGGTTTTGCAGACTCATTGTTACATCTTCAGGAACAGGCTCTCCAGAAACTTGAGATGCTGTTTCAATCACTTCCAATACTCGCTCGGAGTCCATCGTGAAGCTCAGTAGACCATTCGCTGTTAGCGGCTGAGCCATTACTTTTTCACTTGCCGCCGCTGCGGAATCACCACTGTAAAGTGTTAGATGGCTACCATTAAGGCGGGCAAAGACATTCATTGGTTTGCCTGCGTATGGTTCAAGCAAGCCACCGATGTTCACTGGTTGGTTATCTGGTTGGATTTGGATCTGTGCCAACTCCGGCATGAACATTTGTGCTGTTTGTAGCAACATATTTGGATCGTCTGCGGAGATAGAGAAGAGCGCATCCAATTGGCCTAATTCAGGGCCATATTGGCCGTTCATATCCACGTCAAGGCCAAACATTTCCATACTTAAGCCTTTCAGGCCATTTGCCATACCAGCGCCCATACTAATGGCCGGAGCTGGGTTTTGGCCACGCATTTCTCTTTGCGCTTCTGCCAGAATTGAACATTGATATTGTGGAGTCGTTAGGTCAGTCCAGATCTTACCAATCGCAGGCGCGAGCGTTGCGACATCAACCCCAAGAGCCACGCTAAACATACTCTTTTCACCGTTTGATTCAGCTAGGACACCACGCATTGACTGTAGTGCTTCAAGAATCACTTGGTTCTTAGATTCAACGACAAAACCGCCGTTGATGCGAGCTTTATCGTCACCCGCGCTGTACTCGGCAAACGCGACCATTTGCGGCCAGTTTTCAGCGATTTGGGTAAACTCGGTGTGACACGCAGGGGAACGCAATTGATCTAACACTGGATCAGATTGAATTATTTTCAGCTGGCGAGCCATTCTGTTGCCATCCACTGTCGTCAGGCCTTTGATGATTTCACGAATGTCAACAATACCGAATGAATTATTGCTCGCGCCGTATTTGTTTTGTAACGCTTCAAGACGACCAGAGTCCACAATACTGTTCTTCGGAGATTCAAGACCAAATGCCAGTTTAAGGGGGCTCTCAACACCGAGTTCAGGGATATCAAAAGTCACGGTCAGAACGTTATCCACAACAGCGACTACTAGACCAATTCCCATTAATTTGTCTTGAGATTCGGTCAGCTCGTAACGGCGGTACTCCACTTTATCCAACTTAACAAGCTCATGTTGAAAACCTGAAAGCTGCTCTTGCTCGTCCAACGTTTTCCACAGTGCCGCTGGGTTCTCAAGCTGCACTTTGTATACCGGAATAAAACCTAAGGTGTAGATAACTGGACTCACAGAATCCCCTGTACCCATAAAGGCTTTTAAGCTCTCAGGAGAAGATGACGCCGCAACGTACGCATCCAAGAAGTTCACAGCAAACTCTAAACCAGGAGTTAACTCTTCTTCAGCAAACAGCTCCGACATTTGCGGTTGCTGCGCTGTACCGAACGCATTCATGTATTCGTAGTAATTGATCGGTTTCGTTTGATAAGTGATCAGTAAAGTATCTGCAGGAACTTGACTAAGCAATGCATCTGAACCGCTGCTGTTGGCAACTTCATTTTGATACAGGTAACCAGCCCCACCCGCTGCTGCAACGACGGCAGCCGCCAATAATAATTTTTTCACTTTCTACTCCATTTTGTGGCGGCATGAAGGAGCACTTCAGAGACCTAGCCAATTTTACATATAAAACAAACATCATAAACAGACCAACCCCTGATTCAATTAACAATCAACCTTATTAATGGATATCTCAGAATTTATAAGATAAAACGTGATCTCATGTGAAAATTGCAGGTGCAGCATTCCCCCCCTCGACCGATAAATCTCATTCGTTAAATCAAATTTTCGCCTTTTGTTGAAGCTTTGACGTAACATCACGATCTCACAAACCAACTTCGTGTTGTACTGGAGAATTCGACTGTGTTTTCGTAGAGTCTAGACTCGCTCGATATATGAACAATCTTTGCAGATTAAATCTATGAAAGACCAGTTAACCATATCCGTGTCTACCATCAACGGCTCGAAGCATTGGTGCGTGACAAAAGCAATGCAAACTCGCCTAAAAAGTTTGCTGGCTGCTATGTCTATTGGGATATGTGCAACGACAGGATTGGTGTTTTATCTATATTCAGCCGTCGATAGCGCGGAGCTAAAACAAGCTGAGTTAGCTCAGCACTCTGTCGGTCTATCTGAAGAGGTAGCACAGTTAAAACAACTAAAATCTGAGCTAGAAAGCGATCTTTCAGAAAGAGAAGAACAAATCACAACAGTCTCAGAACGTTTATCAGATTTAGAGTCTTCACTTGGAATGGCGGCAGGGGTAGATTTGGCGAACCTAGAATCTCGCCTAGACACTGCTGCTATTGCATCTAATGTACGTATCGCAATGCTAACTCAGATCCCAAGTGGGTCACCGGTGGGAAAGGAAAGAATATCCTCTGGTTTTGGTAAGCGTATCCACCCGATAACCAAAACAACAAAAATGCATCGCGGCTTAGACTTTGCCGTCAACATTGGAACACCAATCTATGCTCCAGCGGATGGTGTTGCTGAGGTCACGCGGCGAAGCAACAAAGGGTCAGGTAACTTTCTTCGTTTACAACATTCCTTCGGTTTTTCTAGCTCTTATTCACACTTAAAAAGCTTTAAGGTAAAAAGTGGCGAGTTTGTCAAAAAAGGACAACTTATCGGAGTGTCAGGTAATAGCGGGTTATCTTCTGGCCCACACCTACACTATGAAATTCGATTTGTAGGGCGGGCTCTAAATCCGAGACCATTTGTAGATTGGAACGTTAACGAATTCGAAGCAATATTCAGTAAAGAACGAGGTATAAGATGGGAATCTTTAGTCAACACCGTGGAACAGAGAGTAGCCAAGCAACTTCAACTCTCATCGCCAAAGGATGTTCTGTTAGCGGAGAACTCAAACTTGAAAATGACATCCAAGTAGATGGCATCGTAAATGGTCAAGTAAATGTCGATAGTACGCTAATCGTTTCTGAAAGTGGCCGTGTTAAGGGTGACGTATATGCGAATAAACTCATTATTAATGGTATCGTCGAAGGCAACTGTTACGCCGAACAGATTCAGGTCCTTGAGAAAGGACGTATTACAGGTAAAGTTTGGAGTAATAACCTGAGCATTGAGCCAGGTGGCAAGTTCTTTGGTGAAGCCGCAGAGTTACCAGAGAAAGAGGTCATTTCACTAAAGAGCAAGACAGAAGAACACCAAAAAAACCAGCCAAAAACACAAAGCTCAGATAACAAGCCAACATCTCGTAAGCAAGCATAGCAATAGTGAATATAGATTTTCATCCACAAACACAAAGTCAGCGGACTGTGAAATTTCATTCACAATGAGAAATATTGCTAGCTGATTTTCATTAAGCTCGACTATGATTCGCGCTTCTGTGTTTTGATGATTATTTGAATGAAAATCTATACCGCTATTATCACGGCAGCCCTAGCCGCAACAACACTTATCGCGCCAGCTCATGCGGACGATAAATTCACTTTGGGTCGTACTATTTTGTTAGAACACGGTAACCTTGCAGCAAAGATCCCGATGGTCATTTGCCGCAACACTAACGCGATTAAAGTGAAAGCAGAGAAAGACTTAGAATTAAGAAAAGTCGTTGTGAGATTCCAAAATGGTGATGAAAAAACCATTCGATTCCATCGCGACCTGAAGAAAGGCAAAATGACCGACTGGCGCTACTTTGGCTATCGCCGATGTGTGAAAAACATCGAGGTGTATGGTAACTCAGAAGGCTCAAAAGCTGGCGTTCGTGTTTACGGTAAAGAGAAGAACGACTAGATATTAACTAAAAAGGACGACCAAATGGTCGTCCTTTTTCATTAGTATTTAGGATTTAGGATTTAGGATTTAGGATAATCGTACTTCGTTTCGCACCCTTACCAAAAGAGTGCCGCGCCTGATTCATCACTTCTTCTAAGGTGAGCGATGTTGCCATGTGCTCCACATCAGACAGTACATCAATATCGTAACCTTGGATAAGGTACCTAGTGTAAGCCCAACCTCTATCCCCTGGGAGGTCAGCCAATTCACTCATATCTAAAACAAGTTGCTTCACCGCCGTATCCAGTTCATCTTGAGTAATGTTGACCAACAGTTCATCAATTGTTTCATCAAACACTTGCTCTACTTTCGACACTGCTTTCGGATCAACCTGTGCTTCAAAGAACCAGTCAGTTACCTTTTCTCGGTCTTGCACGATCGAATAAACCGCCGGATTGTAATCTAAACTCGCTTCTTCACGTAGACGGTCAAGAACTCTAGTAGAACTGATGCGTTGCAACACATCTTCGATAAAAATCGTTCTTGTCGAAGTCGGTTGCT
>Ga0209272_10002229_pt1 | contig 11079 bp, 10 predicted proteins | sample tdDd002_FD_187125 | JGI IMG/M metagenome (GOLD analysis project Ga0209272, IMG submission 187125) | Marine sediment microbial communities from the Atlantic coast under amendment with organic carbon and nitrate - tdDd00.2 (SPAdes)... | ecosystem: Environmental > Aquatic > Marine > Coastal >... | reverse complement strand
AGTTTGTCGGCTAGAGGGAAGAATTGTAGGAGTGGTATTGGTGAAAGAATTTTGGAATCTTACCAGTTTATTTGTTGATCCTGATTTTCAGGCCAGAGGGATAGGTAAGAAGCTCGTGTTAGAGGCTTTGTCACAATGCCAAGGGATGTCTCCAAAAGGGTCTGTGAAGCTATCTTCTTCAACTCATGCTCAAGATTTTTACCGTGCGATGGGTTTTGAACAGGTTGGCGAGCCGCAGCCTCTGCCGGGAGGATGTATTCCTTTTGAATTTTCATTCCATAGTTCGAATTGAATTAGAAACCGACTTGAAGTAGATAAGGCAAACTATTGAGTTCGCCTTGTTTATCGTGATACTAGAAAATGGCGACAATATCAAACAATTTACGCTCACCCCCTATGTGGATCTCAACTTCATCATCAACATGGCTGCCAGCCAAGGCTTGTCCGAGCGGTGCTGAAGGCGTCACGATGATGATTTCTTTGCCTGAAAAAGAGATCTTTAGCCCGCCTGCTGCTGGCCCCAGAAAGACAAACTTATCCCCGTCATTATCATCAATTAGGTGGATCAGGCAGCCAAGAGATATAGCATCCTCGCTTGCGAAGTGCTTGATATCAAGTTTGGCATATAGCGCCAAATCGTCTTCACATTCAGTTACCCGCTGTGCTTGCCCTTGGGCCAAATATGAGGCTTCAAGACTCAAAGTATCGTACTTATGCTCAGGTGCATTTTCCTCGTCGGTTGCTGTTTCGTATGCACGCGTAGCTGCATTTATCGCTGACTGGTGGACGACTTTGAGCTCATCTACAATGTGTTTGAGTAACAGCGTTTTATCCATGTTTATACGTATTCTTTATTTTATGTGTTGGTGATTATCGTACCCGAAAGCGAACGCGATTTCATATTTGTCTCTTATTGCGGCTATTAACGGCTAGCGGTGTACGCACAAATTGTACACTTGAGTATATGTCGAAGTGGAAGCTAAATAGGTGTTGAGCATGCCCAAAGTCGGATTAGGTGGTAGCTGTTACTGGTGCACTGAAGCTATTTATCGTTCATTGATAGGGGTTGAGCAAGTAGAACAAGGTTGGTTGAGTGCTGTAGGGCAAGAAGAGCCTTCTGAAGGTGTTATCGTTGGTTATGATGAGCAAGATATTGATTTATTAAATTTAATTAGAATTCATTTGCATACTCACAGTTGCACCTCGAACCATGTGTTGCGAGGACGATATCGGTCGGCTGTCTATGTTTACAACCCGGAGCAACACTTGGCTGCACGTTCTTGTCTTGAGTCTTTGCAAGCGGAGTTTGACCAACCTGTCATTACTCAGGTACTCGATTTTAAGGCCTTCGAGTCATCATGCCAGCAGAATCAGGACTATTATTATTCCAACCCGAATAAGCCATTTTGTAGAAATCAAATCACTCCTAAATTACAGAAGCTACTGACAAAATTTGGTGACAGAGTTGAACAAAGCCAAAGAGCTGTGATTGAGGGAGAGGTGACTCAAAGAGGTAGAGCTGAAATGACGACAACAAAAGATTATCCGCTCGAGCACGATACGGTAAAACATGAATACCGAATGGAAGTCGCTCAAGGTATCTATGCACTGGTCTCTTACAGTAAGCAAGGTAACGTTCTCCATCTCAATTACTCCGAAGTGCCGCCTTCACTAAGAGGGCAAGGGTTAGGAGAAATTCTGATGGATACAGTATTGTCTCAAATTCAAAAGGAAAGTTATCAGGTATTGCCTGTCTGTGGTTTTATTAGTAACTACATAACAAAGCATGAAAAATGGCATGCATTGGTTGCCGATTAGTAACGGCTAATTGTCCGAATGGGTTACTAAGTTGTAGGTGGTTCTAGGTTCGGTATTTTTTCTACGAAGTTACAGGGTCACTGTGTGGCGGGTGAGTTGGGCAGATATAGTGAGAAGTTGTTCACTTTCCCGACGTTAGTTAAAGCGATTAAAGTTTTTTTGCTCTACATTATTGAGATAGGGCCTTGAAAAGGCTAATCGTTAATTAGCAGGGAGGCTAGTCAATGACTAAGCGTGCAGTTAAATATTGGAATGTGCTCTCGGAATCAAGTCGAAATCGCTGGCAAGCGATTGATGGAACCGATGGCATGATAGAGCAGGTAACATTAAGCATGGATGATGTTACCGGTGACTACACGCGGTTGACGCGTTTTAAAGCTGGCGCTGATACTACGCCGTTTGGCCGTAATCGTCATAATTATCCTGAGGAGGTTTTCATTGTCTCAGGACGACTATATGATCAGACAAACAGAACGTGGTTAGAGCAGGGGCATTACGCCAACCGTTTACCCGGTGAAATACATGGCCCTTTCTTGTGCGAACAAGAATGTATCGTGTTAGAGATTTCGACTCCGAGCCAAGCCTGATGCCGCTAGAATAGAATAAGTTGAAAATTCAAAGGCCCGGTACATCGGGCCTGAATATCTTATGGCTGATTTCCTTACAGCTTCTGGCCGGTTTCCTCTGGGAGAGTTATTGCCTGCTCCCATCGGGTTAGCAACTCCATAACTTGATAGGAGTCTTTGGGTTGAGCTGCTGGACGCTGGGCATGTTTGAATCCGGCTTCAAGATATTCGCGAGTCTTTCTGACTTGATATAGGAAAGCATCCCCGTCCGCTTCTACTTCTACGGTTTCTACCTGTTGCTCGTATTTCTGTATGATGATCTGATTTCCTGTTGCCTCCGGCAGCCACGGATTCGATGTTAGCTGTATACAGCCCTCAGTTCCGAGGATGGTAAAACCGGAGTGCAGACCGTAATCCTCTGCAGTATGAAGCTGGCAGACTACACCGTTTTCAAACTGAAGTGTCGCAGCAGATTCGCAAACATTCCCATCAGCTCCGCGGCGCCCGCTGGCTGTGATGGTGTAATTATCAAAGGATTTTTCACCAAAGCAATGTTGCATAATGAGATGCAAAAGAGATGCTGGGTAGCATCCAAGGTTGTAGAGCGCGCCTTTGCTCTCCGGGTTGACAAATTGGGCAATCGAAGCGCAGTAATGGCCTTGAATTGAACGAACTTCACCGATGATGCCGCTATCAAGCATATTCAGAATTTTGCTGGTGAAAGGATGATGAAGGTACATCAGGCCTTCCATAAAAAAGACGTTGTGTTTCCCAACTGCTGCGAGAGCTTCAGCCGTTTTTCCCATATCAACCGACAACGATTTCTCGCATAAAATGGCTTTTCCGGCGTTTGCGGCCTTGATGATGTATTCATGATGCAGGTGATTGGGCAGAGCAATATAAACAATATCGACGTTGTTATCATTGATCACGGCATCAAAGTCTGTTGTTGTTGACGCAACCTCATGATCTAGAGCGAATTGCTTGAGTGTGGATTGAGAGCGCCCGGCTACAGCATGAATACGAGTGTTGCCTTCTTTATGAATCGCATCAGCCATAACACCCGAGATAAAACTTGTACCCAAGAAGCCCCATTTTATTGTCTGTGACATGTTTATTGCTCCTTGGCCAGCAGTTGAGATTCAAATGCTTGAACGAGATCGGTTAGCCCGGCATCAATAAAGCGTTGGGTATGGTGGGCCTGGAAGTGCTTTTCAAACGCTGCACGATCTTCATAGCGCTCCCAGAAAATGACCTTCCTGGGCTCTTTGGAATCTTGGAGGGCCAGAGCAAAGGAGCATCCCGGTTCGTTATTTATTCCTTCGCAAAAATCATGAATTGCGCTGATTGCATTATCTAAATCGACGTCGGGCTTGATGACAAGTTCTGCAGTAATAAACAGACCTTGTTGGAATATGTCTTTTAGCATGGAAAATTCATTTGGTTAATTGGTCGGCAGGGATAAATTTAATTGACTCAGTGAGGTTGATAAACAATCATTTGGTTAGTTGTTTATAAACTATAGGTTAGTAATGTGGATAAATTGAAAAATATGCAGGTGTTTGTTTATGTAGCTCAAAATGGCAGCTTTGCGAAGGCCGCAGCACATTTTTCGGTTTCTTCTACGATGATTGGCAAACATGTGAAGTCGTTAGAAGAACAGCTTGGCATTAAGTTGTTAAACCGTACGACACGTAAGCAATCGTTGACAGAAGCTGGTCAGATTTATTTAAGAGAGTGCGAACGTATTTTGAGTGATATCGCGGATGCTGAAAATAGTTTGCAAACACTCAAAAACAAGCCGAAAGGGACTGTCAGGATAAATTCGCCTGTAACTTACGGAAACTTGGTTCTGGCACCGCTGGTTGCTGATTTTTTACAACTGTATCCCGATATTAATATTGAATTGGTGGTCGATAATGCGCGGATCGATCCGATGCATGAGAGGTTCGATATCGTATTTAGGGTGGGGGAGCTAGCAGATTCTTCCTTGATTGCCAGGCAGTTGCCGGATTATAAAATGATGTTTGCGGCTTCTCCAGAGTACCTTTTGCATAAGGGCTATCCTGGCTCACAGGCTGATTTACTTAATCATCACTGCCTGGGCTTTAGCTATAGTGACATTCAGCCTCAGCTTGCACTAGGAATTGAAACCCACGCCTTCGATCGGCAACACACACGTTTACAATCGAATAGTGGGCTGGCGTTGAAAGTTGCAGCATTAAGAGGAGCTGGTGTTATTTTGCAACCTCGATTAATACTCTCAGAAGTGCTAATGAATGGCTCCTTGGTTGAAGTGCTTCAGAGCGAACGACCGAAAGCAATGCCTGTTAACATGTTATATAAGAGTAAGCAATTGCCATTAAAAACTCGGACGTTTGTAGGTTACGTTTTAGGCGAACTTGTTGATAATTAAAGGCGAGATATTTCATTTTTGTTGGTTTTTCAGGGGCGAAGTATAGATTTACTCTCAAGGCTTATCTATGCAATTTTAAGCTATTTATCGTGATTTTTTGGCCCGCTATGCGATTAGCTTAAAATCGTTGCTATATGGTTTACTCAGGGGCGTTTAGAGGGTGTTTTTTTAGGGTTGGAAAAAGTAAAAAAACAGGTTTCTTTCTTCTGGATTTCTACCCTTTTATCTTAGTAAGCTATTACAAAATTTAGCGATTGAGTAATAATTATGAACGTTACAGGTTCAACATTTTCTGAAGAAGATTTCTCAAAAAAAGACCTTGTAGGCTCAGTGTTCAGTAAGTGCAATTTTTACCGGTGTAACTTTAATCGTACCGATCTTACTGATGCGAAATTCGAGAATTGTCGATTTATTGAAGCTGGTGATATTGAAGGTTGTAGCTTTGAATATGCACAGTTGAAAGATGCCAGTTTTAAAGAAAGTGATTTGAGCATGGCCCAATTCACGGGCGCTCACTGTTTAGGCATTGAGTTTAGATCGTGCAATATGAAAGGTTGCAACTTTTCGCGTGCAAGTTTTTGCAACTACATTACTCAAAATACATTTTTCTCTTCTGCTTATATTACTGGGTGCAATTTGTCGTATTCAAACTTTGAGAACCAGCGTTTGGAAAAATGTGACCTGTTCGAAAACCGATGGAATGGTGCCAATTTAATGAGGGCATCCCTAAAAGGTTCTGATTTAAGCCGTTGTGAGTTTTCTGAAGAGCAATGGGGTCAGTTTGTAGTAGAAGAATGCAACTTATGCCATGTGGATCTGACTGGATTGGATCTCAGGAGAGTGAAACTAAAAGGTGTCATGATCAGTGACTGGCAGCAAGAGCAACTGCTTGAACCTTTTGGCCTCTGCATCCTTCCATCTTAGTTTTGGCTTTCTAAGCGGCCTCTTGGCCGCTTTTTAGTTCCAACACTATCTATCTCTCATCCTACCTCATTCTCGAAGTCGCTGAGCAGTCAAAGGCAATATTTATTACCAATTGGTTAGAACACGAAATATTTTTTTGTTGCTATGGTTAATAATTATCGAAGTTATCTACAATGGTTGGTTGTTTATTGATCGCTTTTCAGTAATTTCCAATTAAACTTGACACTTCAACCACATAAATGATTTGATCGCAGGGCTTCATTTTTATTTATAGGACTAAGTATTCTTGGTGAAAGTAGTGCCAAGTAGGATTTAATGATGAGTAAACATGACAAATACAGTATAGATAATACTGATTACACGGTTGGACAAGACAATATCCAAAAATGGGGTTTTGACGTTCATAATCCAGTTTTTGGCACGAGTGCTGGTTTGATCGCCCTGTTTTTGGTTGCTGTTTTGATTAGTGATCCGGGCACGGCGAAGACAGCCCTGAATGGCGTTAAAAATAGCATTATTAATAATTTCGATGTGCTATTCATCTGGTCAGGTAACATTTTTGTTATCTTCTGCCTGGCTTTGATTGTTTCTCCATATGGGAAAATTCGTATTGGTGGACAGGATGCTGAGACGGATTATTCTCGGATCTCTTGGTTATCGATGTTGTTCGCTGCCGGCATGGGTATCGGCCTGATGTTCTGGAGTGTTGCCGAACCTGTTGCCTATTACACAGGTTGGTATGAGACTCCACTTGGTGTGACCCCGAACACCCCCGAAGCTGCAAAGTTGGCGATGGGTGCAACGATGTATCACTGGGGCTTCCACCCTTGGGCTATTTACGGTGTGGTTGCGCTTTCGCTTGCATTCTTTGCTTATAATAAGGGCTTGCCTCTTTCTATTCGTTCGATTTTTTACCCGTTGCTGGGTGATCGCGTATGGGGTTGGGCTGGTCACATTGTTGATATTTTTGCTGTTCTAGCAACCTTGTTTGGTTTGGCTACATCATTGGGCTTAGGTGCCCAACAGGCCGCTAGTGGTATAGAGCATGTATTGGGTATTGAGAGTGATATCTCGTTGCAGATTGGGGTGATAGCAGTCGTTACGTTGCTAGCAGTTTTCTCCGTAGCTCGTGGTATTGATGGTGGGGTTAAACTGCTCAGTAACATTAATATGCTGGTTGCCGTTGCACTGTTGGTGTTCGTTGCATTAGTGGGTTTTGCCGTTTCGATGGGGACAATTCCAACAACCATCTCAGGTTACGCCGAAAACTTCTTAGCGCTAAGTAATCCGCACGGTCGTGAAGATGAAGCTTGGATGCATGGCTGGACTGTCTTCTACTGGGCGTGGTGGATTTCCTGGTCACCATTTGTAGGTATGTTTATCGCTCGTATTTCAAAGGGACGTACTGTTCGCGAGTTTATGACCGCAGTATTGATTGTGCCGACAATGGTAACTGTCCTTTGGATGTCAGTATTTGGCGGTCAAGCGATTGACCAGGTGATTAATGGCGTAGGTAGCCTGGGTGAGAACGGTTTAACCTCAGTGCCTTTGGCTATGTATGAAATGTTTGAGGCGTTGCCGTTTAGCAATGTATTGTCTGTCATTGCCATTGTGTTGGTGATGGTATTCTTTATTACGTCCTCTGATTCCGGCTCACTGGTGATCGATAATATTACCGCTGGTGGTAAGCTTGATTCACCAATGCCGCAGCGTATCTTCTGGGCAACAGTTGAAGGTGCGATCGCTGCTGTAATGCTTTATGTTGGTGGTACACAAGCAATCGAAGCGCTTCAGGCTGGTGCTATCTCAACTGGCTTACCGTTTACCATTATTTTGCTACTGATGTGTGTAAGTTTGATTATGGGCTTCCGTACCGAACGCTTTCGCGAATAAACGATTTCGTTAATAAACGAAGACTGTAGTACTAAAAACGCCGCTGTTTCAGCGGCGTTTTTTTCTAGTATCTGTATAGCACTTATAGCCAAACCTCCGATATCGGCGTATCGGGATCAAAGTGATAGGCAATCTGAGCCTGTAGCAGCTCTGCCGTTGCTAAAGCATCGGTCAGGGCATGATGGGGTTGGTAGGTTGGTAAGCCATAACGGCGACGGGCCTTGCCGAGCCTGACTGAACCGGGCTTTTTCCCCTGTAAGCGTCGCCATAATCCGCCATATTGACGTTGTTGTATAGCTAATTCAATTGCCATCGTGTCGACGACAGGAAAGCGAATACCTTCATTCAGCCGCGCCTTTAACGCGCTGTTCATGAACTCTCGTTCAATTTTTTGGTAGTGAACAACAACAACTTTTCCAGCTAGGGCATCCAGCACTTTTTCGAGAAATCGTAGTAAATCGGGTGCACTGCTAACATCAGAATCGGTAATTCCATGGATAACAACAGATTCTTCCTCTAAAGGCCTGTGTGGATTAACCACCCAGTGGGCGGACTCTCTGCATCGAATACGCTGAAGGCTAAAGGGGACAAGTCCTATACTGATGATTTCGTCTTTGTTGGGATCAAGGCCAGTTGTTTCAAAATCCAGCGCTACGAAAGGTACATCCCGTAAAGGAGTATCGCCGCTAACTATATCGGTACAATAGTACTGTTTTAGGCGTGAATCTTTGGCCTGGCTGGCTAAAGTCGTAAAAAAAGTTGGCCAATCAGGCGTGTTTGTATTAGTTAGCAATGGCCTTTGAGTATTTTTTTGTATCATTATCGTCTGTTGCCCTGATAGCGAAACTTGATGAAGTTTTGTGCATTGCTTAGGATTTGGAATGCAGCCTTGAGGTTTCTTCGTTCAAAGTCAGACATGTTTTCAGGCTCTATACTATTATCTGCTTCGGTTTCGGCCTCGACATCTAGTGCTTGGTGGCGAATTCGCACCATATAGATAAACTCCATGGCATCACGGAGATCTTGTCCTCGACCTTTGGGTAAAATACCGGATTCAATGATGTCATCCAATCGTTCGAACGAATTCTGTGAACGAGAGCCTACAGCAAGGGCGTGAACACGGATCAGATCCGCAAGTGGTGCCGTACCTCGGCGCTTGAGGTTGATTGAATTGTTATGGCGGCCATCTTTTTCCATCACGAAGTCTTTGAAAAATCCTAACGGCGGGGTTCGGTTTATTGCGTTACGGGCAAGACAGGCGAGAAAGCGATTGTTCTTCCTAGCACGCCTGATAATAAAACTATTTAGCTGATCAGCCCATTTAACCCTTCCCCAAACACCATCTAAGTCAAAGAAGATTGAGCTATTTAGCAGTGCTTGTGGCTTGGGGTTATCGATCCATTCAGCAAAGCACTCTTCCCACTCTTGTCGCGTTTTTCGCCATTTAGGATTGGTGGCCATGATCTCACCCTGACAGTAACTGTAGCCGCATGCCGCTAGTCCGTCGCAGACAAATTTGGCCAGTTTGGCAAAGTATGCGCCATGCAGATTTTCATTGTATCTATTGTCCAGGATCATCGCATTGTCCTGATCGGTTACGATCAGCTGTTCGTCGCGGGCCATGGAACCCAAAGCAAGGAAGCAATATGGAATCGGTGGCGGTCCTTGAATTTCCTCGGCGAGTTCAAGTAACCGCTGTTTGAAGCTGCGGCCAATTACAGCCATGGCGCTTCCAACCATGTGGGAGTTGGCATCTTCGTTGACCATGCGGACAAAGCAGTCTTTGACTTGTTCTGATAAGACCTGTAATTCTTCGACACTTTGCTGCTGGAAGATAGTACTAACCAGCAATAAACTATTTTGTGATTCGTAACGGACGATATCGGTAAGGCCGATAACACCGATTGGATGCTTGTTACGCAGTACCGGTAGGTGATGGACGTTGTAGCGCAGCATGGTTAGCATCGCTTCAAACACGTAGGCATTGTGATCGAGAGAAATAACCTCGGTTGTCATAACCTCTGAAACGGGCGCCGACACATCAATACCGCAGGCAAGCACTCGGGTACATAAATCTCGGTCGGTAATAATGCCAACCAGGTGGTCGCCGTCTTCATCCTCATTAGTTGCCTCGGGATCGGTGACTAATAGTGAAGAAGTGCTTTCTTCTGCCATTGTCTGAGCTGCGACTTGAATTGTTTCGTCCTTAGCAATCAGAAATGGATCTCGGGTTAAAAGTGTTCGTACTTTGGAGGTAGTGAGATCATTGGCATCGGTGTGAGTAGAAACCACACTACGAAGGCGGGCGCTGTCTTCGACTTCGACAAAATCGGCAAAGGTATCAAACTCATCGTAGAGGCTGTTAAACATCTCTTCGGGAATACAGTAAAGCAGCGTATCTTCAATGGCTTTTGCGGGCATACGGATGCGGTTATTCATCAGCAGCCCCATTTGACCAAAGAGAGCTCCCTCATCAATACGGTTGTAGAGTTCCCCTTTGCGTCGGTAAATCTCGACGGCACCACTACGGATCAGATAAAGGTCGTGGATCTCATCACCAAAGTTAAGGATCATACTGTCAGCGCGGTAATAGGATACCTCGATTTGTAGTGCTACTTGCTGTTGTTTTTCTTCTGGTAGATTATCAAAAGGAGGGAACTGGCTGATAAAACTAAGTATTTCGAGCTGCTCTGCTTCCATCACAAGATCCGATTTATGGCAATAATAAGTGAGTATAGTGATGTAAGTATACAAGGGTTGCAACTTACATGCTTTTACATTCAGCTTGTTAGCTAAATACTGATGATAAAATGAACACTGGGTGTTTATTCGAGCCCACAGTAAATCTGTTTTAATAGCTGATTTTGGTGGCGACAACCTGTTTTATGCAAAATGCTTTTAATTTGAGACTTTGTCGTTTCCTTCGATACACCACGTATCGCCGTTATTTCACTGCCGTCATACCCTTGAGCGAGTAAAGACACAATATTGTACTCAGCCTGCGTGAGGGTATCTGGTAGTTTCATTATGCTTCTGGCGATTGGTTCTGAGCCATGAATTTTTTCAAGAGTATGACGGGCGATGAAGTATTGTCCCCATGGGCAGAGTGCCTCAAGTAGTTGCTGCATGAGTTTTTGGCTCTTGGGGTGAAATGGTTGGCTATAACGATGAAAGCTAATTGATAGAACCTGTCCGTGAGCAACTGGATATAAACCACTGATAGAGTAGCGAACAGCCATTCGTGGGATCATCTCATCGATAAACCAGCTGTCACTGATACGTTTGACTGGCAACATTTCCTGAAGGGGAACCATATTACCTGTCAGCGAGTGGCTGAGATAATGTTGTAAATAGATATCATCTTTAGAGTGGCGTAAGTAAAAATCGAAATCGCTTTCATTAATTCCGTGGTGGAGAACCCATTGTTCACCTTTATGGGGAGGTGAACCGAGAAATAATAGA
>Ga0209272_10002223_pt1 | contig 11094 bp, 6 predicted proteins | sample tdDd002_FD_187125 | JGI IMG/M metagenome (GOLD analysis project Ga0209272, IMG submission 187125) | Marine sediment microbial communities from the Atlantic coast under amendment with organic carbon and nitrate - tdDd00.2 (SPAdes)... | ecosystem: Environmental > Aquatic > Marine > Coastal >... | reverse complement strand
TAATATTATACTCATACATAAAATCTTCGTAATTTATACCCGAGTATACGATAACACTCTCATCGTATCTATCAGAATAACCATTGATCTCTTGATGATATCCATTAAACGGATCGATAAAATCCACTTCAGTTGTTCCCGCTAAATATTCAACAACTTCCTCATCACTCATTTTCCCTATTTTTTTAGCAAAGTTCCCTGTTGCTATACTTCTGATTGTCGATACATCTTCTTTCTGCACAGCTTCCAAAAAAACGTCATTTTTTGAGTTGTCCTTTTCAAGGTTCTCTACCATGTAATGATGCCAGTTTTTAAAGAACATTCTCTCCTTAAGCCCATCAACACCTGTTACGTCAGTCTTGTTTTCAAGATCCTCATTTGTGATTTTTCCTGGATTCTTCCCTAAATTATCTATAATCCATTTATAATTGTCTTCATTTTTGCCTGAACCATTCATATTCGTGGAAAACATCTCATTCCCGTTCCATGGATGATATGTAATTGTAAACGTAGATTTTTCGAAATCTGTTTCAGAATCAATTATTCCAGAATCCGGGAGCTTAGGCTTCACAAGCCCATTTTCAGCACGTTTGACTATTTTATCTTCGAACAACATGCCTGCTAAGGATAAAATATGCTCGTTATCCGCTATTCTTTTATCATCCAACAGATAAGTGACAAAATCTTTCAGCTCATCATCAGGTAGATTTCTGATTTCCTCCGTTGTTAAAAATCCTTCATCTGTTCTTATAATATTGAATAAAGCTCCATTGAGCATTGGACCACAAATCTCTTTAAGTTCGTGTATATCCTTCTCAATCGTAATTACATAATCTTCGTCATAGTATTTTGTGATTCCCTGTTCAGTAATGGCGTTTCTACCAATAGTACGAAGCTCGTCAAGATCACGTGTTTTTACTCCGGTATATCCAAGTTTAATATATCTGTATGGATAGTCGTCAACGAATATTCCATAATCAAGTCCAATTGGCTTCTGAGCCTCCTCGACCACTTCAAGCTTTCCATCGACGATCGTACCGCTCAAATAATGATATATAATCGCATCATTAACAGTTTCTGTATTTCCAAGCTCTCTATCTGCACCTTTGAACGATCCAACAAGAAAGATTTCCGCATCAACAGTTGTGCCATCGATATTAAGAATTTCAGGATATAGAACTTCCAAAGAATTAAATGCTTCATTTCCTTGCACAAAAGCACCGCCTGAATTCTCATAGTATTCTACAATAATTCGCTTTGCTTCAGCTTCAGTAATTTTGACTATTTTTTGCTCACTGTTATCAGTATTTGAGCCAGTTGCAGCACTCTCAATGCTTTGTGTTTCAAGACTAATATCGACATCAGCTAACGAATGTGAACTTCCACATCCAGTAATTAATACCGCTAGCATCATTAGAATAGCTAGTTTTCTTCTCATTTTGCCCTCTCCTTATAAAATGTCAATTTTTTTCCACTTTTTCGCTTTACAATTTATAACCGATTAAATTATAATACATATAGTAACCAATTTCAATCTATGGATGGTGATATTTATCAATAATTTTACATTGCTACTTAATAAATACTTTTCCAATTATAATCTTAACAAGGATGTCGTTTCTCAAATCACAGGCATCTCAAAAAGTATGATTTATAAAATTTTAAACGGAGAGTCTTATCCTTCAAGAAAAAACTATCTTGCATTAGTTAATAAGTTACTTAATGATACTTTGCTTCTAACAACTAAGGATATTACACAACTGGACAAATCCTATAGAATCAACAATCTTGATGAAAAATCAAAGCGTGAAATTGATTTCTTCACAAACTTGCTGAAAACGATAGATGAGACCAATTCCGATCGCAAACAATTCAACATCAAGAATGCCCTCCAAATAGAAAAAAGTCTGCCTCATTTTGTTCTAAAAGATGAAGACAATATAAGAAAGTTCATTGAGTCCTGTTTAATCAGCGCTTTCAATTCTGAACACGTAAATATCAAATTGAAATCAAATATGATTTTTGAAATCTACGAGCCGTTAATGGAGTTAAGTGCTCATGCTAAGTCAATTCATATCCAACATATAATCCCCAATTTCTCTAAAAACCATAAAGAGATCACTTGGCTTTTTAACTCCATTGTCAAAACGAATATAAATGGGATTTATGAACCTTATATAGATTTCAACTCTGAACACGATACGCGAGTTCCTTTTAATCAATTCATACTTATTAATGACAGTGAATTACTTATATATTCAGATAACCTTCAACACTTGGCTTACTTTGATGGCTCAGATCACAAATTTAAAGATATTTATTCCGTCTACGATAACACCTTTTCAGATGAAATAAGTAAAATCCCACTCAGACCGTTAAGTAAACTGATCCCTTACAAGGACTCTAACGCATATTGCTACAACATGGAGTTGAACGAAACTGATGAAATGTACGTTTTGCTTTCCACAATGCCTATACTGAATTTGCCTCCGGAATTCATTAAGTTGTTATTTACAACTTTTTTCGAAAACGATCCAAATACCCAGCTCGATGAATCTATCATTGAAATTCTTTCTAGACGTGCAGAGCTCCTATTCAATGCGAACTCAAGTGAACTGGGATTTAAGAAGGCTTCATATTTCACCTCGTATGAAGGTATTGAAAACTATATAAATACAGGCGTCATTGATCAAATAAAAGATACTATACAGTATCCTCCACTAATTAGACTCATTACGATGGCATCACTAATTTATCTTTTGGAGAACAATCAGGAGTACTGTCTATATCTATACAACTTAAAGGATCATAGCTACCTAAATTCTTTCGTAATAACAATGTTCTCAAATAACACAATGATTTACCTTCTCCAAGACATAAGCCGTGGTCATAATAGCGATGCACTCGTTGATATTAATCACGAATCATTCGTCAGTGCATGCAGAACCTATATTAAGGAATCCCTAAAAATAGATATCCTGTTCAACAAAAAACTGATGGATACTCATGGACTCAACTCATTCCATGAACTTGATGAACAAGAACTGGAACGCTTGTATCGCAATACTCTGATTGGCGATCTTACAACCATGGTGAAAAACTCAATACATCTCACCGAACCAGAAACTCAAGCTCTAAAAAACATGCAAGAGATGCAGAGGGCCAATCCGAACAGCACCGACAGACTCTTAGAGATCCTTGAAATTGCTTTAAAACTCAACTCAAAATAAGATACATATCACCTATACGAGGAGGATTTATGAAAAAAGTAATCACATTGATTCTTATTACATTGCTACTGCAGCTCTCTTATACGTTTGCTGAAGATCAATTTCCAGTCGAACTTTCGCCATACCCGCTGACTATTGACGGTACGACTATTGATACAAGTATTAGCGGATTGCCAATCATAAAACACAATGACATGTACTATTTCCCACTTTCAGAGGCCTATGCCAATGCCCTAGGTCTTAACATCGACTACAATTTACCGGCAAGGATCACAGTCACAAATACCGATGTTCAAGGGGCCGTTGATCCTTATGAAATCATAGTTCCAGATCAAGACAGAACGTCATTTGCTACCTATCTTGATGTCCCGTTAATGCTCAATTCAAGTCACCCATATCGACTGGATGCTATATTCCCAGTTCTATATTTCAGGGATACTGTTTATTACCCTTTGAGTAACGATATGCGACATTCCTCATTGGACTGGAAAATCTCGTGGTATTCTGACTCAGGCTACAATATCAACACCACTATTACTCCGGAGTCAACAAATTCGGATATGGTACCTACGCAACCATTCAATACAAGCGCTAACTCATCTTTGACTGAGGTGACATTCATAAATCACCATGTTAAAAACAGAAAAAATCATCACCAGATCACATTTGATCGTAGTGCCCTTCCAAAAAGCATGCGCAATTTCAAGTACATCGCTATTGACGAAGAGAGTATTAAACACGAGCCCTTTATTCACGATATTTCCGATGAATCTATTTGGTATAAGGAGCTGAAACAGTGGGATTCAGTATCAGCTATAGATGTGGAATCATATCAAAATACTCTGATATGTCTATACGACAACAAGAAGTCACCTTTAGGCTATGCATACTTCGAAGGATATCTCCACGAAGGGACCATCCAGCTTCTGTTTGCACCTATCCCCGAACCATCAATTGTGCCACACATGAAAACCACAGCTCAACTAAACTACAGAACCCTAAAGATCCCTATCGATGCAACCTACGCTGCATTAACTCCAAAATGGTTTGATGATCAATCTACAGATTTTACAATCAACGAAGTCCTGAGCTATAATCAACATAGGTATTCAACCGTTAAAGATGGTAAGGCGATCATCGACACCTATTTTCTGCAGGATAAATTTGAAGATTTCCATCTTGTTCTCTTCGACGAAGACATGGACTTAATTGCTGTTACAGATATTGATAGAAATACTCACACTAATACAACTGATTCCTTAGGTATCGATCCTTTAAGCCTCACTGAAACGCAGCATGAGTTAATTATTCAAGAGCTATTAATAACCGATACTCCTTATGCTGTAAATGGTACAGTTAGAAATTCGCCTTCTACTGTCTATGAAAATGGTGTAGAAAGAATGATCACTTGGTTTGAAAACAGATTTTCCAGAGACTACGGTAATCTTAACGAAGATCAATTCAAGGTTATTTTTTCTCAAAATTTTCAGTCAAGCACATCTCAGTCATACAAAGGCATTACTGACGATCCACCTCTTACAGCTGATCGGATAACGATTGATGCTTATGAAAATCAAGTAATCTCCCAATGTATGTTTCTCACAGATGATCGACTGAAATTTTTGGCATATGATGAATACGATCGTAAAAATACATTTCTTCGCGGACGCCTCTTTTTTAAGATCGATCAACACAACTCACCATCCGATTTTATCGATTATGACTTGAAATACAACTTAAGCGAAATAGAACTTGAGCTCGAAGAATGGTACTATGTAGACATTGATATGGACTTCTGTATACCTCTCAAATATGAGTGGGCAACCTGGAAGGTCACCGATGTCGGCTGGAGAAATTGGTGGGAGATCGACACAATCAAAAAAGTTAATCCGTAGATGATTCATTACTATAAAAAACTCTTTCTACTAGAGTGAACTCACTAAGTGGAAATGGGTGTGTCCTCCAGTCTTCAAAACGAACTTGAGGCGTTAGTAGCGTCTTAGGTCAGTCGATTCTTACACATTCCCGCAAATAAAAAAGAGTTCTAGCAGATTTGCTGGAACTCTTTTTCGTTTTTGTTTTTTATAGAAAAATACCTTGAACAGGTTTATCAAAGTTGCTCAAGGCAATTATTTCAGTTATCTTTTCTAGTAGGTATAAGGAATTGCACAGATACTGTAGACAGTATCAACAGCTCCTTCTTTTACCCGATACAAAGTACCATCTCATGACCGAAACCATTTCTTCCGTTGACTGTGTTTATCCATATATCTTATTCTTAATGAATTTCTTCTTTCTCACGGATCAGATCGTCAAGCGTGTCCGTAGAGTTGTCTTCATCCTGTGTTTGACCGTACATTACAGCTTGTTTTTCTTGAATCAATTCTGCTTTCTCACGGAGCAGATCCTCGATCATACCCGTTGGGAATCCTCCACCAGGATCTGTTTGACCGTACATTACAACTTGTTTTTCTTGAATCATTTCCGCTTTTTCACGGAGCAGATCATCAATTGTATCATTATCTATCCCCTGTATTGATGCAGCAAATGCAAAGGATGCGGCGAAAAACAAGATTCCAACAAGGATTACAAACCCACGCATCTGCAACTTCCGTTGTTTAGTCACCCTTCTCATCCTTTCGTAGGCCTCCTGTCGTCGACATCGTATACCAAGACAAGAATTAGAAAAAGAGTGCTCATTTTACAAATTTCCTGTTGCTCACAGAAGGTCTTTTACTCCTACCATTCAATAGCCGTCACCTATCACACAATTTTTATCTGTTTTCATCACCCGCCTCTCTTGTTTAACTAAAAACCACCATATACAATATGGCAGGTGAATGATCATGGAATTCTCAGATACTTCATATTTACAACTAAGCACATCAGCTTTTCAGAAGATTTACCTTACCAGTTTCGTTTTCAAAATCACCTAAGTTGATACAACTTACCATTTGTCATTATACCCCTAGAAGTCACGCTTATGCATATTTCGAGCAAAGTAAAAAATATGCGCAGCCCGCTTGTCGACTGGCGTCGAGCAGAGTCGAGTAGCGTCGAATCCTGTCGTTTCATGTCGCAATATTCATTAATAGGAACATAAACAACAGTGAATATTTAATCATCGGAAGTTTCGTAAATCATCAAATTTGATTTCTTTTTCAGTTCTATTAAACACGTAAATGGCATTAATAAAACCGATCGTCTCTTCGAGCTTCGAATTTAAAAGTTCGTTGTCATCCCGTAACGATACTACTTCAGAATGATTCATGATCGACTCAGACCACAACTCTGCAATATCTTCGTTTATATTTGTTCTTGCATAACCACTCAGGACACCTTGCTGAACATACTTTGTTGAAAATAAAGAATTATAGTCTCCGCCATTCATTTTTTGAAAATACTCTTCATCAAGCAAAACCATATTGTCCAGATACTTTTCGTTTCCCAGTGTAAAAACAGAATCTCTATCTAAGAATAAACCAGGCGCATAGAAACTATCCACGATATGCATTATTTCGTGATGCAGTGTGCCCTCAAAGTAATCACTATTGTGAAAATCTTCAATAACAATATAAGATGTACCATACGCATAACCAGCAAGATCAGATCCATCTTCATCTCTTTTAATATCATCAACTATATAAATATCAAGTCCAAGCAATTCACTTTCCTGATTAAGAAGGTCACTATATTTCTTAACATACTTCCCATCTTTAATGGTTGTTCCTTCACCACCAAGTAGAATTGGATCAAGGAGGCCTTCATATCTCTGCAAAAGCGTAACCACTAATTCAATATGTTCTGTCGGTTTTAAGTCGAGCAGTTCAACCCCACCCAAATCATCAATAAATCGTGCTGTTTCTTTATTAGGTTCATAATGCACATATTTAGAATAATCCACGGCCTCTGGATAAAGCACTTCGAATTCAGTTGTATAAATATCGTTTGGAACGTGATAGTACTCATTTGTGACAAACAGATAGTATATTTCGCTGCTATCAAGCATATATTCTGTAACTGCATTTTCCTCTCTGATCAACTGATGGAATGAATCTGACTTCACTGAGTTTAGTAACTCCTCTTGCGAAAATACAAATGATTTCCCGTCCGTCTCAATACTTAAACTATCTTCAAACTTTTCATATGCGTATTCTGGATATCCCAGCAAGTCATCATTTGATTCAATGGCATTTAACATCGAAGCCAGTTTTGGTCTAAGTTCTGTATCACCACTGAGTACAAAAGCTGAATCAAAATCCCTGATATTTTTTGCAACTAGGCGGCTCTGATCAGCAGAAGCAATCAGCATAGTCTGTTCATTAAAATGCTCAACAGTATTCATGACGTACTCTTCTACACCTGAGTAGTGCTTATAAGCGGATAGAACGCTCATAAGTTGGCCGGCAATATAACTGCCGTCTTCCGTGTCCCACCCCTCATGCAAACTATAGTCAATCGTATGAAGCAATTGGACTTCAATTAAATCATGGAATGCCGCCTCCAGATTACGCAAGTCCGCTTCCGTTTCAGGAGTAGCTTCAAATTTACTGACGTATGCTTCAATATCGGCTAATCCCTGCTTCATTTCCTGTATTTCTTTTGTATATGAATATCTATCTATGTTTTTAACGTCAACATGTACAGGATTTATTACTGCATTAAAATAATTCGTGTAAAATTGAAGTTTCTGATCCTCAACCTCTACACGACTCTTGTTATAAGTATATTCAGATGTAACTGTTTGATCCGTATTGTCGAGCTGTTCAAACTCACTATCAATCACAGTCTGTTCTCTTTGTTCTCGGACATTAAATACAGTAACTAGACAAATACTAATAATTACAGTGAAAACCAGCAAAAAGTTTTTCCGAATCATAATTCCCACCTTCAATGTATTCTATAAATACCAAATTTCTAATTTGGTATTTTATTACCTTGGATATAAGTATATCACATTGTCGAATTTTCTGCAAAATTTGTCGAAAAATCTGCAAAATCTGTTCCATGAACATCTGTATGAATAACATCGTGATTACACCAGCATAGTTATATACAATATCCCTATTTCATTAAAACAAAAAACACCTTCAAAAGTGGCTTCACTTATGAAGGTGTTTCTATATATTGAGTGCTTGAACCTTTGTACTAATTCATATCATAAAGTACCAAATCCTTTTCAAAGTAATTGTAAAACAACGGATTTGGATAAGCTTCAGATTTCAGCGGATAGGCACCTAAATCATGATACATTTCCAGGAATTCTTCTACGACAAACACTTCGTTTCTCATGTATTCTTTGACTTGAAGATCGGTATGACTTAGAGCTTCTTCCATAGTAATCAGTTTATCGCCATTTGCATCTGACGTTTCATCGAATACCGTTTCCACAAAATAATGTGACCATACACTACCGATAATAGGGAGGCCTTCTTCTTCAAGACCCTTCCAGCTCAATTCATCCGCACTTGTAACCGAGAACGCCATTCCCGCTTCAGGTACCTCAGCAAAATCCTCTATAAACCTCCCCGCATCACACGAGTCAACCATGAGCACTTTATCCCTGACATCGAGTTCCAGCCACTCTGGTGACACAAATGTCTCCCACTGTACTTCTCTTTCCAGCCATCCACCGTGAGCTGTAGCATAGAAGAAAACAAGATCATCCTTATCAGCATTTTCACCAAGCCACTTTAAGGAATCCTGCACGTCACTCGATTGCATCTCATTCAATACAACGCGCATATGATCGTCTTCGACGCCCATCTTCATAAACATTTTCTGCATACGTTTTGCACTAGCAAAATCAGTGATCGTGTCTTGATACCCATCGGGATAATCCCCCATTTCCATAATGACCACCCAGGTGTTATTCCGTTTGATCCGAACTGTATCATCATCGATCTCTCCACATCCGGTCATGACGATAAGCGATGCACTCAGCAATAGCAGTAAACTCTTTTTCAATAAATTACCCATGACTTCCCCCTTTAAGATTCATTAGATGTCCCAATGGCTAATTTTAACATATCAACCTATATTATGTAATCAGCATCTTTTAAGGGCGTTCGTGACAATAATAAAAAAACACCACAATATATTAGAATCAATGACTAATGAGTCATAGCAAAAAAATAGGAAGTTGTGTATTAAATACAACTTCCTACTTTTTCAAACCTATTTCGAGGAGGTTTATATAGTGTGGTATATCTTTTTCTACAGGTTTAAAATAAAATGGGGCATTGCAGCATCCACACTTCCAATGTATTTTACTTTCAAAGCTATACTCTTGACCAAACTTACATGTTCCTGTTTTACGGCTATCACAGCCTTCATCAGATTTTCTAAAAATGTCTTTTATAGACTCAGGACACCCTTCCAAGTATTCAATACATCTAGAAGCATTTCTTATTCTTAAATAGAGGATAAGCTCAGTTTTCCAAGATAGTAGCCAATAATGATAAGGGCCATTTCTTAACATAGTACTTTCTTTATCATAATATGCATAACCCAGACCTTCATTCCATGATTTTTCTTTTGCGAAATAATCTTTTTCACTAAGCAATGAATCCATTCTAAAGATTATGTTCTTTTCATCATCTGTATGCATTTTATCAGCAACGATATCAGCACCATCACCATAATTAGCTGTATTAACATCATCTTGAAATAACTTATAATGACAACTTAAGAAATCATTCAAATTATCAGTCGCACTTGCTTTTTCTGCCATATATTTTAATACTATAATGACGTTCTTATTGTCGGGATACTCAATTGTAATATCTTGTTTTGATATCTTACCATTCTTTAATCCCTCAAATGTAAAACCATAATTTTCTAAGGCTTTAAATATATTTCGTTGATTCTTAATAGTGTTCCTTTCTCTTACTTTTCCAATATCTACAATGAAATCACTATTTTGAAACTCACCAGATAAAACTAAATTATACAAAAGATAAAATGGTCGATATGGTGCACTCCTAGATTCTCTTGCTTGTCTAGTAAACGCATTAAAGTCTTCAAACTTATGTAAAGGCATTCCAAACAATTCCGGTAAAAGAGCGATTTCTCCATAGACTTCAAAATATAAGTTCCATACCTCTTCAAAAGCAACAATTAATTCTTCTTTCGACAGCATTGTTGTATAATCCTGATGAACTAAAAAAACTTTTGGATACCTTACAATCTCCTTTTGTCGTACTCGTGCCCACTCTTGTACCCAGTACATGGCATGCATATTAATCTACCTTTCTAATAATTGGTATGAACAAATCCATTTGTGGTCGTGATATTCCCATTGGAGTAATAACATGTCCCATGTCGTACCGTTCATTTTCATCATTCTCATTTATATATTCTTCATATTCATCACTATCTTGGACCCATTTATGTACCAATGTATTTATTCTATTTATTTCTTCCCCTTCATCATAAGCTGTTGCAACAGCATATAACCCTCTAGGAAAGTCAAATACTTCATAACCATTTGTATCTCTCATACCATCTGGTATAACAAACAGCCACTCAAAACAATCAATTCTATTGTTATACCACATAAAATCCCTTGGAAACATTGATTGAGGTACTTTAACATTACTCCACCACTCATCAAATATGCTTAAATCTGTATTGCCAGAACGAGCCATCCTCATATTTGGTAATTCAACAATTCTGATATCAGGCATACGTTCAAGTTTACTTGTTACTTCAAGTAATTTATTAGAAGTTTGAATAGTATCCTGTTTCTCACTAGTAAGTTTCGTATCAATTTCATTAGCTTTTTCATATAATTCAATTAAATCTTTATTTGATTCAACATCAGATTTCTCAAGCTGTTTTATGATTGTTGTTACAATTTCCT
>Ga0209272_10002222_pt1 | contig 11095 bp, 12 predicted proteins | sample tdDd002_FD_187125 | JGI IMG/M metagenome (GOLD analysis project Ga0209272, IMG submission 187125) | Marine sediment microbial communities from the Atlantic coast under amendment with organic carbon and nitrate - tdDd00.2 (SPAdes)... | ecosystem: Environmental > Aquatic > Marine > Coastal >... | reverse complement strand
ATTGAGGATTTAGAAGATTAAGGGTTACTTATGTAACTCTTTTGTTGTTTAGAAAGGGAAAAATGAAAATAAGTTTAAGAGATCATGATTTAGATAGTATTGTCGAAATTATGAAAAAAGAGAAAGTACCCGGATTCAGAGGCAAACAAATATTTGAATGGGTCAATAAAGGTGTTTCTTCATTTGATGATATGAATAATATTCCAAAGGCCTTAAGAGAACAGTTAGAAGATAAATTTGAAGTTTCAAATATGTCTGTTGTTGAGAAACTGGAATCTAAGTCAGATGGCACAAAAAAATATCTGATGCAATTAACAGATGGAAATATCATAGAATGTGTTTTTATGAAATATAGACATGGTAACACAATTTGTATTTCAACACAGGTTGGATGCAAAATGAAATGTTCATTCTGTGCTTCTACATTACATGGTTTGAATCGTCAATTAACAGCTGGTGAAATGCTCGGTCAAATATTGACTGTACAATATGAAACTGGTGAACGTATTTCAAATGTTGTGTTGATGGGGAGTGGGGAACCACTGGATAACTATGATGAAGTCATGAGATTTTTAAAATTAGTCAATCACCCTAAAGGATTGAATATTGGTATGAGATCCATTACGATTTCAACATGTGGTTTGGTACCTAAAATTGAACAACTTATGTTAGAGAAGTTGCAAATAACTTTAGCAATATCACTTCATGCGACAGATAATGACAAAAGAAGTAAATTGATGCCAGTCAACAAAAAGTACCCAATTGAAATGTTATTGGCAGTTTGTAAGAAATATACAAATTATACAGGCAGAAGAATTACTTTTGAGTATGCTTTAATCGCAGGTGAAAATGATTCGAAAGAAGAAGCTGAAAATTTAGGTTTCCTATTAAGAAATATACATTGTCATGTTAATCTAATACCTATTAATCCAGTGGTAGAAAAGAACTTTAAAGCCACATCAATGGATAATGCTAAAGCATTCCAAACGGTATTAAAAAGATACAATATTGAAGCAACAATCAGACGCGAATTGGGTGGAGACATCGATGCAGCATGTGGACAACTTAGAAATAAGCATATTAATCCGACATTGTAATAAATACACAAAGTACTCACAATATCATTGTGGGTTAAACTAAAAATTCAGAATATTTGATGAATTTTAGGAGGATTTATTAAATGAGTGTCGTATAATATAAATAGGAAAACGATTTCGTTTTTAATTTCATTCTACCAAGAATAAAGGAGGAAATAACTATGGTTAAAATTTTAGCAGGCAAAGAGGGGTCAGGAAAAACAAAGCATTTACTTAAAATGGCGAATGAGAAGGTTGCTTCAACAACTGGAAATATAGTTTATCTTGATAGCGACAAGCGCCATATTTATGATTTGAAACATGAAATAAGATTTTTGAACATGGAAGAATTCCCAATTGAAAAACCAGAAGAATTCGTTGGATTCTTATGTGGTATTATCTCAAATGATTATGACATCGAAACCATCTTCGTGGATGGCCTTTATAATATGGTAGATATGAATGAAATAGATGCACTGGCGTGTATAAATAAATTAGAAAACATCGCGAAGAAATTTGATATTGAATTTAGAATTGGTATGAATTACTCAGGAAAAGAAGTATCACCTGAAATTCAAAAATATTTATTTAATCCTGAAGACTAAAACATAAAAAAAAGTTCCTATTTATTAGGAACTTTTTTTATGCATAATTTTATCTAAAATTTTTACAATTTCTATATCGTATTGATGTGAAAGTTCGTATAATTCTGTAAGAGAGGTTTCAATGTCTTTCCCTTTTTTATAAACTCTATCAGTTGTCATAGCATCAAAACTATCAGCTACTGCTAAAATTCTTCCGAGTATAGGGATTTGCTCACCTTTTAAACCGTTTGGATACCCACTGCCATCTAATCTCTCGTGATGCATAATCAGAAGCTCTGCAACGTCTTTATCAATAGAGTCGTTAACGATATCATAACTATATATGACATGTTTTTTCATAGTAGAATATTCATCACTTGTAAGTTTATCAGGTTTATTTAGTATTTCATCCGAGATATTAATTTTGCCAACGTCATGACAAAATGCTGCTAACGTTAATGTTTTTAGATCTGAATCTTTCAGATTTAAGAAATTTCCAATCTCAATAACAAGTCTTTTGACACGTCTGCAATGTTCAAATGTATAATGATCTTTCACTTGAATGGATTCGAGTTGCTCGTTTAATATCTCATTGAAATTATTAGCGGTTTCATATTCGCCGGTATTTGACGAAATAAAGAGAAGAACAGTGTCTTCTAACGCTTTTAAGCCATAGTTCTCGGTAGTGTATCTGATATCGAAATAATCATGTTTATTGTAGATATTATCTTTAAATTCGATTTGACCTTTTACTATATAATAAAACTCATATGTTTCAGGATGTAATGAAGGATTAACAAAAAACATACTGTTTTGTCCGAGTTCGTATTGTATGATTTCAGTACCATCTCCAACACCTAACAGATTAACTAAAGGTTTGAAGTTAGTGCTTTGTGTAGTTGATTTATGAAAATTGACCATTAAATATAAGCCTCCCTAATGTATTATACTATAAATGTTTTCCTGAAAATAGTACGAAAAGATAGAATTTAAATCATATATTATTGTATAATAAATTAAGAAAAGAGGTCGTTATGAAAGGAAAAAACAATTCTATTACAGATGTACCGGGTGTTTTGGTAGGGCATGCTACGTTAGTTGATGGCGATGTTCAAACTGGTGTAACAGCAATCTTACCTAAGTCCTATAATTGGTTTAGAGAAAAAACAAGAGCAACATGTCATGTCATCAATGGATTTGGGAAATCTATTGGTTTAACTCAGATAGAAGAGTTGTGTACTTTAGAAACCCCAATTTTATTAACGAATACATTAAGTGCAGCCCATACGGCTGATTGTTTGATTAAATTTATGTTATCTCATTTTGATGAGATAGGTGGAACGATTGGTACGGTTAACCCCGTGGTTTGTGAATGTAACGATGGTTATTTGAATAATATTAGAAAACAAACCATTACAGAACATCACGTGCTGACTGCTTTAAATAATGCTTCAGTTGATTTTGAAAGAGGATCTGTTGGAGCGGGAAGAGGTATGAGTTGTTATCAGCTAAAAGGTGGTATAGGTACTGCTTCAAGAGTTATTGAATTAGATGAAAAATCTTATACTATTGGTGGGTTGGTACTTTGTAATATGGGTCGATTAGAAGATTTGATTTATCAAGGTAAACCTATTGGACCAGAATTAAAAGAAACTATCAAAGCACTAGAAGAAAGAGATAATGGTTCCATTATCATGATTTTGGCAACGGATCTGCCACTTGAATCACATCAACTAAAACGAATGACCAAAAGGGCAGTTGCAGGACTTTCGAGAACGGGGACTTTTATTGGACACGGAAGTGGTGATATAGTCATTGGATTTACGACTGATAGTCCCGTAACATCTAAGGCTTTTGCTGTAACAACACCAAGAGAAATTTTACATGATTCATATATGGATGAGGTGTTTAGAGGTGCTGTAGAAGTCATTGAAGAATCCATTATAGATGCATTAATGGAAGCGGATGAAGTGACTGGATTTAATGGGCATAACAGAAAAGCACTCAAAAACTTATTATAGCGCCTAGAGGCGCTATTTATAAGAATTTCTTTCCAAGATATTTTCTGATAAGGTCCTGATCACTAAAGTTATCTAAAAGCATTTGCTTTTGTGTTTCTTCAAAGATAACCAACACTTCAGCTTTACCGGCCTTAAATGGTTTAACAACAGTATCCTCACGTACTTCTCTGACTTTGTTATCGTGGTGTCTAATTTTTTCGAATTCAACGGTATAGTGAGAACCTGTAATACCAATGACTTTTGTATATCGTTTCATAAAATCCTCCTTTATTTTGGGTATGTTATCTAAATTAAATGTATTAGTATATTAAAAATAAATAAATCTTTAAAGTCTATAGAATGTTTACTTATAAATTGTAGTATAATATACTCACATAAGCAAGTTATGTTTTTGGAGGATGTATGAATAACAAAAAAATAATGGTATGTGTGACTCAACAGAAGCTATGTAAAAGACTGATAGAAAGAGCACACACGCTAAAACAACATGAAGAGGATGAACTGTTTGTGATTCATGTTGTCAAAGAAAATTGGAAATATTTCGGGCAGTTAAAAGAATCGGATGCATTAGAGTATTTATTTGAAAGTGCAAAAGAGTATGGTGCGACTTTAAATGTATTCAAAGCTAAAGACATTGAAGGGACGCTTGCAAATTTTGCAGAAAAAGAAAGTGTTGATATGATAGTTATGGGTGAATCGCTTGAATCAAGTCAACAGCAAAATATGATTAATCGTCTACAAGATAAAACTCAAAAGCAAGTTGTATTTGAGATTGTGTCACAAGATTATGAATCTTAAACAGAATGGGCCGATGCCCATTTTTTCTTTTGTTTGTGAATAGGACTTGAAAAGTTATAGACTATGATATAATGTATACGAGGTGCTTATGGAAAGATACAATAAATATTCGAGTTATTTAAAAGAATTATATGGTGAAAAAGTTTATAAAATACCTGTTAATTTGCCATTGACTTGTCCCAATAGAGATGGAGAAGTTGCTCATGGTGGCTGTACGTTCTGTGGTGATGTGGCAACTGGATTTGAAGCTTTAGATAATGCAATGTCTGTGAAGACACAATTAGAAACCAATATAGAAAAAATGACTAAAAGATATAAAGCCAAGAAATATATAGCGTATTTTCAAAATTTCACTAATACATATATGCCTTTAGATGAGTTTAAAACTTATTTAGAAGAAGCATGTATAGATGATATAGTGGAAATCTGTATATCTTCTAGGCCAGATTGCATCAATGATGCTTATTTAGAGATATTAAAAGAGATTCAAACTCGATTTGATGTTAATATTTCAGTGGAGCTTGGTCTTCAGAGTATGGATCATAAAACTTTGAGTCAAATCAACAGAGGGCATTCATTGGCTGAGTTTATTGATGCTGTGATGCGAATTAAAAGATATAATTTTAAAGTCGGCGTACATTTGATTTTAAACTTGCCTTGGGATGATTTAGAAGATACAATTGAAACGGCTAAAGTGATGAGTGCTTTGGATATAGATCTGATAAAAATACATTCACTTTATATTCTTAGAAATACTAAAATGGGTGATGATTATTTAAATCAGGCATTTACTGTGGAAAGTGTCGATAGCTATGTGGATAAAGTTGTATCATTCATAAGTTATACACAACCTAAGGTTGCATTCCAAAGACTTTTGGGGAGAGCGCCAAAAGAAGAAACATTATTTTGTAATTGGAATACGAGTTGGTGGAAGATACAGGATATGATTGAAATGAAATTAGAAAATTTAGATATCATCCAAGGTGATCGTTGTGACTACTTAAATGGTAAAGCGGTTAAAAAGTTTATCTAGACATTTCAAAGTGAATGGATTCTTGGTATAATTGGTTTAGTAGATAAAAGAGATTCTGATAATATTGGAGCGATTTATGAATAAAATAAGACAATGGAAAAAGCTTTTGCTACCATATGAACAAGCGGTAGGAGAATTAAAAGTAAAATTTAAAGCCATCAGAAAAGAATACAGAGACATGAGCGAATACTCGCCTATAGAATTTGTTACTGGTAGAGTTAAAAAGATTTCTAGTATTATTGAAAAATCACAACGAAACAATATGGATGAAAGTTTGATTGAAGAAGAAATGGAAGATATCGCTGGTATTCGTATCATGTGTCAGTTCCAAGATGATATTTATTCAGTCGTTCAAATTATACGTAACCGTGATGGTAAAGATTTAAAAATCGTTTATGAGAAAGATTATATAAGAAATGAGAAAACAAGCGGCTATAAAAGTTATCATATCATCATAAAATATCCTGTTCAAACAGCATATGGTGAAAAAGAGATTTTAGCTGAAATACAAATTAGAACACTTGCAATGAATTTCTGGGCAACCATTGAACATTCGTTGAATTATAAATACAAGCAAAACATGCCAGAGAATATTAAAGAACGTCTAAAAGCTTCTGCAGAAGCAGCAGCTAAACTCGATCTTGAAATGTGTGAAATAAGAAATGAGATTATTAAAGCTCAATTGATGTTTGAAGAAAAATCAAATGTAATAAGAGATATTGTAGATTCTATTAGAGTATTACATAGTTCTGGAGATCAAGTAGCTGCACTGACATTCCAAGAAGAGTTAGATGATATTTGTAATTCTGGCAATCAGGAAGCGCTTGATGATTTACTGATAAGGATAAAAGAAGTTTTACCTAGATATCAGTTATTTAGCAAAATGAAATTAGATTAGGAAGCTAAGGCTTCCTTTCTTTCTGTAAAGGAGAGCACATGGCTATTTATGCAATAGGTGATTTGCACTTAAGCTTATCTGTTGATAAACCAATGGATGTTTTTGGTGATAATTGGACCGATTATATGGATAAAATTAAAACTGCTTGGTTGGAAATTGTTAAACCAGAAGATTATGTGTTGTTGCCTGGTGACGTCTGCTGGGCTATCAGCTTAGAGGAAGCCAAGATAGATCTTGAGTGGATAGATAAACTACCAGGTAAAAAAATAATTTCTCGTGGCAACCATGATTATTGGTGGGAAACACTTAAAAAGATGAATCCTCTGTATGACTCTATAACGTTTATACACAATACATATACAGCGATTGATGACTGGGCTGTATGTGGAAGCCGAGGATGGTTATCTCCTAATGATTCGAGTTTCACAGAACAGGATGAGAAAATATACAATCGTGAATGTCATCGTTTAAGGATATCTCTTGATAAGGCAAAGAATGATGGGTATGATAATATTCTGGTGATGCTTCATTATCCACCTACCAATGATAAAAAAGACGTATCACCTATACAGGAAATACTAGAAGATTATCAAGTGAAACATGTGGTTTATGGACATCTTCATACCAAATTAAGTTGGTCATTAAGCTTAGATGGAGAATACAACAACATCAAGTATCATTTAGTTTCATCAGATTTTTTAAATTTTATACCGAAAAAGATAGACATTTAGGTCATATGATTGTATCATTTTGGTATTAGAATGGAGACAGAATGTTAAAGCAAAAGTTAGAAGAATCCCTTATTGAGAAGTTTTTTAAGAACCGTGACGAGCTGATAGACAAGTATGCATGTGGGCAAATGTCTAAAACAGCTTATGTAGAAGAAAATTATAAATTCATTATGAGTTTAAAAATGAGTCCCTTTGAAGGGGAGTTAAACTACGAACAATGTATTTACAATTATCAGTATTACAACATCTTGGCGAAATATTCCAATTTACAAGCTCAGGAGCTTGAGATCTATGATCCAAAAGGCTCGGATGCTTTTAAAGCGGAAGAATTTGAGTACTACAAGTACAAAGATCAAGCAACAATCAGTTTATTGGAACTGGTGAACTATGAAAATGTTGATGCCTATTTTATGAATATGCAATCCAACCGATTATGTGGTAAATTATATGAGGTTGTTTTTAAAGATTTTAATAGAGCAATATTTCATTCAATGAATCCGAAAATATTGAAATCACTAAGAGACCGACAGGTTTTTAGCCCTGTTTATAAAGATTCAGTGATTCATGCATACGTTAATTCTGTATATTGACCTCAGCTTTTGCTGAGGTTTTGTTTATTCGTTTAAAACTTGTGGTATAAATTAGATATCAGGAGGTGATGGTATGAACGAATTTAGTAAATTTAAAGTTGGGGAAAAACATGTTTTTCAGAGAAAGATAACAGAAGCTGAGGCAGCGCATAATTATGGTACAAAACGTTTGAGTAATTTATTTGCCACACCAGGACTCGTGGCAATGGTTATTGAGGCTGCTGTTGGATTTATTGATCCAAAACTCTCAGAAGGGTACATTTCAATTGGAAGTGAAATGGGTGTGACACACACTAAACCAACAAAAGTAGGAGAAACAGTAACACTCGAAATTGAAGTGAAGGAAATTCATGAACAAGATGAATGTATTTTCTTAACCTTCAAAGCCTTTGACGAAATTGGTGAAATCGGTAATGGTGTACATGTCCGTACAATTGTTAATAGAGAAGCTTTTTTTGCAAAGACAGATGAAAGAGTTAAACAACTCGGTATTTGATATTGAAAAACAAGTAAAAGTTAGTTACACTAAAATCAGCTTTAGCTGATTTTTTAGTTGAAATAAGTAAAATTATTGATATAACTTTAGTATATAATTCATGGATGACAAGTAGAAAGTGTCTTTAGGACTTTCTAGTTAGGAGAGAATAATGATAAAAGATTACCAAGCAGTAATATTCGATTTAGACGGTACACTGGTTGATTCAATGTGGATCTGGGAACAAATAGACATAGATTTTTTAAAAGAAAGAGGACATGATCTACCTGAGGATCTTCAAAAGGATATTGAAGGATCAAGTTTTAGTGAAACCGCACTTTATTTTAAAGAAAGATTTAATTTAGAAGAAGATGTTGAAACTATAAAACGTATTTGGATTGATATGGCTAATAATTTTTATGCTGAAAAAATCAAATTGAAAAAAGGTATTCAGGAGCTATTGGATCTATTCAAAGAAAAAGGCATTAAAATGGGTATAGCAACATCCAATTCAAGAGAGCTTGCTGAAGAAGTGCTTAAAAGAAATGGTGTCAGAGATTACTTTGAAGTGTTGGTGACGTCTTGTGATGTTAAAAAAGGCAAACCAGAACCGGATGTGTTTTTAAAAGCAGCAGAACTGATGCATATGGATCCAGATGATTGTTTGGTATTTGAAGATACCCATGCAGGGGTACTAGCTGGAAAAGCAGCGGGTATGGACGTTATAGCAATCTATGATGCTTTATCTGAACAGTATATGGAAGAAATCAAAGCATCAGCGGATCATTATTTGATGTGTTATAGTGAATTGGTGTAATACCTTTGTAAACTAAACTGTCTCTATCTTATGATAGAATTAAGATGGAGGTACCAATGGATAATAAACTTTTAGACGAAATTTTAAGATGCCAAGTCATCATCAGAGCAGATATGTTACTTTTTAAAACAAGGGACAAATCTGTCCAAATAGTCTAAAACAACTATCCAGTTAAAAAGTTTAAAACACGGATAGCACCGTGTTTTTTTGTTTTTGTGTAAGAATTTATATCAAGAGAATTGATGACTACTGAAATTCATTTATCACAATAGCTATAAATTAGAAAGTGGCAAACCATATTTCTTACTGGATTCAAAAACAAGCGAGGTATAATATGATAGAATTATCACTAAAAAATGTAAATAAGTATTTTGGAGCAAACAAAATATTTGATGATATAAGTTTTGAACTTCATTCAAGATCGAGAGTGGGGTTAATAGGAAGAAATGGGACAGGTAAAACGACTGTCTTTAAAATAATTGCAGGGCTTGAAGATCATAATGATGGTCAAGTGACATATAGAAAAGGATCCACTGTAGGGTATCTAGATCAAATACCTGATTATCCGAATCACAAAGCGGGGGCTGTCTTAAAATTAGCTTTTAAAGAGTTAACTGTAATGGCTGATAAATTAAAATCACTTGAAGAACAAATGAGTGATTATACGAATCCCAAATACGAGAAGATTCTCGGCGAGTATGGTGAGTTACAGCATACTTATGAAATCAAAGGTGGTTATGAAACCAAAGAAAAAATTGATAGAATCTGTTCAGGATTTAAATTCACAGAAGAATTTTTAGATAAAGAATTCGATATTTTATCTGGTGGAGAAAAAACGAGAGTCATTTTGGCTAAGATACTACTGGAACAACCGACCATACTTCTATTAGATGAGCCTACAAACCATTTAGATTTAGATACAGTGGAATGGTTAGAAGAGTATTTAAAAGACTATGATGGCACTGTATTGATTATTTCCCATGACCGTTATTTCTTAGATCACGTTGTAACGGAGATTTATGAGATTGAAGGGATGACGACTCAGAAGTATCTTGGTAACTATTCGTATTACGTAGAAGAAAAAGATCGTCGAATCTTAGCTCAACTTGAAAAGTACAATCAACAGCAAAAGAAAATCAAAGCCCTCGAAGAGGCTATCAAACGTTTTAGGGACTGGGGATCACGAGCGGATAACGAAAAGATGTTCATCAAAGCAAGAGCAGTTGAAAAACGCATTGATAGAATGGATAAAATAGACCGTCCAAAACTAGATCATAAGAAGATGGCACTTGCATTCAGTGAAGAAAGACGTTCTGGAAAAGAAGTTGTTTCGATAAAAAATCTTTTTAAAGGTTATGAAAACAAACCGCTATTAGAAGATGCGGATATGGATGTCAGGTTCCAGGACTATGTGGCGTTATTAGGCAAAAATGGTTCAGGTAAGTCGACCATCTTAAAGATGTTACTGGGTGAGGAAACACCTGATAAAGGATCTTTGAGACTTGCAGAAAGTGCAAAAGTCGGTTACATGGAACAAGAGATTGTCTTTGAAAATCCTAAAAAATCGATTATTGAAGGCTTCAAAGAAAAGTATGAAATGACAGAACTTGAAGCAAGAAGAAAACTAGCTAGGTTTTTATTCTATTCTGACGACGTATTTAAAACCATCGGTAATTTATCGGGTGGTGAAAAAGTTAGACTTTCTCTTTGTATGATGATGGAGGAAAAAATTAATTTCTTGATATTAGATGAACCCACAAACCATGTGGACATAGATTCAAGAGAGATGATTGAACAAGCTCTAAAGAAATTTAATGGTACGGTTTTGTTTATTTCTCATGATAGATACTTCATTGATCAACTTGCAACCAAAGTCATTCAAATAGAAGATAAGAAACTGGTGACTTATGATGGTGGGTATGAATACTTCAAAGAAGAAGTCGCAAAAAAATTAGTAGATGTCACACCCCTTGCAAAAGAAAAGAAGGAAAGAACAAAAGAAGTTAAAGAAGTGAGTGGTCTGAATATATTTAAACAAAAGGAGCTTGAAAATTTAGAGGGTGAAATAGAAC
>Ga0209272_10002216_pt1 | contig 11120 bp, 8 predicted proteins | sample tdDd002_FD_187125 | JGI IMG/M metagenome (GOLD analysis project Ga0209272, IMG submission 187125) | Marine sediment microbial communities from the Atlantic coast under amendment with organic carbon and nitrate - tdDd00.2 (SPAdes)... | ecosystem: Environmental > Aquatic > Marine > Coastal >... | reverse complement strand
TAGCACGGGTAAAACCCTGCTTGGCCGCCTCACGAATACGCTCAATACCATTGGCAGCCGGACGAATGTCGGCATTCAGACCGATTTCGCCGAACACCAGGACATCCTGTGGAATAGGCGCATTTTTGAAGCTTGAAAAGATAGCCAGCAACACAGCCAAATCGGCAGAGGTTTCCTCAATCTTGATCCCGCCGACACAGTTGACGAAGATATCCATATCAGAGAGCATCACCCCGCCGTGACGAGCCAAGACGGCAATCGACATCGCCAGGCGATTAGAGTCATAACCCACGGTCAAACGACGGGGATTTTCCGTCACCGAGTTGTTGCACAGCGCCTGCACTTCCACCAGCAATGGGCGCGTCCCCTCCCATAATGTGGTGCACGCCGAACCGGCATGGTTCTTGTTGGAGCGGCTCAAAAAAATAGCCGAAGGGTTTTTCACCTGCTTCATTCCCGTTTCCGTCATCGCAAAGAAGCACGACTCGGAATCGGCACCAAAACGGTTTTTCGAGGTCCGTAGCACCCGGAATTTTTCATCCGATGTTGATGACAGGGCAAAAAGACCATCAACAATATGGATCAGCTGCATTGGGCCGGCGACGTTGGAGTCTTTGTTGATATGGCCAACGATAACGAACGTCACACCTTCCGTTTTGGCAAAACGGGTTAGTGCTGCCGCCGACTCTTTCACTTGACTTGGACTACCTGCCGCCGACTCATTATGGGCGACGGTCATCGTCTGGATCGAGTCAACAATCACGAACTCCGCTTTCTGCTGGGTCACATGATTAAGTACTTGCTCTACCGATGTTTCTGCCACAACACTGATTTTGTCGATATTCGGGGTATTCAGGCGAATAGCCCGCTGCGAAATCTGGTGAATAGACTCTTCGCCCGACACATACAAGGCTGACTTGTCTGCTGCCACCGCTCCAATACTCTGCAGCAGCAAGGTCGATTTACCCGCACCAGGATCACCGCAGAGCAATAAGACAGAGCCCGGTACAATACCACTGCCCAGTACCCGGTCCAGCTCGGAAATTCCAGAGCTAAAACGCGGCAAGTCTTTGCTTTCCACTTCTGACAGCTTCTGAATTTTGGTTACGGCCCCGGCATAGCTACTTGCCGCGCCCTGTCCCCCAGAACCAATCGCGGAACGGGTTTTGGGTACGGTAAATTCAGTGATCGTGTTCCAGGCCGCACAGGCACTACACTGCCCCTGCCAGCGAGGAAAATCCGCACCACAGTCACTACACACATAGGCACGTTTTATTTTGGCCATGTTTCACCTTGACTTATTGATCGTTAGCACACTATTTGCTGTTGGAATACTGCAACTGGTACATCCAGCAAGAAATAGTAACAACATACTAAACTTTTGCTGCAAAATGCAGATATTAAACTAAGGACTAATGTATCAGAAAGAGCTATGTTGCTGGACGACTATAAAGGATTGATAGAACAACTCATCCCTGTTTATGACAGTGATGATTTTGACGACGTCTTTCAAATGATAACGCAGGAAACTAATGGCCCGGCTCGACTCCAGATAAAAATGGAGCTAAACCGGATCATGGCGCCCTGCCATCAACTTGTCGATCTTCGCGGTCGGGTCAAGGGAGAATGTCGCCCGTATGAATTACACGGCCAGAGGCACTGGCTGGACGATGTGGCAATCAATACCTACCATAAGCGAATCAAGGCTTATGGCGGTAAGTATCGGGTCGGGCTCTACGAGGCCCTTATGAGTACCCGCAACAATTTCCGAGTCCTTCACCAACAGGAAAGACAGGAAACGAACACCGAAGAGACACCTCAGCGAGATACCCAGTTCGATGCCAATCTTATTCGTTTTGGCCATTATCTAACCCGGGATGAGAACCGTCTTCAAATCACCACCCAGGTTAACCTTGCTTTGCCTTTCAACCAGTCCGTCCATGGCGTTACCTCTGATTTGTCCTATTCTGGCGCCAAATTTAAAGTCCCCTCGGCATTTAAATACAACCTAGGCCAGACAGTCGTCGCCACATTTCCCAAAATGGCCGAGAAATTCAATGACCCACGGCTACTAAACCAAGGGACAAAATATAGAATTCTAGGCATTGATGACAACAAGGAAAACGACAGCTTCAAGTGGTTACGACTTAAAATAACCAGTGACAATAGCGTAATCAAACAGACGATTGATCGTAGCCAACAAGTTTTACAACACCGAACCCGCAAGAATCATGAAGACAAGGTGATCCAGGTTCGAACCAAAGGCTACGAACACTGCTTCCTCAAGCACACCACCAGCATGCCGCTGTTCTTTGCTGGCAATGAACTGAAATATAGCCTGCTAACCGACCATAACCGTCATATCTGGGATAGCTGGCATGATGAGAGAAACCAGCCTGTCATCAACCATCTGCTTTCCAAAGACCGCATGGCCATCCTTGGCAAGGCCGGACTCAAACAATGCAGTACACTGATTTATAGCTTCGTTCACGAACATGACCGCAAGAGCTTTTTCTACTCTGCCGCCCTGCCGGAAATGACCATGGAGCAACGTCACCTGTTCTGGCATGTCGGGGCCTCAAGAAAGAGCTGGCAAGTCACCCGCCTGACGGTACATCCCATCAGTGAAAAAGACTTGGAACGGTTGCAGGACATTGCACCTGAGATGCTTGATCAGTTGAGTAAGCTTACCCATATCGGTATTTTGCAGGATCTCACCAACGAACAAGCCCAGCAAGATTACCGCCTGCCGGTTAAACCCCAATTACCGGGTAAAGCACTCCAGACCTTCCGCCACCCTCGAAATCCGGTCTCTACGGCCAAGGCGATTTACTTTGACCCTAAGCCGCAGCGTAGTGAGTCGCGGTTTAAATTCCAGACTGCAATCGAGCTGCATCACCCTGACTTTCCGCCAGTAACCGGTACCACGATTGATTTTTCTATCCGCGGTTTGAACCTGGATATCATCCAGCCTCTCCCAATCAAGCGAGGTGATGAGGTCACCATTAAATTTGTGGATTTACAAAAACTGGATAAAAACGCACCACTCAGCCACGTGCCGTACAAAATCGTGAGGGTCAGTCCGGACTTCAGCAATATCCAGCTCACTACCGGCAGCGGTGATTGCGCATTTAGGGGGGAACAGTTCTTGCGCCGTCTGATCAAGCACAACGAGAGCAAGTTTAAAGTCTTGGAAGAAGTTCTCCCGAGCGGCGAGCTGTTATTGGCCATGCACCAGATGCTGCTAACACGCCTTAACTGCATTCCTTACTTTACCGAAAAAGTCGACCACAAGATCAAGATCAAAGCAATTGGCTGTAATTTCCCAATGCCGACATTGCCGAAACTATTCAATCAGGTCGCCGGAGGAAAGGACTTCTCGCTTAAACCTATTTTCAAAAACCGACTCAAGAAAATGCTGGCTGAAACCATGCGACCGGTCGAGATCCGCAAGCCCTATATTCATGAACTGTATCTGTCGATCCAACGAAAAGGTAACACAATAAAACACCTAGATAGCAAACTCATTGATGAGTTCGGCACAGTAGATGAACGGATAAAATTCATCAAAAGAGCCAAAGCAAAAGGAGAGTTTATGGCGATCCGAGTAACGGCGGTGCCGGTATTGAGCCCGATGACCGATCTGACAGGCATCGAACTCGGTGAACTGGCCCGAATGGCACTGCACCGTGCACGAGCATTGGAAGTAGAATTTAACTCGCTGATCGGCTGCGGTGAAATATACGATATTACCGATGAAGTGCAGGTAAGGCTGGAAATAGGCTAGCTAGACTCCGCCCTAGCCCTCCCCTTCGCAAGGGGAGGGAACAAGAGCCAGTAAAATCTACCAGCTAATTCCCTGCGGCATCAGGGAAGCAGAAAGAATACACATCACCCCGCCCAGCTCCGCATGGCGAATAACGACCGGCGCTTCGGCCTCGACTTTCGGTTTGGCATGGTAGGCAACTCCCAGACCAGCGACTTTAAGCATTAATAGATCATTGGCTCCATCACCGACGGCAACGGTATTATGCAATGCAATCTCGTGTTGATCGGCCAGTTCACGCAAAATGTCAGCTTTGGCTTGGGCATCAACCACATCACCAAGCACCTTGCCGGTCAGCTTGCCGTTTACTATCTCTAGCGTATTCGACTGGGCATGAACAAGGTTCAACTCTTCTTTTAGGTAATCCGAAAAATAGGTGAAGCCACCCGAGGCTATCGCCACTTTCCAATCGTAGTGATGAAGTGTCGCGACCAGCTCACGCAATTCAGGCATCATCGGCAATGTTGAGCGTACAGATTCCAATATCGACTCATCGGCACCGGCCAGTGTCGCAACCCGCTGACGCAGGCTCTGTTCAAAATCAAGCTCCCCCAGCATTGCTCGCTCGGTCACCTCGGCAACTTGCTCTCCCACTCCGGCTAGCACTGCAATTTCATCAATACACTCAATCTCAATAGCAGTAGAGTCCATGTCCATCACTACCAGACCAGGCTCGGACAAATCAGGCAGCTCACTGGTAGAAACAAAATCGATCTGATAGCGGATCAATGCCTGCACCAGCAGGCCAGAGAGATCATTGCTGATCAGTACCGCATCATAGGAGCCAACCTTCCATGCAGCGACCACCTCGAGAGCATTACCGGCATAAGCGGCAATATCAGCCATGAGCTCAGGTGTAATCTGTCGCCCGTAAATCAACCCACTGGCTTGTTTTCTTGCCAGATTAGAAGCGGATGTCGCATCGGGGAAACGCTGCTGAAGCGACGTATGTTTTTTAACTTTTAGCACGTTTTTTACATCCATGTTTAAGTTCAGTTATATTAACCACGGCTACCAAAGTACCCTATTGCAATTTATCAGGGCAAGCCCCAATATGGCATTCGTGCATTTCGGCTTTGATTCCACTATACGTTAATATGATGATACTGAAAAAAACACGGCTAAAGCGAACATGGCAATTTCTGGTATTGGTGATCTGCTTAGGCGGATTAATTGCCATGCTGGAATACGGTTCGGATTTAAATATCCGCAGCTACCGGGCACTCAGCGAGCAGACCCAATCTCTGTCACGCATTATCGTTCGGCAAGCCGCAACAACGGCAGCCAAAGATGTCCTCGATAAAAACCAGGACAAACTTCAGGCGCTCATTCAGCAGCTCTCCGAAGAGCCTCTGATCCTTGATGCCAGCATTTATGATCTGGAGGGCATTGCGATTGCCAAAACAGAAGAAGCGATGCCATTAGAGCAGGTAACAGGGATCTCCACCCCGCTATCCGTCGCCAGCTTCGGCCGACAGCAAATTGTTGAACCGATCGTTATTGATAAACAGGTCGTTGGTTTTGTCCGGATTACCCTAGAGCACGGCAAGCTATTAGAAAGTGCCGCCAGCCAGGTCGAATATATGACCAATACTATTCGTGGTCTGATATTGGCAGCCTTGTTTATTGGCTTCTTGCTGGCCTTCACCTTCGGTCGCCGCAAAGATATCTGGCACTTCCCGTTCTTGTTAACCTCGAATGCAAAAGATTAACTTTATGCTACTCGTCACTGATATTCACGTATAAAAAAAGACGGCCGTGGCCGTCTTTTTTTACATATTCCTACCAACGCATGCTTATTCAGCATCACCTAGCAGAACAGATTCCAGTGCGATTTCCATCATGTCGTTGAATGTCAGCTGACGTTCTTCAGATGTAGTCGCTTCACCACGCAGAATGTGATCTGAAACAGTACAGATAGTCAGTGCCTTAGCACCAAACTCAGCTGCTAGGCCGTAGATACCTGCCGCTTCCATCTCAACACCAACGATGCCGTATTTCTTCATTGTCTGGAAGAAATCAAAATCAGGGTTGTAGAATAGATCTGCAGAGAAGATGTTACCCACTTTAACGTCGATACCTTTTGCTTTTGCTGCTTCTACGGCATTTTGTACCATGCCGTAATCAGCCAGCGCTGCAAAATCGTGATCGCCGAAACGAATACGGTTCACTTTAGAGTCTGTTGATGCACCCATACCGATCACAACATCGCGTAGGTTTACATCGTCACGCACCGCACCACAGCTACCAACGCGGATGATTTTCTTCACGCCGAAATCTTTAACCAGTTCAGTCGCGTAGATTGAGCATGAAGGGATACCCATACCGTGACCCATTACAGAGATCTTACGGCCTTTGTATGTGCCTGTGTAACCGTACATGTTACGAACATTACACACTTCTTTTGCATCATCCAGGAATGTTTCAGCAATATACTTGGCACGTAGCGGATCACCAGGCATCAGAACTACGTCTGCAAAATCACCCATTTCTGCATTAATATGTGGAGTAGCCATCGTAATTTCCTTCCATTTATCCGTCAGCCTGATTCAAACCAACGGCAATTCATTAGTGTTAGGTTGCTGTTTCGAACTACATCAAATATAGAACGAAACAGCGGCAGGGATATGTTATTAGCCTTACAGGAATGACTTACCGTATTCCATGTCAGACGTACCAAAGTATTCAGCCAGGGTTTGACCGATATCGGCAAATGTCTCACGACGACCAAGAGAGCCAGCTTTCACTTTAGGGCCTGTTACAAGAACGGGAATGTGCTCACGAGTATGGTCAGTACCTTCCCATGTTGGATCACAGCCATGGTCCGCAGTCAGGATCAATACATCATCTTCCTGAAGCAGCTCAAGAACTTCCGGTAGACGCTTATCGAAATATTCCAGCGCAGCTGCATAACCGGCAACATCACGGCGGTGGCCATAAGCCGAGTCAAAATCAACGAAGTTAGTGAATACGATGGTGTTGTCACCCGCTTTCTTGATCTGCTCAAGTGTTGCCTCGAACAGTGCAGGGATACCGGTCGCTTTCACTTTCTGAGTAATACCACAGCCAGCATAGATATCGGAGATCTTACCGATAGACACAACATCACCGCCTTTCTCGTCAACCAGTTTCTGCAGCACGGTTGTTGCAGGTGGCTCGACAGACAGATCACGACGGTTACCCGTACGCTCGAACTGGCCTTTGCCGGCACCGGTGAACGGACGCGCGATAACACGGCCAATGTTGTAATCTTCTAGCTCTTCGCGAACAATTTGGCAAAGCTCCATCAGATTGTCCAAACCATAGCTTTCTTCATGACAGGCGATCTGGAAAACAGAATCCGCTGAGGTATAGAAAATTGGCTTGCCGGTTTGCATGTGCTCTTCACCCAGATCATCAAGAACCTGAGTACCGGATGCGTGGCAGTTGCCCAGGTAACCCGGAAGGTTGGCACGCTTAACAATGCTATCTAGCAGCTCCTGAGGGAAACTGTTTGAGTGATCAGTGAAGTATCCCCAATCAAACAATACCGGTACACCTGCAATTTCCCAGTGACCTGACGGAGTATCCTTGCCTGATGACAGTTCTTTGGCATGGCCATATGCACCAGTAATTTCTGCCGCAGGATCCAGTCCTTCAGGGAAAGTACCTGAAGACTCTTCACAGGCCTTACCCAAGCCTAGCTTGTTTAGGTTAGGTAGATTAAGAGGACCGCTACGATCACCGTTGTCTGCTTCACCACGGGCACACTGCGCTGCAATATGACCTAGCGTATTCGAGCCTACATCGCCGAAATCAACAGCATCTTCTGTTGCGCCGACACCGAAAGAATCGAGTACAAGAATAATTGAACGTTTCATTTTGACTCCATTAAACATCTTCAGGGCGAACGCGACGGTAAACCTCTGGGGTCGGTTCTGGTTTCTGGTCAGCAACAGTAATGTTGTTACGAACAGCCTGAGCCGCTTCTTCCCATTGTGCTTCGGTACGAGCGTGGATAACGGCTAGCGGGGTCTCTGCATTCACTTCAGTACCCAGAGCAATCATGTCGCTAAGACCAACTGCATAATCGATAGTGTCGGATGCCACGCGGCGACCGCCCCCCATACCAACAACAGCCATACCCAGACCGCGGGTATCCATCGCGAATGCATAACCTGTGCTTTCTGCGAAAACAGGCTTCACGATTTCAGCTTTATCTAGGTAATTGTCGTAGTTTTCCATGAAGTCAACCGGACCGCCAAGGCCTGAAACCATCTTGCCGAAACACTCTGCTGCTTTACCGTTGTCCAGTACTTCCTGCAGTTTCGCGTTCGCTTGTTCCAAATCAGCAGCCAAGCCACTGTTTACAAGCATTTCGGCACACAATGCCATGGTAACGGTAAATAAGCGAGGGTTGCGATATTCACCGGTTAGGAACTGAACGGCTTCACGTACTTCCAGGGCATTACCTGCAGTTGAAGCCAAAACTTGGTTCATGTCAGTTAGCAAAGCGGTTGTTTTGGTACCAGCGCCATTCGCTACCGCAACAATAGACTTAGCCAGCTCTTCCGATGCTTCGTAAGTCGGCATGAATGCGCCAGAACCTACTTTAACATCCATCACAAGCGAACCTAGGCCGGCAGCCAGTTTCTTCGACAAGATAGATGCCGTGATCAACGAGATGTTATCAACCGTTGCTGTTACATCACGGGTAGCATAAACACGCTTGTCAGCCGGAGCCAAATCACCAGTCTGACCGATAATTGCTACGCCTGCATCTTTAGTCACCTGACCAAACACTTCGTTAGTCGGTGTGATGTTATAACCAGGAATAGACTCTAGCTTGTCCAGCGTACCGCCAGTGTGGCCCAGGCCACGGCCTGAAATCATTGGTACGTAACCACCGCATGCTGCCACCATAGGGCCAAGCATTAGCGATGTTACATCACCGACACCACCGGTAGAGTGTTTGTCGACAATTGGACCATCGAAGTTCATGTGATCCCAGTTGATCACCATGCCAGAGTCACGCATTGCACAAGTCAGGGCTACACGCTCGTTCATGGTCATGTCATTGAAGTAGATTGCCATTGCAAAAGCTGCAATCTGGCCTTCAGATACGGTGTCTTTAGCAACACCCTGGATAAAGAAGCTAATTTCGTCTGCAGATAGTTCGATGTTGTCGCGTTTTTTTCTAATGATTTCTTGTGGTAAATACATGGTATTCCCCGCTCAGATAATAATGTAGGGCAGATGACAATTTACCTTGCGTAACCCATTCTTGGAAAAAGGCCTCACAGTATGATTCTCAGCCGCACAGGTGCCGCTCGCGCCGCAGCCGGGCAAGAACCAAACAGTAAATAGTCACAGGCAAAAAAAGTAAGGTGGCAATAAATGCCACCTTACGGGATTAGATTAGTAGCCGCCTTCAGCTGCTTTTTCGCCTTCACCTAGAGTGTGAAGTAGGTTCGCTAGCAGGCTTGATGCACCAAAACGGTAGTGCATGTTGTCAGCCCACTCTGCACCGTGAATGCTGTCAGCCATAGCAAGATATTGCTGTGCATCTTCAGCGGTACGGACACCACCTGCAGGCTTGAAGCCAACAGTTTTCGCTACGCCCATCTCTTTGATCACGTTCAGCATGATCTCAGCGTATTCTGGTGTTGCGTTTACTGGCACTTTACCAGTCGATGTTTTGATAAAGTCAGCACCGGCTTTAATTGAAAGCTCAGACGCTTTTTTGATCAGCTCTTCTGTTTTAAGCTCACCCGTTTCGATGATAACTTTCAGCAGAATATCACCACACGCTGCTTTACACTGCTTAACCAGCTCAAAGCCAACTTCTTCGTTACCGGCCATTAGCGCGCGGTAAGGGAATACTACGTCTACTTCGTCAGCGCCGTAGGCTACTGCAGCTTTAGTTTCAGCTACCGCAATCTCGATATCGTCGTTACCGTGTGGAAAGTTAGTAACAGTTGCAATACGGACTTCTGGTGTACCCTGCTCACGCAGTTGCTTCTTAGCAACAGGAATAAAACGTGGGTAGATACATACTGCTGCTGTGTTACCTACAGCTGTTTTAGCGTTCTTACACAACTCGATCACTTTCGCATCAGTGTCGTCGTCGTTCAGAGTGGTAAGATCCATTAGTTTAAGTGCACGTAGTGCAGCAGCTTTTAAATCGCTCATGACTATCTCCAGTCCAGTTATTTTCTACCAAGCTTATAGAAACTGTTCCATACGCTTGACGGCAATCTGTTGCTATACCGTCAAACGGCCCGCCGACAGCGAACAGTTAGATGAGCGGACTTGGTTCCTTGAAGACTCAGGGAAACAATGCGAGATTGTCGTCCTGATTGATATCCATTTCACCGCGCAAGATGCTCAGGCAACCCTGAGCACTTGCAAGTTGTGCCGTCCAGCAAACCGTGACAGTACTTCCATCACGACGGGGAAACGCTGAAACAGCAATCGTCAGTTAATGATGGTGCTCACGTATAATACCAAGCTCCGATACGCCTCACCATCAAAGTCGTGTTTCCAGTGGTGGATAATGTGTTTACCGCAAGAAAATACTGTAAACAATTGTTATTACTCAAATAACTCTATTCAAGTAAAGAAACGTTCCACGATCCACTGATAAGCAATACCTCCTGCATATACGCCGAAAATTCCCATCACTCCGGAAAGGACTGGCGGCGCAGGTATCGGCAGTTTTATCGCTGAAAATAAGACTCCAACGATGAACCCTGCCATCAGCGCCAGTATGACTTCACTCATAACGTTTCTCTCTGTCTTTACAGAACAAAGAAAGTGTAGCCTGCCGGTACTGAGGTGTCGCTGTAACGTGAGATGATGGTAGCAAAGGAAGATTGCAGAAACCGGAGCGCAATCGATTTTATGATACAAAAAGCGAGCGCGTTGCACGTTTTTACCAAATCTGTTGATCGGGATTTACGGGCAGGATCCTAGCTTTTAGATCCTAGATTTTGAATCCTAGGGGAAGTGTCGAGGGGCTAGTGACGCGAACCGAGAGTTATACCTGTCTGAATGAGTAATTATTCAGATCGTTGCGAAGGAATTGCGCCGGAGAAATCGCTTAGAACAAAACAGGGAGAGAGCTAGCTCTCGAAACCTACAAACACAAAAACGCCACAGCTTAGCTGTGGCGTTTATTATTCTTAGCTGAACGAATCAGTAATTACATTGCGCTTAGAGAGAAGAACAAACCAGCGATTGTTGCAGACATTAGGTTAGATAATGTACCTGCAGCTACAGCTTTCATACCAAAGCGTGCAATGTCGTGGCGACG
>Ga0209272_10002215_pt1 | contig 11128 bp, 9 predicted proteins | sample tdDd002_FD_187125 | JGI IMG/M metagenome (GOLD analysis project Ga0209272, IMG submission 187125) | Marine sediment microbial communities from the Atlantic coast under amendment with organic carbon and nitrate - tdDd00.2 (SPAdes)... | ecosystem: Environmental > Aquatic > Marine > Coastal >... | reverse complement strand
GAAGACCTTACAAATGGCTGTGCCTTGCGTACCTTGGTAAGTTTCTTTACGTCCAAGCATATTATCCGCCGCCATACGTCCTTGGCGGTTAGCCGGGCCAGCCAAAGGGACAAGCGTTTGATTGCCTGTAACGAAGTCTTTTTCTTCGACAGCATCACCCACGGCGTAAATAGAAGGATCACTGGTTTGCATTGACTCGTTGGTGTATATCCCACCAAGTTCGCCGATTTGTAATCCAGCTTGTTGTGCGAGCTGAATTTCAGGACGGACACCAATAGCCATAATGAGAATGTCTGTTTGTAGCTGTTCGCCATTATTTAAGGCGAGCGTTAATGAGCCGTTTAAATGTTGGTGCTCTGCCGCTTCTTTTTCGCCAGTTTCTAAGCTTGCAACATGTGCACTTGGGATATATTCAACGGATTCGAGCGCGACACCAAGCTTTAAGTCGATACCTTTCTGGCGAATTTCAGCATGAACAAACCCTGCCATTTCACGGTCGACCGGCGTCATAACTTGGTCTGCCATTTCAATTAACGTGGTTTTAATCCCAAGTTGGTGGAAAGCTTCCATCATCTCCAAGCCAATAAAACCACCACCCACTACCGTCGCATGCTCTGGTTTGTTCATTTGTATGGTATGAATGATGCGATCCATATCAGGAATGTTGCGTAGTGAATGGGTCAGCGGATTTTCAATTCCTGGAATAGGGGGCACTACAGGGCTTGCGCCAGGACTTAGGAGTAGAAAATCATAAGATTCATTGTACTCAGTTCCATCAATTAAATTCTTAACCGTAATGGTTTTGTTTTGTCTATTGATTGAAACCACTTCATTCATTACTCGCACGTCGACATTAAAGCGAGACAAGAAGCTTTCTGGTGTTTGTAGCAGTAACTTGCTGCGATCTTGAATATCGCCACCAATGTGATACGGCAAACCACAATTGGCGAAAGAGACAAACTCTCCGCGCTCGAACATAATAATTTGTGCATCTTCACTTAAACGACGAGCACGTGCTGCCGCAGAAGCGCCGCCAGCTACACCACCAACGATTACAATCTTAGTCATTTCAAACTCCAATTACTGAAAACCTAATTTCTTGAAAATGTATGCAGCAGGGCAGAACCCTGTAAACGCACTTTGTATCAAATTTACGCCAACAAATACTGTGAGCCAAACAAATCCACTATGTACCGTCAATGTTAGTAAGACAGAGATTAAGACCATGCTTCCGGCTAATACACGTATCGCATTTTCTAATGTCATGTTGAGCTCCTTGCCTTTGAAACTTGTGAACATGGGGAAATAATAGATGTGTAAATTAGTAAAGTCTAATGTTATTTTTACTAATTTTATTATTGCTTATTTAGTATTGACTAATATTTATTGTTTAGTAAACTCTAATTTAGTGATTGGGAGCTAGATTGTGGTGGAAGCAATGAATTTAGTTGAAATGCAAAGTAACGCCGTAGAGGCCGCTGACTTATTGAAAGTCATGGCGCATCCAGAACGGCTAATGGTGCTATGCCAGCTCACACAAGGTGAAGTTGGAGTTGGAGCGCTACAAATTGGATCAACATTGAGTCAGTCAGCGTTTTCACAACATTTAACGGTGTTACGAAAGCATAACTTGATTAAGGCGAGAAAAGAGTCGCAACAAGTTTTTTACTCACTTGCAGACCCAAGAGTCGAGGCTCTTATTCAAAGTTTACATACAGTTTTTTGTGTTAAAGAGGCGTAGTGCCGAACAAGAGGTAAATCATGTTATCAACCATTCCTTGGCTCTCTCTGATAGGTGGCATTACATTAGGGATATCAGCGACTTTATTATTGATGATGAATGGAAAGACTGCCGGTATTAGCGGGATCTTAAATGGGATTCTAACACCTAAGAAGGGCGACTATTCGTGGCGAATATTGTTTGTTGTTGGAATGGTTACAGGTGGCGTTTTGAGTATAGGCGTGATAGGAATCGCTCCGCCAGATTTACAAGGAATCTCTCTACCACTACTTGTGATTGCTGGCACTTTGGTCGGCATAGGGACGAGATTGGCAAATGGTTGCACTAGCGGCCATGGAATATGTGGGCTTGGTCGTTTATCAACACGTTCAATTGTCGCAACTTGTGTGTTTATGTTTGTTGCTGGTGTGACGGTATTCGTCCGCTTACATTGGCTTTAATTCTGCGTTTTTAGGTAGTGAGAATGAATAAATTAGTTTTCCGTTTAGTAGCTTTGCTGTCTGGCTTACTGTTTGGTATCGGAATGGCTATTTCTGGAATGATTGAGCCTCAGAAAGTGATTGGGTTTTTGGATATAACAGGTGAGTGGGACCCAAGTCTGGCTTTCGTCATGGGCGGTGCATTGTTGGTATTTATGCCAAGTTATTTCTTGCTTATTAAACCTCGTCAACTAAGTGTGAGCAAAGAGGCGTTACCTTGCGCGACTAATTTGAAGGTGGATGCACGACTTATCTCAGGTTCTATGATATTTGGGCTTGGTTGGGGGCTAGCTGGTATTTGTCCGGGGCCAGTTGTAACCAGTTTAGCGCTTGGTAACGCAGGTATTGTACTGTTTTTTATCGCGATGCTGACTGGATCCATCATGACGAAAGTGATAATCGAGCGCTTGGATTCTGGGCCTGATTTAATTGAAACACTGAGTTAGTAGCGACATATATAAGGAATTTATCTTTCTGGAGGTTACATGGAGTTACAACAGAAACAGGGAAGCATCATTCAGAGAGTGATGGAGAGTTATTTTCCACCAATCCTTATTATATTGATGGTGGCAATTGGTGGTGCGGCTTTGTGGCTGACTCCAAAAGAAGAAGATCCACAAATTGTTGTACCTATGGCTGATGTCCTTGTTTCTGCGCCGGGCTTACGAGCCTCTCAGGTCGAGAAACAAGTCACGGAACCACTTGAAAAGCTTCTCAGTCAGATCGATGGTGTCGAGTATGTTTACTCGGCATCAATGGAAGGGGCAGCGCAAGTAATTGTCCGTTTTTATGTTGGTGAAGGGCGCGAAGAGGCGCTTGTAAAACTGTACAACAAGCTTTATTCCAATCAAGATTTGATCCCTCCAGCCGTTGCTAATTGGCTAGTCAAACCGGTCGAAATTGACGATGTGCCTATTGTTGTGGCCGCGCTGTACAGTACTGATGCTGACCAAGTGGATCGTTTTCAACTCAAGCGCATCGCTGATCAAGCAACGTTAGGCATCAAATCGATTGAAGAGACCAATTCAGTCAAGGTTGTCGGCGGAGAAAATCGCAAACTTCGGATTGAACTTGATCCTGTCGCTATGGCGAACTTCAATGTCACCATCGACGATCTTAAACGTGCATTTTCGCTGTCTCACGATAAGAAGAACGCTGGTTTTATCCAAGTGCAAGGTAGTCACTTTGTTCTTGAAAGTGGTGCGCTACTTGCGACGCTCTCTCAGGTAGAGCAGCTTGTCGTTTCGGTTGTGAATGGCAGACCAATCTACATGCAAGATGTGGCAAAAGTGTCTGATGCTCAGTCTGAAGCTGTGACAGATACTTGGATTCGTCCGGCTAATTCTCAAGCAGAGTATCCAGCTGTCTTTATCTCTGTCGCTAAGCAGCGAGGCTCGAACGCGGTAGACGTTGCAAGTGACGTGCTAGCGCAGCTTAGTCGACTTAAAGCTGAGCAATTTCCTGAAGCGGTTAAGGTCGAAGTTATTCGCAACTATGGTGAAACCGCTGATGATAAGGTTTCAAATCTTATATCTAGTTTAGGTATCTCCATTTTAACCGTCGTGGTCTTTGTTGGTTTGTTCCTAAACTGGCGGAGTGCGCTGGTTGTCGCGATTGCCATTCCAATCAGCTATGGCGCTGCGTTGGGGATGGATTTGTTATTCGGTTATTCAATTAATCGAGTCACACTGTTTGCGCTGATTCTTGCTCTCGGTTTGATTGTTGATGACCCGATTGCCAGTATTGATAACATCGAGCGCTATTTAAAACGCAAAGAGTTATCACGGACTAAAGCGATTGTTCTCGCGATGGCTGAAATTCGCAGCGCATTACTCATGTCAACAGTTGCTATTGTGATTGTCTTCCTACCGATGTTCTTCATTACCGGCATGATGGGACCCTACATGGGACCTTTGGCATTTAATGTCCCTATCAGCGTGATCTTCAGTACCATGGTGGCTTTTTTAATTACACCTTGGCTTGCGAAGAAAATACTGAGGGCTGCGAAAGAAAGTGGTCAGTATCAAATAGAAACCACCTTGTTGTACAAAGGCTATCGAAAGCTACTGTTGCCGTTACTGAATAGCAGAGGGAAATCATGGGGCTTCTTGGGGATTGTTTTTGCGCTATTTGTTATAGCGGCTATGTTACCAGCTCTTCGTCTAGTGCCATTAAAACTGCTTCCTTATGACAATAAAAACGAGTTTCAACTAGTTTTGAACATGCCGGAAACAAGCAGTTTTGTTGAAACGTCCAACGCCCTGAGGTCGTTTGCTGACTATTTAGTCGAAGTGCCTGAAGTGGTTTCTGTATCTGGGTTTTCCGCTACGGCTTCTCCAATGGATTTTAACGGTATGGTGAGGCATTACTTTATGCGCGATCAGTCTCATCAGGGTGAATTGAGAGTGGTATTAGCGGAAAAAGATAAACGTGAGATGCAGTCGCACGAGATCGTAACGCGGCTCAGGAATGATTTGGAATCAATCGCACAAGGGTTTAACGCAGACATACAAATTGTTGAAGTTCCACCAGGACCTCCTGTCATCGCGACCATTGCCGCGGAGGTGTATGGGACGCCTACCACCAGTTATGAGCGTTTAATAGAGCAAGCGGGAGTTGTAGCGCAAAGGCTGCGTACAGAGCCGATGGTCTCTGAAGTGGACACTAGTGCTCGTGGGATTTCTGAGGTTTGGCAGTTTATCGTTGATCAAGAAAAAGCCGCTCTATCAGGTGTTTCAGTTAGAGATATCAACGACACGATCAGTGCCGCTAATAAAGGAGAAGTTCTTGGTTATTTGGCGTCGCCTAGAGAAGTCACTCCAATGCCGATTGAAGTGCGTCTACCTGTAGCCAAAAGAGACCAGTTGGACACGGTATTACAACTCTATGTTCGAGGTGAGAGAGGAATCGTTAAACGCCTTGAAGGCGGTGCATTGGTTGATGCGCCTCAACCATTGGTACAACTGAGCGAAGTGGGTCATTTTGTTAAACGTTCAGTTGATAAGCCTATCTACCACAAAAATCTTAAGCCAGTTGTTTATGTCTATGCCGAAAGTGTTGGCCGCGTACCAGGTGAGATCATTGCGGATGTTATTGCCGATCAGGATTTAGATGATAGAGAAGCGGCAACATCATGGCAGGATAGAACCTATTTAAACAATGGTTCTGGTATGGGCTGGAGCGTTGCTGATGATATTGAAGTCGTTTGGAGTGGGGAAGGTGAATGGAAAATTACCGTTGATGTATTCCGTGATTTGGGTATTGCGTATGGTGCAGCATTATTAGGCGTGTTTGTCGTTATGCTTATTCAAACAGGTTTACCAGCGGTGTCAGGAATCATCATGCTTGCCATTCCATTGACCGTTATCGGCATTATGCCCGGCTTTTGGGTGCTGAACATGTTAAGTAGTGATATCCACCAATACCCGAATCCAGCACTGTTTACGGCAACGGCGATGATTGGGATGATCGCATTGGCTGGTATTGTGGTGAGAAACTCACTGGTTTTAATTGAATTTATTCAACAATCACTACGGAGTGGGCAGAACCTTCACGATGCACTTCTACAATCAGGAGCGGTTCGCATGAGGCCAATTTTACTTACAGCTGGAACCACCTTGCTTGGGAATATTGTTATCACATTGGATCCTATTTTTAATGGGCTTGCTTGGGCGATAATTTTCGGCATAACCGCCTCAACCGTGTTTACCTTACTTGTTGTACCTGTCGTATACAATTTGGCCTACTTTAATCAGCCTGGGCATGGATTGCCTCAAAAGGAGATTGAACAATGAAATTAAATAATAAGATATTAGGCGCGTGTTTATTTGGCGTTCTAGCAACATTGTTCTACTACATGGCTGGTGGATTCAGTGACAAGATTCCGATGGAACGCACAAGCGAAAAGGTTGATCTAGCGCGATATAGTACTTTGACGTTGCAGCCTACGACTCAAACAATAGAGCGTGAGTTTCCCGGTGTTATAGTGGCAAAACAAAAAGCGAATATCTCGGCACGCTTGACTGCGAAAGTTGTAGAAACACTGGTTGATGTAGGTGACACTGTCACTCGGGGCGATGTTTTGCTACGACTTGATAGCGGTGATCTTGATGCTAAGGTCATTCAAACGGAGCAAGCTCTTTCCTCAGCGCAGGCTCAACTGAACAATGCGCGCAAGGCATTTTCACGAACGCAAGACTTGGTGAAAAAGAAACTTGTATCGCAGTCTCAATTTGATCAAGCTGAAAGCAATTTGAAAACGGCCAAAGCTAATTTCAATCAAGCGCAAGCGGCGGTAACCGAAGCGGAAACCACCTATGGTTTTAGTATTATTACCGCGCCATTTGATGGAGTGGTGACCGCTAAACCCGTAAACGTTGGGGATACAGCTACACCAGGCTCGCTCTTGCTTAGTATCTACAATCCGCAGACGCTTGAAGTGGAAGCGAATATTTCAGAATCTGTGATACCTAATGTCAAATTGGGAATGACCACTCATGTTAGCTTCCCTACCTATAATGTTGTTGCCGATGCCGTTGTCTCTGAGTTTACACCGGCCGCGGATTCAGGCTCACGCAGCTATTTAGTTAAGTTTGATTTCACAAGTAGCGCGTCTCTCTTTCCCGGTACTTACGCAAAAGTTGTTGTTGAGATTGGTGAAGAAGAGATACTAAAAGTGCCTCAAGAGGCACTTTATCAAGTGGGTCAGCTCGACTACATCAAAGTGATTAATGATGACAGATTAGAAACGCGTTTAGTTCAAATTGGCGAAAACGGTCGAGTACGCAAAGGGCTTGCCGCTGGCGACAATATAGTACTGAACCCTCAGTTGTAATTTCCATTAAGCTCGGCAGTTAAGGGGCAATGATCGCTGAGCTTATAAGAGAGGACATCTTGGCTCGGGAACACATATTGTTTTGGCGTCGAAAGAGAAACAGTTTCGCTTGCCACAATATGATCGATTAGCGAACGGAAGCGATGGGTTTTATTAGGATTGTTACGAGACTTAACCCTACATAACGCTTTTGTTTTCTTGCTAGTCAGCTGAGCTTTGGTGTCATCCGTGATTGTTTGCCAAAACCAGTCACCTCTATAAGCAAGGTTGTGATTAAAGTCGCCTAAGATGATATAACGTTCATCAGCATTTTCGCGCTGTGTTATCCATTGATTGATCTTCTCTCCTTGTAGTTTGAGTGTCTGGCAGTCCCGACTACTATTGTATGCGCCACTACAGCGGGCTTTGAGATGCACAGACAATAAATGAATCGGTTGGCTATTCTGGGGCTCTACCATCAAATAGCTTGCAAACCTTAACTTGCTGTTGCCTCTGCTATCCAGTGAAAAGTCGGGCTTATCCGAGACTCTAACACTCTTCTTCACAGCAAACCCAGTGTACTGATTGATATCACCAAACTGCTGGTGACGATATTGTGGTTTAGAGCGGTCAGAAAAGAAGATTTGATACTCATCGCCAATTACTCGTTTGAGCGCAGCCTTATCGTTGACTTCTTGAAATGCAATCACGTCGCTATCTAATTGAGCAGCATGTTTCGCTAACGTGGCAAAATCTTCAGCACTACGATCAGACGATGGGAACTGCTTGGAGGGTTTTGACGTCAGCCATTCCATATTCCAAGTAGAAATTTTAAGCGAGTTCTCGGCTTGGGCTGAAAATGTCCACAAGGCCAACAGCGTGACAAAAATAGTACGAAATATAGTGGTCGACATACTCTAATATCAATGAATAGGTTTACAGCCTTTATCCTATAAGACCTCTAAAAAAAGCAAGCATAATTATCGCTATTCAGGCGATTTTCATCGTTTTCTTTCAAGCTGAGATCAGTGCCACTAAGATTGCGTTTATCTTAATCTAGGACCTATTTTTATTGATCGAAATCAATACTTTTGATCGGTGCTTCTCGTTAAATACGCCACAACATATAGTGTCAGTCGAATAAAAAGTAGCCCTATATAGTGTATTTGTGGATAAGTCTGTGAGTATATCTTGGGTAAGGAGAGAAGGTGAAACCAATCGTAATCAAGCGTGACGGCTCAAGAGCTCCGTTTAGCAGGGATCGCATTCAAGCTGCAGTAGAAGCAGCGGCAGAGCATGTAGATAAAGAGATCGCTATTTATGCGCTAAATGTGGCGTTAGCGGTCGAGTTGCAGCTAAAAGATCACGATGAAGTTAACATCGCTGAAATCCAAACTCTAGTTGAAAACGAGCTGATGCAGGGGCCTTATAAGTCTCTGGCTCGTGCTTACATTGAATATCGTCATGACCGTGACATGGCACGTGAGAAGCAAAGTGTGCTTACTCGTGAAATTGAAGGTCTGATTGAAGAAAGCAACGTTGATCTTATCAACGAAAATGCAAACAAAGACGGTAAGGTGATCCCAACTCAACGCGATCTTCTTGCAGGCATTGTGGCAAAACACTACGCGAAAACTCACATTTTACCGCGTGATATCGTACAAGCTCATGAAGAGGGCGATATTCACTACCACGATTTAGATTACGCACCGTTTTTCCCGATGTTTAACTGTATGCTAATCGACCTTAAAGGCATGTTAACTCATGGTTTTAAGATGGGTAATGCGGAAATTGACACACCTAAATCGATTTCAACAGCAACTGCAGTTACTGCACAGATCATTGCGCAGGTAGCGAGCCATATTTACGGTGGTACAACGATTAACCGTATTGATGAGGTGTTAGAGCCATACGTAACGACCAGTTATGAAAAGCACCTTAAAGTTGCGCAGGAATGGGATATCCATGAGCCTGAAGCGTTTGCGCGCTCACGTACAGAGAAAGAGTGTTACGACGCATTCCAATCTCTAGAGTATGAAGTAAATACACTGCATACCGCTAACGGCCAAACACCATTTGTTACTTTTGGTTTTGGTCTAGGTACGAGCTGGGCATCTCGCTTGATTCAACAGTCTATCCTTAAAAACCGCATTGCTGGCTTAGGTAAGAATCGCAAGACAGCGGTATTCCCTAAACTTGTGTTTGGGATTAAAGATGGCCTTAACCACAAAGCAGGCGATCCAAACTACGATATTAAGAAGCTCGCTCTCGAGTGTGCCTCTAAACGCATGTACCCAGATATTTTGAACTACGACAAAGTGGTTGAAATCACCGGTTCATTTAAAACGCCTATGGGTTGCCGTAGCTTCCTAGGTACATACGAAGAAAATGGTGAGCTGATCCATGAAGGTCGTAATAACCTAGGTGTAGTGAGCCTGAACTTACCGCGCATCGCGATTCAAGCGAAAGGTGATGAAGCGAAGTTCTATGAATTGCTTGATAGCAAACTGCACTTGGCACGTCGTGCGCTAGAGACTCGTATCTCGCGCCTAGAAAACGTGAAAGCACGCGTTGCGCCAATTCTGTACATGGAAGGTGCGTGTGGCGTACGTCTAAAAGCAGACGAGCCAATCGCAAACATCTTTAAGAATGGTCGTGCATCTATTTCACTGGGTTACATTGGTATCCATGAAACAATTAATGCTTTGTTTGGTACTGAGACTCATGTGTACGACGATAGCGAATTGCGCGCTAAAGCAACCGGGATTGTTAAATACCTTAAAGATAAAGTGAATCAGTGGACTGAAGAGTCTGGTTACGGTTACAGCTTGTACGGTACACCAAGTGAAAACCTATGTAGTCGTTTCTGCCGTATCGATGCGAAAGAGTTTGGTGTTGTTGAAGGCGTAACGGATAAAGGTTACTACACTAACAGCTTCCACTTAGATGTTGAGAAGAAAGTAAACCCATACGATAAGATTGACTTTGAGATGCCTTTCCCTGAAATCTCAAGCGGTGGTTTTATCTGTTATGGTGAGTTCCCGAACATGCAGCGTAACATTGAAGCGCTAGAGAACGTGTGGGATTACAGTTATTCACGCGTTCCTTACTACGGTACTAACACGCCAATTGATGAGTGTTATGAGTGTGGCTACAACGGTGAGTTTGAATGTACAAGTAAAGGCTTTACTTGTCCTAGCTGTGGTAACCACGATTCAACCAAAGTATCGGTAACTCGTCGAGTGTGTGGCTACTTGGGAAGCCCAGATGCGCGTCCATTTAACTTCGGTAAGCAAGAAGAAGTGAAGCGTCGAGTTAAGCACCTGTAAGTGCCGCGAAGTGATTATTGATAATCACAGGTTACGTTTGTTAGAGCCCTAGAGTAGGGCTCTCTTTATTTGAGTTGGTTTATGAACTTCCACCAGTACTACCCAGTTGATGTCGTAAATGGTCCAGGTACCCGATGTACACTTTTTGTATCAGGCTGCATCCATCAATGTCGTGGTTGTTATAACCAATCGACGCAGCGTTTAGATTCAGGTCAGCTTTTTACGCAAGCGGCTGAAGATCAAATCATTGCGGATCTTAACGATGAACGAATAAAGCGCCGCGGTTTATCATTGTCAGGTGGTGACCCACTGCACCCTGCTAATGTTGCCGATATACTTAAGCTAGTAAAACGTGTCCGCAATGAGTGTCCGGGTAAAGATATTTGGGTTTGGACCGGTTACACGCTAGCGGAACTTGACGAGAAGCAACGCGAAGTCGTGCAGTATATCGATACACTCATCGACGGTAAGTTTGTTGAAGAGAAAAAAGACCTAAACCTCGAATGGCGAGGCAGTTCCAACCAAATTATTCATACTTTTAAGCTAGAGGATTAGTCAGTAGGTAGGTTAAATTGCTGTGTCTGTATATGTTAACTGTATGTTAATGTTTACAGCTTTTTATCCTGTTTTGCTCTTAGTCGCTAAAATATTATTTCTAGATTTGTTAATTAGATGATAACGTGTCGGTCGTTACTTGAATTTCAAAGGGTTGTGACTTTCATGTTCTCTAATTTACCAACACCAACTTTAGATCCTATTCTTTCTC
>Ga0209272_10002213_pt1 | contig 11136 bp, 10 predicted proteins | sample tdDd002_FD_187125 | JGI IMG/M metagenome (GOLD analysis project Ga0209272, IMG submission 187125) | Marine sediment microbial communities from the Atlantic coast under amendment with organic carbon and nitrate - tdDd00.2 (SPAdes)... | ecosystem: Environmental > Aquatic > Marine > Coastal >... | reverse complement strand
TAATATCAGCAATGAAACCTAGCGTGCCTTCAGAACCAATCAGCAGGTGCTGCAAGATATCAATTGGGTCGTCGTAATCCACCAGCGAGTTTAAGCTATAACCTGTGGTGTTTTTCAAGCGGTATTTATGACGGATCTTGTCCGCAAGCTCTGGATTACAGTGGCACGAATTGGCAAGTTCGCTTAACTCACTTAGCATGGTGGCGTGCGATTGCTTAAAACGGTTAACGCTTTCAATATCGAGGGTATTTAGCACCGTACCGTCGGCAAACACCACCGTCATGCCCGCCAAGGTTTTATAGCTGTTTTGCGCGGTGCCACAGCACATGCCCGAGGCATTGTTTGCCGCGATTCCGCCGACTTTACAGGTATTAATCGAGGCAGGATCTGGGCCGATTTTTCGGCCAAATGGCGCAAGGTATTTATTTGCGTCTGCACCAATAACCCCGGGCTGAAGCCAGATCTGCTCAGCATTATTAAGAATTTTGTGGTGGCGCCAATTGGTGGTCAGGGTAATTAAAACGGAGTCAGAAAGGGCTTGCCCTGAAAGACTGGTGCCTGCGGCGCGGAATGTCACGGGGATGTCGAGTGCATAACAAGATTGAAGGGTATACACCACTTCATCAAGGGTATCGAGCTGAACAATCAGCTTTGGCACCAAGCGATAAAAACTGGCGTCGGTGCCATAAGCGAGAGTAAGGGTTGGATCGGTAATGATGCGTTGCGGATCTACTTTAAGCTTTAATTGCTCAATCAAGGTCGAGTAAGGTAATTGCATGATGTCCTTCCAGATGCATGGATAGTGCTGCGCCAAGCCTATTGTTATTACTTTGTGGCTTAACTGTTATTACCTTATTCTATCTTGGCTCTTTTAGTAGATATACACCTCTCAATTCACAAGTTTGTTGCAAAAACCATTACAATTACTGCTCGGCGCGATACCAATCGAGCTTAGCGTGCAGTTGAGTCACCTCGCCGACGACAATCAGTGAAGGGCTAATCGCTTGTTTCGCGGTTTCTGGTAAATTGGCGAGGGTACAGGTGAACACCTTTTGTGACGAAGTTGTGCCTTGCTGAATAACGGCGCACGGCATCTCTTTACTTAAGCCATTTTCCAGTAGCTTCTCGGTGATGTGGCCTGACTGCTTCAATCCCATGTAGAACACCAAAGTGTTGTTTGATTGCGCCAGCGATGCCCACTCGATTTCCTGGCCATCTTTTTGTAAGTGGCCAGTAATAAACTGAACGCTCTGAGCGTAATCTCTGTGGGTCAACGGAATACCCGCGTATGCCGTAGCGCCGGCTGCTGCGGTAATGCCGGGAACCACTTCAAAGCGAATGCCTTGATCGGCTAGTGCTTCGACTTCTTCCCCACCGCGGCCAAAAATAAACGAGTCGCCCCCTTTTAGGCGCACCACGTGTTTTCCAGCTTGGGCTTTTTCTACCAAGATCTGATTGATTTGATCTTGTGGGACACAGTGATAATCCAGCTTCTTACCCACGTAGATAAGCTCGGCATCAGGATTTGCCAGCGCGATGATCTGTTTAGAAACTAAACGGTCATAGACCAGCACGTCAGCTTGCGAAATAACGCGATAACCTTTCATGGTCAATAGATCGGGATCGCCAGGGCCAGCACCTACAAGAGAGACAAAGCCGCCATTTAAAGAAGAAGTGGTAGTCATAAAAACGCCTAACAGTTTAAATTTGGGTATAAAAAGTAAAACTCGAGAAAGGCTCTCCTGAATTGTTACTTTTTATAGCCAAGCTTTCGCCCCTCAACCGACTGAATATCGCCGACCAAAAAAAGCTTGGCCTCACTTTAACGTGAGGCCAACCAGTATTACGCTTGAGTGCTTAGCACTGGCTCTGCTTTCGCATCTGTTTCGTTATCTAACGAAGGTGCTGTTTTAGCGTGTGTAAGGTATAGAGGAATAGCCGTAAACACAAGTCCACCAACGATATTACCAAGAATTGTTGGAATAAGGTTGAAGTTCAACCAAGTTGCGATACCAAAGTCTGCACCTAAAATCATGCCCAGTGGGAATAGGAACATGTTAACGACGGTGTGCTCAAATACCAAAGCGAAGAAAATAAAGATAGGTAACCACATTGCCGCGATTTTGCCCGCTACAGAGCGCGCCGTCATATTGCCAATCACGCCGAGGCACACCATTAAGTTACAGAAGATGCCACGAACAAAACAGGTGATCCAACCATCTGCGCCTAGGTTTTCAAACCCAACCGTACGCGCCGTTGAAACGGCAATGAACTTTTGCGCTACCGCGTTAGGATCAATCGAGAAGTTTTTGGTTAGAGATACCGCCACTAAGAAAGCCACAATCAAAGAGCCAATCAAGTTACCCAGACCAACTAAGCCCCAGCAACGGAAAATACGGTTCCAAGTAATGCCTGGACGGTTATCGAACTTAGCCAGCGGCGCTAAACCAAATACACCCGTCACTAGGTCGTAACCCATTAGGCTAAGAATACAAAAACCAACCGGGAACACTAAGGCACCAACAATGCCAATGCCAGTTTGAACAATGGTCGTGATCGCTACCACAACCGCAAGAGAAAGAATGATACCAGCCATGGTTCCGCGTAAGATCAAATCACGAGTACTGGTTTTGGTTTTCGCTTCACCAACATCGATCATGGTTTGAACAAATTCAGCAGGTTTTAAAGCAGACATATGTGCGTCCTTTTACAAAAGTTAAAATTAAAAGTTAAAATCGGATAGGAAAAGGCTTCCGGCTAAATGACCCTACATACATAAAGCCAGAAGCCCTTGATCTATCGAATCTTTGATTCGAAGTACGAAATGCTAAGTATTAAACGCGAAGTAAGAGTTCAGATACTTCGCACTTCCACCTAGCACTTCCCACTTAGCACTTAGTACTTATCACTTATCTCCACCACGCCATTTTGGACGCGGGCTTGGTAGGCTTTTACGCTGAAGCTCTCGTCTTCCATGCACACGCCTGTCGCCAAATTAAAGCGCTGCTTTTTCAGCGGACTTGCTACCCAAAGCTCGTCTTGGTGCTGGCAGATCAAGCCGCGTGATAGCACGTTGGATTGGGCAAATGGATCGGTGTTGCTGATCGCCATCACTTCTTCTGCCTCGGTTGGACGGAAGATGGCCACTTGCTCACCGTTGAACAGGGCGCAAACGCCAGTGCCCGGAATGATGTCTGCGATATCACAGATGGTTTGAAATGCTGCTTTGTTCGTCATGATTAAGCCTCCGCTACCGTTTCGTTAAGCGTCACGTGAAGAATGTCGCCTTTCGCTTCTGGGTGTTTTTCTGTGTACGTTGCTGGGCGATGTTGCGCACGAGCAGGTACGAACTGAACATTGCTGTCTCGCTCATCGGAGTTAATAAAGTGAGAGAAACGCGTCAATTGAGACTCATCATTGATGGTGTTGGTCCACTCACAGCTGAAGTTACCCACTAAACCCGCAACGTCTGCTTCAAGTTGGTCATTGATACCAAGCTTGTTATCAACAATCACTTCACGTAAGTAATCTACGCCACCTTCTAAGTTCTCCATCCAAACCGAGGTGCGCTGGAGTGGCGCGGCCGTGCGAATGTAGAACATCATGAAACGGTCGATGTATTTGATTAAGGTTTCTTGGTCAAGATCGGTTGCCAGAAAATCCGCATGACGAGGTTTCATACCGCCGTTACCACACACATACATGTTCCAGCCTGCATCGGTCGCGATAATGCCAAGATCTTTACCTTGCGCTTCGGCACACTCACGAGTACAGCCAGACACGCCAAACTTCATTTTGTGTGGGGTGCGAATGCCTTTGTAACGGTTTTCAATCAGCACACCTAGGCCAACAGAGTCTTGCACGCCGTAACGACACCACGTTGAGCCTACACAGGTTTTCGCCATACGCAGTGCTTTAGCATACGCTTGACCCGTTTCGTAACCCGCGGCAATCAGTTTCTTCCAGATGGCTGGCAGATCGTCTTTTTGCGCGCCAAACAGACCAATACGCTGTGCGCCAGTGATCTTGGTGTATAAGTTGTACTCCGCCGCCACGTCCGCCAGTACGCTTAGTGCTTGTGGCGTCACTTCACCACCCGCCATGCGAGGGATCACCGAGTAAGTGCCGTCTTTTTGAATGTTACCTAGGAAGTTGTCGTTGGTGTCGTGCAGTTTCACCAACTCTGGTTTGAGAATGTGCTCACCCCAGCAAGAGGCTAAGATAGAGCCTGCTAATGGCTTACACACTTCACAGCCATAGCCTGTGCCGTATTTATCTAATAGCTCATCGAAAGTTTTGATCTCTTCGATGCGAATTAGGTGGAACAACTCTTGGCGAGAATAGGCAAAGTGCTCACACACATCGTTCTTCACTTCAACGCCCGACTTGGCAAGCTCTGCGTTCAGCACCGATGTCACCAGTGGAATACAACCGCCACATCCTGTACCCGCACCCGTTACGGCTTTGATGTCGGCCATGGTGTGATTACCATCAGCCACCGCTTGGGCAATTTTGCCTTTGGTCACATCGAAACATGAACAGATCACCGCGCTGTCTGGCAGAGAGTCGGCGCCGAGCGATGGTTTTTCTGCGCCAGCGTGCGCAGGAAGGATTAACGTATCTGGGTGCTCTGGCAGCTCAATATCATTGAGCTTAAGCTGAAGTAAGTCGCCGTAATCTGAAGTGTCGCCAACCATCACTGCGCCAAGCAGTTGCTTACCATCTTCAGAAACGATGATGCGCTTATACACTTCTTGTTCTTCGTTTTGGTAAACGTAGCTCTTACAGCCCGGAGTGCGGCCGTTCGCGTCACCAATAGAGCCTACTTTCACACCCAGCAGTTTTAGCTTGGCGCTCATGTCTGCGCCTTCAAACTCACTTTCGTTACCCACTAAATGGTCAACCGCAACCGTGGCCATTTTATAGCCCGGCGCAACCAAGCCGTAGAAAGTGCGATTCCATGAAGCACACTCACCAATCGCGTAGATGTTTTCATCCGTGGTTTGGCAATGGTTGTTGATTTCAACACCGCCGCGAGGTGCGATACCTAAGCCCATTTGACGAGCGAGTTTATCTTGCGGGCGAATACCTGCAGAAAAGACGATGAAATCGGTTTCAAGTTCAGTGCCATCAGCAAAACGCATTACGTTACGCGCGTCATTGCCTTCTGGTGCAATCTCTAAGGTATTCTTGCTGGTGTGAACTTGAACGCCCATGCGCTCAATTTTATTACGCAGTTGCAGGCCGCCTTGTTGGTCTAGCTGCTCTGCCATCAATACCGGGGCAAATTCAACTACGTGAGTCGTCACACCAAGGGCCTTCAATGCGCCAGCCGCTTCTAAGCCAAGCAAGCCACCACCGATAACCACGCCGCTTTTGCTCTTTTTGGCCGTCGCTTCAATGGATTTAAGATCTTCAATGGTGCGGTAAACAAAACAGTCTTTGCTTTCGTTACCTTTGATTGGCGGTACAAACGGAAATGAACCTGTCGCAAGAACCAGCTTATCGTATTGGATTTCTCGCCCTGTGCTTGAGTAGACGGTTTGCTTCTCACGGTTAATGTTAATTGCGCGCTCGCCAATTAATACATTGATGCCGTGTTTTTGGTAGAAACCTTCTTTAACAAGTGACAGCTCGTCGGCGGTGTGATGGGAGAAGTAAGAAGAGAGGTGAACACGGTCATACGCGACCCGTGGCTCTTCACAGAACACCGTGATATCCAACGCTTGAACATCCGTTTTCTCAACCAAATCTTCGATATAGCGATGGCCTACCATGCCGTTACCGATAATGACTAGCTTCATCTTGCTCATAAATGATTCCTGCAGGTTATGTTTCCTAATTGCTGCAGATTGTTATTTATGAAAGAAAATTAATTAATGATGTAAATCAATTACAGAATTAAACTACCCTAAAGGGGTAGAGAGTTAGGTTAAAGAGTAATCATCGAGGTAAAATTGTGTTTCAGTGGGTAACAAGTACACTTTTCACACAATTTCGACACATAACAATCAATAATATTATTTCATTTATCTAACAAACTTTCATATTTGCGCACTATCAGTCGCAAAAACTTGGCCAACTGGCTGGTTAAGCTATTATTTATCTTGACAGTAATTGATAAAAATCATGTATGATTAGCCCGTCACAGGATGTACAAAAGACCCAATGCCTAAATTTATTCACAAAATCTGGATCACCGCTTTAACGCTGATGGCTTTAGTGCTTTCTAGCGTCGTGTCTGGTGCATCGAGTAACCCTGAATGGGCAGAAGTGGGAAGTTGGTCTCCGAGCCAAACGCTAGAGAGTGTTTTTACTCACCCTTCCGCAACTTGTGATGCCGAGCAGCACACCGCTCAAGTGAGTTCAAGCCATCATTGCTGCAGCTCCATGTGTGTGATGAACTTACCGGTTGCCTCCCCGCTAGATAAACTCGCCCTGCAGCCCCAATCTTTGGCTCTGATTGGCGAAGAGCACGGCCTCAAAACCATGTCATTATCTAAGGGCCTGTACCGCCCTCCGATCCTGAACTCCTAACGACTTTACTTTTAAAAATCAAACTCAACAGGATAGATCCATCCGGAGTTGAGCACTATGTAAAAATCCATTTGGAGAAAACAAATCAATGAAAAAGCTATTTACCCTATTCGCCGCGCTAGTGTTAAGTGTTTCTGCTCAAGCCGCACAGTTTAAAGAAGGCGATCACTACACGGTTTTAGATGTTGAAAAAGCAGCCACACCCGTTGTGACTGAGTATTTCTCGTTCTACTGCCCACACTGTTTCAAGTTTGAGGGCGTGGTAGCGAACATGAAAAAATCACTGCCCGATAATGCCAAGTTCCAAAAAGTCCACGTGGCCTTTATGGGCAACAACATGGCGGTACCCATGGCAAAATCGTACGCGACCATGGTGACGTTAAACGTAGAAGAAACCATGGTGCCAGTGATGTTTAAGCAGATCCACATGCTACAACAAGCGCCAAAAAACGAAGCTGAACTACGCCAGATCTTTATTGATAACGGTGTAGACGCGAAGAAGTTTGATGCCGCATACAACGGCTTCGCTGTCGACTCAATGCAAAAACGCTTTGATAAGCAATTTGAGGCAAGTACGCTCACTGGCGTACCGGGTGTGTTGGTCAACAACAAATACATTGTTAAGCCAGACAACATTAAAAGCTTTGAAGAATACAACCAATTGGTCAACTACCTTTTGACCCTGTAATTTCCATCAGCTGAATACGACAAAGCCCTGACTTCAAATGCTCAGGGCTTTTTGATGGCAAGCAGAGTGCCCGTTACAGCGATGAGATCTCGCGCTCCAAATTGTATTTAGGGTCGGTGACAATTTTCTCTAATATCTGCACTCGCTCAGTGAGCTCATCCATTTGCTTTTGCATGGCTTGTTTGTCTTGGTTCCATTCTTGATTGCCACTCTCTAGCTGCAACTTGGTTTGCTTTTCCTTGTGCTCACCGTAGGTACGAATTAAGCCTCGACCAAAAATCGCACCAAAAATAATCAATACCACCAGCACATCTGATAAAGATTCCATTCACTCACCTCTTGATCTTCCGTTTAATTAACAAGCACTTTTCTATTAGATAGAAGATATAGCTGATATGGATAAGACGCAATTGCAGGCCAGATTAAAGGCGACCGAGCTCACTGGTTTGGGCAACTAAAGGGGGCTAGTCGCAGAACTGAAACACCTCAGATTCACTAACTAAGCTGAATTTGAAGTGATGCTATTTTATCGCACTGCAAAAGCTGACATCGGCAATGTCATTTTCTTCATCATAACTGTGGTAAAGCTCGAAGCAGGGCCTGTCGTCCATTTCGATCCCTAGCTGAACAATTTGGCTAATATGCTCATTCCACGCGCTGCCATATTGCGCCTTGTCGGTGATGGTTTGGCGCATCGAGGCGTACTCGCCACCTGCGAACGGCTGAAGCTCGACCTCTCCCGAGACTTTGACCCCTTCTGGCACCATTAAGCAGATATCCGTGCGGCACTTTTCTGCTGGTGTTACCTCAGGGTTATCGTGGTAGATAAAGATACAAGTCGAATCTGCAACCCCTTCTGCGCTTGCCCACTGGTACAACTTGCGGATGCCTGCTAGGTAGTTTTCACCGTAAGGCCCCGTTACGCGGACATAAGCAAGAGTGAAAGGAGCAAACTGTTTTCTTTCCATGGTGATCCTCCTTTGGCCTGATTTAGGGGAATCATCAAGATCTAGATTAGGCTCGACATTGCCACTCTTACGCAGATGGCGCCCAACCTTGCTATTTTGTATTAGTTTGGAATAACAATGACGACCCTCGCAATTGATAATATCGCTAGGAGAAAGGTCAAAGTACTTACGAAACGCTTTAGAAAAACTCTGAGAGCTCGAAAAGCCAAACTCAAGCGCCACTTCTGTCACGCTGGTTTTCTTATAGAACAGATCCTGAGCCGCTTGTTGTAACCTTAACCGCCTCAAGTACTCATTTAAAGTCTCGCCGGTTACCGCTTTAAATACTCGATGGAAATGATACGGAGAAAGGGCGGCTCGCTTTGCCACGGAGTCTAAGTTGAGGGGCGAGTTATAGTTTTTCTCTAGATAGCGAATAACCGGTTTGAGTTTTTGATGGTAGTCGGTTTTCATCGGTCGATGCCTCTTCAATGCCATGCAACCTAGTATGATTGAATACTGTTTATATGTACAGCTTAGTTTATAAAACCCGCTACAAATCCAATCGCCTCGCGCTGATCAAATTATGTATAGTGTCAAACTTTTCATAAAAACCATGCCTTTACATCACGTCAGCACTTTATTTTAATTTACCTGCAATTAGATGGGAGTATCATGTTCGGTTTACGCTTGTACCAAAAAGGAATACCAATTATATGAAAGGAATTAGAACATTACTCCGCTCCATCAGTCTAAAACAACGTGCTACTTTAACCGCTACACTGTTTGCTTTAACCCCTCTTTCCGTCAATGCCACGCCTTCTGGTAAAGACATGTCTATTTGGTTTGACGTTGGCGGCCCTGTTGGCGGCCCGTACGCCACGGTTGTGCAAAATGGTGCCGTTCAAGCCGCAGAAGATCTCCAGGTGGATTTACGCGTTATCTACTCCGACTGGCAACCGCAAAAAATGGTCGAGAACTTCAAACAAGCGCTTGCTGCGAAGCCGACCGGTATCGTGGTAATGGGACACCCAGGTGACAGTGCCTTTGAACCATTAATCAATGAAGCCAACAGTAAAGGCATTAAAGTCACTTCCGTCGATACGGCGTTACCGCAAACCATGACAAAACAACAAGCCAATGGTTTTGGTTATGTCGGCGTTAGCAATGCAGAGCGTGGCATTCAACTCGCCAAACAAGCATTGCAAAATGGCCAATTTAAAGCTGGTGACCGTGCTTTAGTTTGGGGCATTAAAGATATCGCCGAACGCAGCGACTCAACCCGCGGCCTTATCACTACCCTTGAAGAGGCTGGCCTGAAAGTCGATTTCATCCAGATCTCACCAGAAGTTGATAAAGACCCATCGCTCGGCACCAGTGTGCTTTCTGCCTATCTCGCTCGCACACCCGATGTAAAGCTCGTTATGGTTGACCACGGCGCGTTAACATCGCAAATGGGGAATTTCCTGCGCAATGCTGGCGTTCGCCCAAGTGAGTTATTTGTCGCTGGGTTTAGTCTCTCTCCGGCAACGGCGGATGCCATTAAAACCGGTTACGTTCAGTTAGTAGCAGACAGCCAACCCTACTTAATGGGTTACTTGTCGGTTGTCCAAGTCGTATTGAGCAAGCGCTATGGTTTTTCTGGCCTTGATATTAATACTGGCGCTGGCTTCGTCAATGCCGATAACATCGGGATTATTGCGCCTTTAGCCGCTAAAGGCATTCGTTAATGCCTAACAACGTGCTTGAGATTTCTGGGCTGAACAAATGGTTTGGCCCTGTTCATGCGCTAAAAGGCATTGAGTTTTCACTTGTACGCGGTGAGATCTGCGCTTTGCTCGGTGACAACGGAGCGGGTAAATCAACCCTTATTAAACTCATCAGTGGGGTTGAGGCTTTAGAGCAAGGGCAGATGACCATCAATGGACACCCAGTCAACAATAAACGCTATGGCGTTAAAGAAGCCCGTCGGCTTGGCATTGAAACCGTTTATCAGTCGGGCTCACTTGGCGAGCAACAAAGTGTGTGGCGCAACCTATTTCTAGGCCGCCACCTTCGCAACAAACTCGGTTTTATCGATCAAAAGCAAGAGCGTCGCCAAGCGGCGGCGCTGCTTAATAAACTCGATTTTCGTGGAGTTGGGGCCAACATAGATACACCGGTTAATCTCCTCTCTGGCGGGGAAAGACAAGGGCTAGCGATTGGTCGCGCCATGCTATTTGATGCCAAAGTCGTGATATTAGATGAACCCACCACTGCCCTGTCCCTCGGCGAAGTCGATAAAGTTCTCCGTTTTATTGAAACTCTGCGCGAACAAGAGCGCGCTTGTTTACTCATCACCCACAATATGAACGATGCCTTTCGAGTCGCGGATCGTTTCGTTGTGATGGATCGAGGTCAGATCGTCGCGCAATACTGTAAATCAGAGATGACGCAAGAGGCCTTGCACAAAGCCCTGCTTGATGCCGTTGGAAGAGGTGCCTAATGGTTAACTTCTTCACTCGTCACCGAGTTCCGGCCTTAACGGCATTAATATTGATTATGCTGTGGGCAATGTTTGCCTACCTTAGCCCGCAGACCTTTCTTCACCTGCGCATTTATACCTCGTTTATGTCGACCATCCCTTTTACGGCCATGCTCGCCTTCGCATTAACGCTGCTGATCATTGCCCGTGAAATTGACATGAGTTTTCCCTCGGTGGTTGCCCTAGGAGGGTTTGTATTTTCCGCCCTTTTTAAAGCGACCCAATCACCAATTATCGCCTTAGCGGGCGCAATCTCAGCCGGCATCGCTTGCGGTATCCTAAATGGATGTTTAGTGGTTATCTTCCGCATTCCTTCCATCATTACCACCATAGGTACGCAGTTTTTTCTGGGCGGATTAACCACCGTATTAGCCGATGGCATTGCGATCAGTATGCCGGAGATCCGCCAAACTGGCCTGCATAGCCTTATGGTTGGCCGG
>Ga0209272_10002211_pt1 | contig 11150 bp, 9 predicted proteins | sample tdDd002_FD_187125 | JGI IMG/M metagenome (GOLD analysis project Ga0209272, IMG submission 187125) | Marine sediment microbial communities from the Atlantic coast under amendment with organic carbon and nitrate - tdDd00.2 (SPAdes)... | ecosystem: Environmental > Aquatic > Marine > Coastal >... | reverse complement strand
GAACAGCACGATCTAATATTTCATCGGGATTGGAATTTAATTTCGACTTGATATGGTAAGGTGAAGTACCTATTCCGGTATGAATACGACCTCGTTTCGCAAATTTTAAAGCCTCAGCAGCAACATCAATATCTTTCTCAACTGCACGTGTAAGTGCACATATGGTAGGATTACTTACTGCCTTAGCTATTTCGACGACCGACTGAAAATCCCCCGGACTCGACACAGGAAATCCTGCTTCTATCACATCCACTCCAAGAGCCTCCAGAGTTTTAGCTACTTCAATTTTCTCAATTGTGTTTAGCTGGCACCCTGGCACTTGCTCACCATCTCTTAATGTGGTGTCGAAAATAAATAATTTATCACTCATTTTTTTCGTGTTTTGTTAACGTGATTTACTATTAGTTTTTGTTGTAAAAAAAAAGTTCCTCCACTTAGGAAGAACTTTGTATTATGATCGTTTAATTTTGTTCAGATTATAACACAGTCTTCCAATTTGATCCTTCAATAATGAGGTCAAGAATGAGAATTAAACCTATAATAATTGAGTTCGTATTCATCTCGATTTTGTTAGCTGTGATTGTTTATTGTGGATTCTCTCAAATCCTGAACAAACCTAAAAACTTATGACTGTAGTGGAAAACAAGATTTTAATTACAATTACGATATTCAAACTGAATCTTCTGTTCTACATCTTTAACCCAACACCTACAATCAACCTAAATAGCAATCACTTACAAGCTTCACTCCCTTTCAAAAAATGGGATATTCAAGCACTTATAAAACCTAACAGATTAATCGAATCTGTTAGATTTTAGTGTCTTTTTAGTTGTTTTCCGGACGAAGTTTACGAACAGCATTACCCGCCTGCCACATTTCACTTTCACGAAGTTCTTTCAACTCATCTTCCAATTTAACACGATAGTCTTCCTGACTGTTTGAATCAATTGAACGCTGAGCTTCGTTTCCTGCTGCCACTTCCTTATACAATTTATCAAAAACAGGCTTGGTTGCATCACGGAAAGGCTTCCACCAATCCAATGCGCCACGTTGTGCAGTAGTTGAAGTATTTGCATACATCCAGTCCATACCATTTTCAGCAACCAATGGCATCAAACTTTGAGTTAATTCTTCAACCGTTTCGTTGAACGCCTCAGATGGAGAGTGACCATTGGCACGAAGCACTTCATACTGAGCGGCAAAAATCCCCTGGATACATCCCATTAAGGTTCCACGCTCACCTGTAAGATCTGAGTATACTTCTCTCTTGAATGTGGTTTCGAACAAGTATCCCGAACCAACTCCAATACCCAAAGCAACTACTCTATCGAATGCTTTTCCTGTTGCATCCTGGAAAATTGCATAGGATGAGTTCAATCCACGTCCTTCAAGGAACATTCTTCTCAAACTGGTTCCTGATCCTTTTGGAGCAACCAAAATCACATCCACATCAGCTGGAGGAACAATTCCTGTGCGCTCCTTGTAAGTGATACCAAATCCGTGAGAGAAATACAATGCTTTACCCGGCTTCAAATATTTCTTAACCGTTGGCCAAACAGCAATCTGACCTGCATCCGACAATAGATATTGAATGATAGTAGCTTTATCCAAAGCTTCCTCAATTTCGAAAAGAGTTTCACCTGGAACCCAACCATCAGCAATTGCTTTATCCCAGGTTTTTGAATCTTTACGCTGACCAACGATTACATTAAATCCATTGTCTTTTAAGTTTAAGGATTGACCTGGTCCCTGAACACCATAACCAATAACTGCAATAACTTCATCTTTTAATACTTCACGAGCTTTTTCCAATGGAAATTCTTCACGAGTTACTACCTGTTCTTCTGTGCCGCCAAAGTTTATTGTTGCCATTTCTTTAATTTTTTATTTTGGTTAAATATTATTAGATATTCTCTTTACTATAGTTAAAACTAACTGCCTGTTTTAGTGAGTTAACTCTTTAAGGTAACTGGTAAATTCTTTCTGTTGACAGGATACTGCAACTCTTCCCGAACGCGCAAATTGCAATACTCCAAACTGTTCCAGTTCATTAAACAACTCCTGATTTTCTGCTTTATATCCTACCTTTTCGATCACCAAAAATTCTGGTTGAACAGTTAGAATTTTTGCATTCTGCTTTCTCATTAAAGCCTCCAGATTCCCATTTAATGTAGGAGAATTCGCAATTTTAAATAGTGCAACCTCTTGATGAACAATTTGATCTGCTTCGAAATAAAAGGCTTTAAATACTCCAATAATTTTTTCGATTTGTCGCACTACATTTTCAACTCTATGGTCATCCATAAATGCCACAATAGTATATCTAAATACGCCCTTTACTTCTGATTCGGAAACTGTTAAACTTTCGATATTTATTTTTCTTCGCGAGAAAACTATGGTTACCTCATTCAAAAGGCCTATATCATTTTCTGAAAAAATTGTTACTGTATATTCTCTCATTTTGTTTAGATATTAGATGTGAGAATGAAGATATGAGATGGATTCTCTCTGAATAATCTGCATATCAATCTCCTTTTTTACTTACTCCTTAATACTTATTCCTTTTAACTTAAGCCTTATTCTAATCTCATATCAGATACTGCTGCTCCTGGTGCAATCATCGGAAGTACATTACTTTCCGTTTCAACAACCACCTCAAGGAAATAAGCTCCCGGAGTTTCCAGCATTTCTTTAATTGCGGCCTTTAAATCATCTCTCTCGCTTACACGCTTGGCTTTAATTCCATAACCTTCAACAATCTTTACAAAATCAGGATTGTCCATTTGTGTGTAAGAAAATCGTTGATCGAAAAACAGATCCTGCCACTGACGAACCATTCCTAAAAATGAATTATTCAGAACAATCGACTTAACAGGTAATTTGTATTGACGAATCACAGCCAATTCCTGAATTGTCATTTGAAAACCCCCATCACCCGATACTGATACTACTGTAGATTCCGGTGCTGCGATTTGTGCTCCAATAGCCGCTGGCAAACCAAATCCCATGGTTCCTAATCCTCCTGATGTTACCTGTGTATTTGGATTTTTAAACTTGTAATATCGAGCACTTGTCATTTGATGCTGACCTACATCGGTACACAAAATAGCTTCCCCATTGGTTGCTTCTGATAAGCCATCTATTACCTCAGCCATGTTAATATTATCGCGAGTAGAATGCGTTTGGTTCTTGATTACTTTATCGTATTCCAACTGATAGTAATTCGAAAAAGATTGCATCCACTCTTTTCTTTCACCTCCATTTACCAACTTGTTCAAGTCTGTTAATGCTTGTTTGGCATCCGCCAAAACCGGGACATCAACCCGAATATTTTTATTGTGCTCTGATTTATCGATATCAACATGAACAATCTTTGCCTGCTTTGCATATTTCGATGTATCACCAGTAACACGATCATCGAAACGCATACCAATAGCAATCAAAACATCACACTCGTTGGTGTTCATATTAGGACCATAATTGCCATGCATTCCCAACATTCCAACATACAATGGATGATTGGTAGGAAACGCCGATAAGCCCAATAGTGTGCAAGCAACCGGAGTTTGTGTTTTTTCAGCGAACTCAATCAATTCCTTCTCAGCTCCCGATAATAAAATTCCTTGTCCTGCTAAAATCAATGGCTTCTTTGCAGCATTAATCAATTCCACTGCCGCCTCTATTTCCGATTGATTTACCTTTGGTACTGGCTGATATGAACGAATCCCTTCACACTTTTTATACTCGTAATCTGCTTCTGCAATTTGAGCATCCTTTGTAATGTCAATCAACACCGGACCCGGTCGACCTGATCTTGCGATGTAAAAAGCCTTAGCCATCACTTCAGCGATTTCTTCAGACTTGGTAATTTGATAATTCCATTTGGTTACAGGCATGGAAAGACCCACCATGTTTGTTTCCTGAAAGGCATCGGTTCCCAGCAAGCCACTTGCCACCTGACCAGTTATTACGACCATAGGTGTTGAATCCAGATAAGCATCTGCCAAGCCTGTTATTAAATTGGTTGCTCCCGGACCTGAGGTGGTAAAACACACTCCCGGTTTCTTTGTAATTCGTGCGTAAGCCTGTGCACTATGAGTAGCAGCTTGTTCATGTCTCGACATGTAATGCTTCAACTCTTCCTGATAGTCATACAATGCATCGTATACAGGCATTATCGCCCCACCAATGTATCCAAACATTGTATCAACACCTTCCTGAATCAGGCTTCGAACCAATATCTCTGCTCCTGAAATTCTTTCATCGGTATGATTCATTCCTTTTTTATTTTCGGTTTTTGCTGCTGTTTCCATGTTGTTCGTTTTTGCTGTTTGCTTTACAATTGTCGAATAGCTCCTTTGTCTGCTGATGAAACTAATTTTGAATAAGCCTGGAGTGCTTTTGACACTTCTCTCCCTCTACCTCTTGGGGTAAAAGCTCTATCTCCAAAACTGAGTTCTTCTGCTCTCCTGCTTTCCAGTTCTTCCTCCGAAATACAGATATTAAGTGTTCGATTTGGAATGCTAATTTCAATTTCATCTCCTTCTTTTATCAGAGCAATTGCTCCTCCTGCTCCTGCTTCTGGCGAAACATGACCTATCGATAAACCTGAAGTTCCTCCTGAAAATCTTCCATCGGTAATCAGTGCACATTTAGCGCCCAATCCCATTGACTTCAAATAAGATGTTGGATAAAGCATCTCTTGCATTCCTGGTCCTCCCGAAGGTCCTTCGTAGCGAATGACCACCACATCACCAGCATTAATTTGCTTGGTCAGAATTGCTTCACATGCGTCACGCTGTGACTGATAAACTTTAGCTCTTCCTTTAAAATTGAAAACCTCCTCAGCCACACCTGCTGTCTTCACAACGCATCCATCAGGAGCGATATTCCCGAACAGTACAGCTAATCCACCATCCTGAGTATAGGCATTCTTCATGCTTCGAATACATCCATTTTTTCTGTCCTGATCTAAATCTGCATAGACTTCATTCTGAGAGGCAAAACTTAAGTTTCTGCCTTTTCTTCCTGGTGCCGAATAGTAATTCGCCAATGCTTTATCCGAAACTTTTTCTGACGTAAGATTGTTTTCTTCCAATGCCATTTTCAGGCTTGGATAATCCACACGATAAACATTTGTTTTTAGTAATCCGCCATCTGCCAGTTCACCAAGAATACTCATGATACCTCCTGCACGATTTACATCTTCTATGTAATATTTTTCTGAATTCGGTGCCACCTTACACAAGTTTGGAGTCTTGCGAGACAGCTTATCCATATCTTCCATTGTAAAATCAACTCCTGCTTCATGAGCAATTGCCAATAAATGAAGAACCGTATTGGTTGAACCTCCCATGGCAATATCCAATGTCATCGCATTTTCGAATGCTTCGAACGTAGCTATGGATCTTGGCAAAACACTATCATCTCCATCTCTGTAATATCTATTGGTGATGTTTACAATGCATTCTGCAGCATCCAAAAATAGTTGTTTGCGATTTTTGTGAGTAGCCAATACTGTTCCATTTCCTGGAAGTGCCAAACCAAGTGCTTCATTCAAACAATTCATTGAATTTGCAGTAAACATACCCGAACAGGATCCGCAAGTTGGGCACGCCGATTCTTCAATCTCCTGCATGCGTTCATCACTCACGCTATCATCACCAGCCTTTACCATGGCATCAACCAAATCAAGCTTTTCACCTTTCGATTCACCTGCTTCCATAGGACCGCCCGATACAAAAACAGCAGGGATATTCAAACGCATTGCAGCCATCATCATTCCTGGTGTAATCTTATCACAATTCGAAATGCAAATCATTGCATCTACTTTGTGTCCATTACAAACATATTCAACACTATCAGCGATCACATCTCGCGATGGCAAGGAATACAACATTCCGTCGTGTCCCATGGCTATGCCATCATCGATTGCTATAGTATTGAATTCAGCAGCAAAAAAACCAGCTTTTTCGATCTCCTTTTTCACCATTTGCCCAACATCTTTCAAATGAACATGTCCAGGTACAAACTGTGAGAAAGAGTTCACTACGGCGATAACCGGCTTCCCAAACATCTCCTCTTTCATACCATTGGCACGCCAAAGACTACGGGCTCCAGCCATTCGTCGACCTTGTGTGGTTTGATTGCTACGTAGTTGATTTTTATACATTTTGGTTAATTCGTTAAATAGTTATTTTGTGTTTGTCTTCATTTTGAGCAAAAAAAAACGCTCTTCCGTTTCGGGAAGAGCGCTCATAATTTCGTTTGATTCGAAGTTATTGTGTGTGCACGTCTTCCCTGATCCTCATTAGAATAATGACGATAGAAATAATAATGACGATAATGACTACGTTAAATGATAACATACAATAACCTGATAAAAAGAAAGCCTCTTCGTTTCGGAAGAGGCTTTGATATTTTGTAAAACTAATTTCGTTTAATTTAAATATGCTCAACCTCGATTCGTGTCCAGAAGGACGCGAATAATGACGTTAATAATAATGACTGTATTAAATTGCATATCTTTTTTTACTTGTTCGAATCTTTAAAGATTCGTTTTGTTTTTAACTTTGTCAACGAACATTTACAATCCTTCTTTCGATCTGATTACGTTGACAAATCTATGTGACAAATGTATGTGAAAAAATCTTCTTTTTCCAAATCTTACGATTCCCAATTGTCCTTTTTCACTAATATTTCTTCTAAATAAAAAATACAACACATTGATTTACTGTGCTTTTTATTTTTAAATGTTTTTTATTAAAATGTAAGCTTCAATTCCGAAATAATGTGAAAAGATATTTTATGCAAAGCTTTGCATCAATTGATCTGAGACAAATTATTTCCCTTACATCGCCTTAAAAAAAGAAAGGTTATTGAAATTTTGTTATCAACAACCTTCATTTTTATTAAATCTTTTACTCAATGTTTTTAAATGATAACCTCACCGCTCAAATTATAATATTCATGGAAATTTAAGTTTTGGGTTTCTTCCGAATTAATCCTCCAATTAGCCTCCCCACCCAATTACCTATACTTTCTTGAAATAGGTTTTCAATGCTATAATTCGTTTTAGCATTACGAAAAAAATATTTCAATTTGTACCCAGCCAACTCCTTTTCAAGATATAAGCGATACCTCTCTCTTTCAATATCTTTCAGGGAATGAAATCGTTTCATATAGAATCTTCTTTTACAGAATCCTGTAGTAATTATTAATGTCTAAAATAATTATCTCGTAAATGTAATGTTCGAATCAATTGAATTCAGCTTTATTTACTTTTTCTCTCCTCCTCTTTGTATAGTAATTGATAGAAGATTTTGATTAAAGGGCGCTCAATCAATGGTTTCTTAAGCAAGTAAACCAATAGTAACAAAAGCAGATAAAAGAAAGCTACGCATAGATAACCAACTGGTTCATTTTCCAACAAATTGCCTAACCATATTGCTAAAGCAAAACCGAAAAGTAGTAAAGCTAATATCAACAGTACAAAAACTACTGCAATAAACGTCATGGCTACGACGAGTCGTATTAATTTTTCGAAACCGGCAAACTTATAATATTCAACATTAGAGTCAAAATACTCAATTAGTAATTCTTTCAATTGCGTGAATTGTTCGGCGAGCTTTTCCAATACTTTTTGATTTAGTAAACTGATTCTTTAACAATTTAATTCCAGTAATAAGCAGTCTTTAAAAAGAAGGTTAAACCGCCTCCTCTTCTTTTGTCTCTTTTCTTCTGAAGTCTTCTAATTTCTTCTCTAACTCCACAATTAGTTCGTCCATTTTAACCCGCATTTTCTCCATATTTTTATCGAAAGCGGCATCCATTTCTTCAACCTTTTCTTTTGCTTTCGCCTTCACTTTCTTACGAGTTACCTCCCCTTTATCAGGAGCGTATAAAACACCTAATCCAACTCCAATTGCACAACCAGCTAAAAAACCTGCAATAATTCCTCCTGTACTTGACATAGCATATGATTTTTTAATGAAACAATAAATCGATCACAATAATCTGATGTATAACACCTTACATAAAGTTAAGGAATTTTACTTCAGCAGTCAATTTTTTCATTGCCCGGCAATCACTTTATTTTAAAAAGCGGATATTGTAATTCTTTGGACGCCTGGAAGCTTGTTAACCAAAAACAAGGTATTATTAAATCCATGATGATATTTACAAGTATCTACAATACATTTTCCACTTAGGTAGCTAAGCTACTCTACCACTAACATCAGTATTACCTACAAAATCTTATTCATTCCTTGTAATTGAGCAAACACAATTAAATTAAAACAATGAATCCTCTTATTATTAATAATAAGAGGATTCTAATGAGTTTTAAAACTTACATTTTACTCGTACTTTATTGATTTTATTGGATTTAAATTTGCCGTTTTGTATGATTGATAACTAATCGTTAGCAGTGCAATAAAACCGACAAGAAAAACAGGAACCACAAATAGATAAAGGGATATTTCCATTTTATATGCAAAACTCTCCAACCAAGTATCCAATGCATAATAAAAAAGAGGAAACATAAGTACAGTAGCTAATATCAGTAATTTTAAATAATCTTTAGACAACATGAGTAGTAAGCCTTGTACACTTGCTCCCATTACTTTTCGAACCCCAATCTCTTTTCTTCTTTGATTGGCACTAAATGCCGATAAGCTCAGTAAACCCAATGAAGTAATCATGATTCCCAGAAGTGCAAAGATTCCAAATACTTTCCCAAAACGTTCATCATCGCCATATTGTGCTTCGTATGATTCTTTTAACACATAATAATCGAATGGATTACCAGCGAACATTTCCTGATAGCTTTTCTCAATATCTCTTATGGTTTCATTTGTTAGTCCCCCATTCAATTTTACCGATAAATAGCCTAAAAGACCCGGTCTTGTATGAAAAATAATAGGTTCGAATTCCTCCTTAGGTGAGCGGTGAGCATAATTTTTAATAACACCAATCACCTTTCTCTTTGCCTTATGTAAGAATATATTTTTACCCACTGCATCTTCAGGATGATCAAATCCCAAATGGTGGGCTGCCTTAACATTAATAACCACTGTCTTAGCGTCCGACACAAATTCTTTTGAGAAATTTCTTCCTTTAAGCATCTTCATCTCATACAAATCAAGAAATTCTTCGTTTACTTGAATTAATCTATAGTTCTTGCTACTAGTTGGTTCATCTCCCTCTTTGTAAATACTACCCAAATTCGATTTTATTGCCTCTCCAGGGACGTAAGATGAATAGGCGACGGTGTGGATATTAGGCTGACGCATCAATTCCATCCGAAAGGCATCTCTTTTCGATAAAAGAGTTGAATCTCCCACCATAGGTGTACCCAACACAATCACATCCTCCTTATTGAATCCAGGATCTGCTTTGCGCATAAAGTTCAATTGCCCCATTACACTTAAGGTTCCTGCTATCAAAACAATTGAAATTACAAATTGCAATAACACCAGTCCTTTTCTTAGCATTAAACCCGATCGACTTCCCTTGTATTCACCTTTCAGCATTTTATTCATATCGGTAAAACTTAATCCCCAAACCGGATACATCCCCGACAGGAAAATTCCGATAAATAGCATCCCAAATAAACTTGTATACAACCATGCATGCTGCCAGATTTTATATGATTCGGGTATTCCACTTAAACTCTTAAACAAGGGCGTGAACAATTCCAGAAATATCATTGACAAACATACTGCCAACAAATTAATGAAAATGGCTTCCATTAAAAATTGCAAAACAATCTTTGATCTCGAGGCTCCAACTACTTTTCGTAATCCAACCTCTTTTGCTCTTCCGATATAGGATATGGTGGATAGGTTTAAGAAATTTACCCAGGCAATTAGAATGATGAAATAGGCAATTATATCGAGAAAATTAACCGTTTTGATATCTCCATTGGCTTCCAATTCCTGCATGTAATGCGAAGTCAAATGTATGTCTTCTATCGGCTGCAAGTAGAAAAACATTTCCAACTGATATTTCTTTAAAACATCAGCAATTCTATCCTTTAATAAAGGCGGTATTTTTGATTCTACCTGTTTTGGATCCGTACCATCTTTCAAACGCACATAAGTATAAAAACCGCTATACAACCACGATTTCATAACTTGTGGACCATAAAGTTTGGCTAAAGTTGAATATGAAATTAAGATATCTGTTGAGCAATGAACATTCTTTGGACGATCTTTAAACACACCTTTTACTTCCAATTTTAACTCCTTATTCATGCTCAGGAATTTCCCCATAGGATCCTCATCCTTAAAGTACTTTTTCGCAACTGATTCTGAAATAACCACTGAATTTTCTGCAAGCAGAGCCTGATCCGAATTTCCTTTCATAAAATCGAAAGAAAACATTTTTAAATACTCATTATCTGCCCAAAAAGCCTTTTCTTCCTGAAACACTTGTTCTTTATAGGAATAAATACCTGTTGCATTATAGGCATGAGCACATGCCTCAATTTCAGGAAAAGATTCTATTAATGCATCGCCTACTGCCGGACATGCCGATGCAAAGCGAATCTCGTCTCCTTTTTCGGAATGCCGTTCCCAACGCACGCGATAAATGGTATTGCTATCCTTGTAAAAACTGTCGTAGCTTTTTTGATAGTTGACATACATGGAGATAAACAGGCAAGCTGTTATTCCAATGGCTAATCCGAGAATATTTACCAAAGTAAATACACGGTTCTTCATCAGATTGCGATAAGCAATTCGGAAATAGTTTCGTATCATTTTTAAGTTTGGGTTGTTTTTCTCCTTACTTAACAAACGCTATACCACCTAAGATTTATTATTAGTAAGCAGATACTTAACCTAATTAAATTTAATATCAAGAAAAGTAAATGTGATCGATTACGCACAGTGATTGTTCGTTTTCAGAACATTATATGGATTAGAATTTACATGAAGGAAACCCTATTGAACTACTATTTAAAATAGAATTATAAACTTGAACTAATTGCAACTACACTTTTTCGACCTTCTTAATGCCACGACGGTTGAAGATGATTCGATAACGACGATAGCTAGTTTCATCATCGAGTTTAAAGCGGAGAACCATATTCATAAAGTACACCTTTTCGCCTGATAGTTTTTCAAAGCTATCTTCGTTCAAATAGT
>Ga0209272_10002210_pt1 | contig 11151 bp, 2 predicted proteins | sample tdDd002_FD_187125 | JGI IMG/M metagenome (GOLD analysis project Ga0209272, IMG submission 187125) | Marine sediment microbial communities from the Atlantic coast under amendment with organic carbon and nitrate - tdDd00.2 (SPAdes)... | ecosystem: Environmental > Aquatic > Marine > Coastal >... | reverse complement strand
ATCTACAAAGAAAAGCTCACCAAATGAAGGAAGTTCAACGATTTCGATTTCTATATCCCCATCGTTCGCAGTTACAGCGTCATCCTCCAAATCTTCTACTCTTTGCAGTCCAGCGCCAGTTACGCTGCCAAAATCAACATCTTGAACAGGAAAGATTCCGTCTTCGATATCCAACAAAATACCAAAATCACGTACCGTTGGCGGAGTGTTGGGAAGATCATCATCAACAATAGTTGCCGTGCCTTGGACACCTCCCACGTTTAAGAAGAAGGTCTCGTCCGGCTCATCGATGGTGTCAGGCACTGTGCCAACCGTTACGGTAAACTCATCCACACCAGCTGGCACTATGATCTGTTGATTCACCGGATCGTACGTCACTCCATTGTTGAATGTGAGATTGTCGAGCGCTTCATCGTAATCGTCTATGGTTGCAGTACCATTGAGCAAGCCAATATCAAATGCGGTGCTTGTCGCGCTGGTATTACTCAACTTAACCGTAAACACCGCATCATCACCTTCCGGTACGCGTGTATCACCTGTCGCTAAGTCAATCCCCACCTCGATGACAACAGGCGGTGGAACAGGTGGTTCATCGTCATCTACGATGGTTGCAGTGCCCGCAACACCACCCACGTTTAAGAAGAAGGTTTCATCTGGCTCATCTATTGAGTCTGGCTCCGTACTAACTGCAACAGTAAACTCATCTACACCTGCTGGCACTATGATCTGTTGATTCACCGGATCGTACGTCACTCCATTGTTGAATGTGAGATTGTCGAGCACTTCATCGTAATCGTCTATGGTTGCAGTACCATTGAGCAAGCCAATATCAAATGCGGTGCTTGTCGCGCTGGTATTACTCAACTTAACCGTAAACACCGCATCATCACCTTCCGGTACGCGTGTATCACCTGTCGCTAGGTCAATCCCCACCTCGATGACAACAGGCGGTGGAACAGGTGGTTCATCGTCATCTACGATGGTTGCAATGCCCGCAACACCACCCACGTTTAAGAAGAAGGTTTCATCTGGCTCATCTATTGAGTCTGGCTCCGTACTAACTGCAACAGTAAACTCATCTATACCTGCTGGCACTATGATCTGTTGATTCACCGGATCGTACGTCACTCCATTGTTAAATGTGAGATTGTCGAGCGCTTCATCGTAATCGTCTATGGTTGCAGTACCATTGAGCAAGCCAATATCAAATGCGGTGCTTGTCGCGCTGGTATTGCTCAACTTAACCGTAAACACCGCATCATCACCTTCCGGTACGCGTGTATCACCTGTATCTAGATCAATTCCTACCTCGGTAACAACAGGGGGGGGAACTAGTGTGTCATCGTCATCTTGGATTGTCGCTGTGCCAGTCACCCCACCAACTTGCAAGTCGAAGGTTTCATCTGGCTCATCGATGGTATCTTGTGTGGTATCCACGGTTGCAGTGAACATGGTGACGCCCGCTGGGACGGTGATTTGTCCGGTATTGGCGTCATAGGTCACACCATCACTGAACACGATGTTGGACACGTTTGTATCGTAATCATCATCACCTGCCGTGCCGTTGACTAAACCAATCGTGTAAGTTTGATCGCTACTGCTGGCGTTACTTAGCGTCACTTTAAACTCAGCAGGTTGGCCTTCTGGTACAGTTTCGCCAACCAAAGCGACATCGGTAATAGTTGGCACACCATCATCATCAATAATGGTCGCTGTGCCAGTCACCCCACCAACTTGCAAGTCGAAGGTTTCATCTGGCTCATCGATGGTATCTTGCGTGGTATCCACTGTTGCAGTGAACATGGTGACGCCCGCTGGGACGGTGATTTGTCCGGTATTGACGTCATAGGTCACACCATCACTGAACACGATGTTGGACACGTTTGTATCGTAATCACTATCGCCTGCCGTACCGTTGACTAGGTCAATCGTGTAAGTTTGTTCGCTGCCGCTGGCGTTACTTAGCGTCACTTTAAACTCAGCGGCTTGGCCTTCTGGTACGGTCTCGCCAACCAAAGCAACCTCTGTGATCACGGGTGCATCGTCATCATCTTGGATTGTTGCAGTACCAGTTACCCCTCCCACTTGCAGGTCGAAGGTTTCATCTGGCTCATCGATGGTGTCTTGCGTGGTGTCCACTGTTGCAGTGAACATGGTCACGCCTGCTGGGACGGTGATCTGTCCGGTATTAGCGTCATAAGTCACGCCATCACTGAACACGATGTTGGACACGTTTGTATCGTAATCACTATCACCTGCCGTGCCGTTGACTAAACCAATCGTGTAGGTTTGAGCACTGCTACTGGCGTTACTCAGCGTCACTTTAAACTCAGCGGGTTGACCTTCTGGTACGGTTTCGCCAACCAAAGCCACATCGGTAACCGCAGGCGTATCATCGTTATCAACAATAGTTGCCGTTCCCTGAACAGGAGTCTGCTGTGCTGTGGTAGTCCCGGATAGCGTAAACGACTCATCGCCTTCAGTGATGTCGTCCTCTATAGTCGGGATAGTAAGTTGTAGTCCGCTTTCACCGCTAGGTAGAGTTACAACAAGCTCTCCTTGTGGACCTACTTGAGGATTGATGATTGTTCCATCAGGAAGAGAGATTTCGACTAATTGACTATCAAAGTCCTCTCCGTTAAAAGCGGTTCCATCATTGAGAATAAGTGTTAACTCAGTGTCCTGATTACCTGGTTGATCTAAGGTGATGTCAAATACAACATTTTCACCTTCATTGACGGTTGGACTATTAATCTCTTGAATCACTGGAAGGATAAGCAACTCTTCTGATTGGAAGCTTTGAAAAATTTCTAGTAAGGATAATATTTGTGTATTTGAAAGTACTCCGAAACCACTAGCGTTAGTCTCAAACAAAGTTGCGGCCAGGCTTTCAGCCCCAGTTCTGTCAATTGCTCCCGTCACTTGAGGACTTGAACCCAACCCTTCACCTGCAGCCGGATTAAATTCTTCTCCAAGTTCTGCAGGATCAAGACCTTGTGCAATCGCTTCAAATACTTGTTGAACATCTGATGTGATATCTTGGGTTGTGCCGTCTCTTCCCACTCTTTGTATTGTCACATCATTCGGTTGAGAAAGCTCTTGAATAACCAGTTCTCCAGATAATGGAGACTCGCCATTTTCTAGTTGCTTAATGTTGCCATCAAGGCCAATAACTACAGTCATACCTAACAAGGTACGTAAATCGATTTGTCCCATATTTACCTCGCCTGCCCTTGGCTTAGTCAAATATTTGTCACCCCAATATTTACGACTATAGTTTAGTCAAATCATCGTTTTTTCGCTGTTTTAACCTTGCTTAATCCACCTTTGACTTTAAGGGGCGAAGTCAAATTAGTGGCTCAAGCAAAAAAGCTCTTGAAACGACTATCTTATTAATAGTTAGAACCTTTTTGATTAACTTTAAACAGGAAAGATCCGTTGCATATGCTATGGTTTACTTAAGGAATAAGCAGCATTTGGTGATAAATGCCTAGGCATAACAGTAAGTTGAGAATTATGTTCTTACTCGTTGTTATTTGTATCTGTCGGTCTTAGTTTTGAGACAGGCCCGACAATACTTATCCATATTTTAGGAGAACTACTGTGAAATGGACTCAACTAACCATCGCTTGTTGCAGTGGCCTAATTGCATCGTTTTCTGCGTTTGGGCAAACACTAGAACAGGCTGTGGCTCTTACACTAAAAAACAACCCCGACATTAAAAGTGCATTTAACGAATTCACCAGTAGGAAATACGTCAATGATGCATCTTCAGGAGCGTATCTTCCGAAGGTTGATCTTGATGCTGGCATTGGGTACGAGGGGGTTGACCCTGCTGATCTTGACCGTAGTGAAACCGACTTAACAAGAAAAGAAGCATCAATCACGCTAACGCAACTTATTTGGGATGGTTCTTCCACACTCAATGACATTGATCGTACTGCGGCCGATGCCGAATCCTTGAGGTACCAACTACTTGCCGATGCTTCAGACAAAGCACTCGAAGTAACAAAAGTCTATCTTGATGCCGTGAAAGCATACGAAATATTAACGCTTTCAGAAAACAACCTAGCCGTTCATAAAAAGATATATGTAGACATTAAAAAGCGTGTTACCTCCGGGATTGGATCTACTGCAGACCTCACTCAGGTTGAAGCTCGCTTGGCAAAAGCCCATGGTAACTTGGCTGCCGCTCAGAACAATTTGTATGACTCACATACTATGTTCACCCGATTAGTTGGACAGACTCCGCAAGGACTCATTTTCCCAAGAGCAGACGAGAACTACCTACCAAACACAGTTGATGATGCTGTTGGAGAAGCGTTTGACCAACATCCTGTTATTCAAGTTGCGATTGCCGATGTCGATTCAGCCAAGTTTCAGTACAAGCAATCAAAAGGCGTCAACTACCCTACACTTTCGTTGGAAGCATCCCAAACCTGGCGAGATGATGCAGGAGGCATTGAAGGCAGCAGTGATGAGACCACTGCAATGTTGAGAATGCGCTACAACCTATACAACGGTGGTAGTGACGCTGCAAACAGTGAAAACTTCGCCTACCAATTGAATAAAGCAAAAGACTTGCGTGAAAGTGCTTATCAAAACGTGGAAGAAGGATTGCGACTTTCTTGGAGTGCGCTTGACTTAACTCTGCAACAAAAAGAGTTTCTCGCCGACCATGTAGATTCCGCAGCAGAAACCGTTATTGCCTATGAGAAGCAGTATCGGATCGGTAAGCGAACGTTATTGGATTTACTGAATACAGAAAACGAACTGTTTCAGGCACGAAAAGACTACTTAGACGCAAAATATTCAGAGCAATACGCTAAATATCGAGTGATGAATGCCACGGGAGAGCTATTAAATGCTCTGCGAGTTGATGTTCCTCAAGAATGGTTAGAGAAAGTGGAGTATTAATATGAGAGTGTTATTACTAAGCCTTTCAGCACTTATGTTCTTCGGCTGTAGTTCTAGTGATGGAACTGAAGATGAGTATGATTACATGCCGACGCCTATTGCGGAGCAATCAGCTGATCACATGGATGATGATAGGGACGGTGTTATTAACCACAGAGATCTGTGTCCAGGGACGCCTGAGGGCTCTGAATTGGATAATGATGGGTGTGGGGAATACGCAAAATCATCTCAAAAAATGCAAATTCGTGTGCTGTTTGCTAATGATTCTGACGTGATTAACCCTATATTTTCAAAACAAATTCGTGATCTGTCAGCCTTCCTGAAAGAGTACCCTAGTACATCAATAGAGCTTCAAGGCTATACAAGCATCACCGGTACTGACGAATACAATTTAGATTTGTCGAAAAGAAGAGCTGAAAATGTGCGCCAGGAACTTATTAAAAATGGAATTTCACCCAGCCGCTTAAGGATAGTGGGTTTCGGAGAAACAAAATTGGCTTCTTTCGGTACCGATGAGGTGAGCCATGCTCTAAACAGACGGGTTACAGCCACCGTCATTGGTTACAAAGGAGAAGTGAAAAAAGAATGGACTATTTTTACCGCACTTCCTAAAAACTAACAATACCACCAGATCAACAAAGGGGCTTGCCATTAGCCCCTTTGATTGGTTCTGTTACCAGCAAGTATTACTAATCGCTATCTTTAAGACCACCTTGCTCAAATAAGTAACTGGTTAAATCTGCAGCATTCATGCCATCGAACTCGATAGACATGGACTTACCTTCTTGATTAATCGTTAACGCCGCGCCTGTTTGTGAATCCTCAATCGAAATTACACCTTCCAGGTTGTCATCAGGAATCGTATCCAACAACTCGGAGATATCGTTGAAGTTGACACCTTCCAGGACTTCGGACAAATCAAGAATATCCTCATCGACAGTGAAATCTTTAATACGGTCAACAGCGCCATTTTCAACATCTACCCACGCAAAAATGTCTGCACCATCATCACCAATTAGAATATCGTTTCCTAGACCACCAACTAAGATATCATTACCGCTACCACCCGAAATGGTATCTTCACCGGCCTCGCCTAATAAGTAATCATCACCACCTCTGCCATACAGAGTATCATCATCATTACCGCCACGAATACCATCAGAGCCATTGTCTGAACCCCAGATAGTATCGTTACCATCTCCACCATAAGCGGCTAAGTTACCCCCTTGGCTAGTGACAACATCATCACCAGATCCCAGATTTACCGTATCAGTCACAGGTTGAACTTCACTTTCTACACTCTGTAGCAGGGCTCCATAAGAATCATGAATCGTCTGCGTTGTACTCATAAAGTCTGCGTTTTCGAAAAAGCTTCGATCTGGAGTAGTACCATTTTCATTTGGAAGAGAACTACCCGTATCGACAAAATAATTCCCTTGTCCAACCCCAAGTTCAATACGGTCATTACTATGGCCAGAAGAAATAATAAGGTCCTCTGACATCGAAACTTTCTCCTGCCACACTAAACCAGGATTATTATCATAGCCAGCACCGGCGTATTGCAATTCACCGTGTCCGCTTGACAACGTAAACGTATCTACACCGCCACTACCAAGATGAATGGTCTGCTGCGTTACCGAAACTGGTATCTGAATACTAGTTTCTGCTGAATGATTGTTGCTCACTTCCGTCGCTATGGCGGATACATTCAAATTAAACTGTCCAGACTGACTAAACTTAGCTTCAAGTGAAGTTAAGTCCCAGCCAGTAATATCGACAGGAACTGATTCTACGGTTATCTCATTGTCTGCACCATCACGTAATACCGTTCCAATCGGTACATCATCAAGTTGGATAGTTAATCGTTCAGAGTTGTCAGCATCTACTAAGGAAGCACTAATTTCACTTAGTGCGATGAATGCTCCTTCTTCACCTGTATTCACAGTCTCTTTGATAACAATGTCATCAATGATGATACCTAGAGTGTCAGAACCCTTCGCTTCAAACATCACTCGATAATTGCCAGAACCCTCAATTGGAAGTTCGATATTTTCGAGAGTTTGGTAGCTAGAATCATGTTGATTGAAATCAAAGACTGTAACTTCAGAACTTAAAATAGGGCTGCCAGAAGCATCAAGCTTGTATAGCTTAACAACCATATCTGATGCGTGAGCATCATGTTTTCGGGTTGCCGCTTCAAAGTCCAATGTATATTGGGCACCACCTCGACAGGTAATGTCAGTAAACAGATCTTTATCACCATTCCGGCCTTCAAGCTCCAATACCTTATTAGTGGAATCACCATCTCGATAAGTTCCTTCAGTACCTACTTCGACTTTACCGCCACTATTGCTCGTCTCCCAGACGCCAACGGTTCCACTTCCAGAAACTTTATCAATATCGACGTTGGCCACAGTACCGCGGACACTAACATCTTCAAAATCAATAGCTGCAATAGTTTTGCTAGAAATTACTTCTAAATTAGGCGTATCAGCTACAGCTATGATCTCAATATCTAAGGTATTTGAAGCACCAGTGTTGGTCATGTAAGTGATTGTTGGAACATCCCCACTCCAATGCTCGGTAGGCGTAAATGAATAGCTACCGTTTTCATTGAGAACGAAAACTCCTTGATTGCCGAATGTGTACTGTGTGCCAGCATCAAACGAGCCGTCTACCCCTTCAATCGAGTAGGTATCGACTAACAACGTAGAGTCTACATCCTCGTCATTCGATAACACGTTTCCAGTAGCAGTATGATGCTCATTAGCTTTTGAAGAATCTTTATCAGTGACTGTCGGTGAGTCGACCGCTTCGACTTCAATATTCAGTCTTGCTGATGCACCAGTATCTGTCACGTACGTAATAGTAGGTACATTACCATTCCAGTTATCCTCAGCCTCAAATACAAATTGGCCATTAGCTTGGATGGTAATGAATCCCCCTTCTATAGCGACTCGGCTTCCAACGGTGTGTACCGTGTTTGAGCCAGCAATTGAAAACTCAGATACAGACTGAATAGTCTCTCCATCATTATCTAGAAGGTTGCCCGATATGTCCTGCCCCTCTGTCGTCTTAACAGTATCGTCTAACGCCCTAATTTCTGAGGCGTTAATCAGATTAAAATCAATACTAATTGTTGCCTCAGATTGTGATCCATCAGAATCTTCTAGTGTATAAGTGAATGACTCGACCGCATCTTCTGGAATCGTATTATGTGAAGAGTTGATTACATACTCATACGTACCATTTTCATTCAATGTTAACTGACCATACTGGCCTTGTAGAGCTAAGCCAATTGCACCTACAGTGCCAATACTGCTTTTAACAGACACAACGGAAACATCGTCTTGCGCGATCTCATCTGCGCCAAAACCGTTATCTTCATAAACATTACCGGATAAAGAAGGCTCAGAGTAATTACTATCTGGGACGAGTTTAATGGCAAGATCGTACGATGTATCCTGGTTCTCAGAAGTATTTATTGAGGTAACGACATTACCGTTAACATCCTTGAAGCCAACAACTTCTACAGAATATTCCTTACCATCAAAGTTAAATGTCGCGGCTGTGCTTGTAATGGTCACTATATCGTCACCGGTCCCGACGTCATTTGGTGTCTCGTTATGGTCAAACTCGATGTCCAGTTCGACTAGTTGACGGTTTCCATAAGTATCAACCAACTCAAAACTTACAGATAACGTTGCTCCTGTAATCGCCGTTCCAGAGCTGATCGGGTTATTAAAGTGAGTAAAAGTCCCCAGAATAACGTCTTCGTTTAACGGAAGTTCACCGTTCAGTCCCAAGTCATTGTCGATAAAGCCGTAGCCTGATTGAGGGTCACTGTCATCAGTAGTACCCCAACGCAGCTGGTCATTAGCACTATCATTGTCATTGCTATCGAAAACGGAGGTGTTTGTACCACCTACTACCGAACTCCACGCAGCTTCGATGCCGCCGACACTAAACGAGTCGAGCACGACATCAAGTGTATGTGAATCGTCTTTTGCAACAGGAGCAGAATCTGCAATGTCGACTTGGATGGTATGCCTTGTACCATTCACGTCTACGTGGAAACTATCTTGGTCACTGATTTCGTCGGAATGATCACGTTGAGGTGGCTGATATACAATCTTGCCATCTTGTAATTCTACAACTCCACCAAGTTTGGTGTTGATAGATGTAACACCATCCGGGAAAGTAAAGCCTCTCGGTAAACCAACAAGCTCCAACTCTTGACCTTCCACAGACTTGAAATGAGTCAGTGTTTCGTTGTCTGTTATGTTTACTCCCGCACTGTGATCACCAATTTGGATCTCGTAGTGCTCAGGCGACTCGGTTTGGAGATCATCCACAGTAGGAATAGTGATAGTAAACGAATCAACACCTTCAGGAACAATCAATGAATTAGTTACATTGTCATAGGTTACACCGTCACTAAATATAACACTTGCAAAGTCTATATCTTGGTTGTCCGCTGTAGTCGACCCAAAACCAAATTTTACAGGATATTTGTACTGCGTAGCTGTAGGTGAATCTAATGAAATGTCGAAGACTAAATTAGCCCCTTCCTCGATGCTACTTGCTTGCGCGTCAATAGCTTCGATTAATGGTTTTGGTGGTAAATTAGCCTCTAAACCATCTTTATCTAAAGTTACTTGTGACTCGTTACTGTAATTTCCTGAAGAATCAACAACCTTATAATCAAATGTATCTTCTTGAGGCTCAGCTTCGATATATTTGAGCTCCCAGTTACCATCACCTTCGGTGGTGATATCAACTGAGGCAATCAGTTTTCCTTCTGGTGAATCAAACACAAGTTCTTGGAACAAACCTGTATTCCCATCTTCGCCCTCTGGTTTAGTGTATTTAATCGTATCGGATGAACCATCATCATAAGTGATTACAAAAACCGCATAACTGTCATTTGAACCATGCTCAAACTTTCCACCTAGCCCATCTAAACCGATGTTTAAGGAATCTACTGGTGTATTACCAAAATCAACGTTGATAACTTCTCCGGCGTTAATTCCATGATCGCCATTAACACCAATACCATAACCAACATGGTTTGTATTTGGATCACCGCGATATTGTGTAAGCAAGCCATCGTCTGTACTGATCGTAACAATGCTACCATTACTCAATGTCATCGTTCTTACGCTGCTAGCATTGCCATCCGATGACTCACCCCAGTTGTAAAATTCAGTCTGACTAGAGTTAAACTCTTGGTCAAAAGAATCTTTTGTTCCAAGCAAGAACCCTACGTTGTCAGAACCTGGCTCATAATAAATGCTGTCTGGGTTGTAAGGCGTGCCTTGTTGAAGAACTTCACCCGTCACGTCATCCACGATATGCAGATCCGTTGACTTGATTTCTACAAACTCAGTATCACTGACTTTTAGGAATAGCTTTCCGTCATCAGGAAGCTCTGTAACGACAATATTTAGAGGCGTTTCAGATAGGTCATCTTCTTTATCTGAAATATGGTCATCATCATTTTCTACATTGTCGAAGTTTGTATTAAACACAACCTTCGTTTTGCCTGTTGTGCTGATAGTTTCAGTAAATGACTCGGATTGTGGTGGATGACCACCATCATCGATTGTCGCGTTCGCTTTGTCATTGCCCGGTAGGATCGATGCGCCTTCAACCGCTACGATTTGACCGACTAAGTTCTCTAAACCTTCAATGTCCGCGTCGTCTTTTGGAGTGACAACCACTGAGATGCTCTCTGCATCGGTGAGGGTCAGCTCAACACCTTCGTTGAACAGCTTCTCAAGTGCTTCGTCAGTGTAAACAACATCACCAATCGTAACCGATTCGATATCGTTGATATCAACAGAGTCTGCCACGCTGGTATCGAACTTGAACGTCACCTTGCTCTCTGAGTTATCTAACTCACCCGCCGCTTTTGTGCGTGAGATTTCGAACGAGGCATTGCTTTCGCCTTCAACCGCCGAACCAAGGATGGTCTTAATCGCGACTTGTGCTGGCTCGTTACGGTCAACGGTTTCATCATTGATGGTCGCGTTCGCTTTGTCACCGCCATCTGGAATGGTTGCACCTTCGCCAGCCACAATCTGACCCACTAGGTTCTCTAAACCTTCAATGTCCGCGTCATCTTTTGGAGTGACGACAACATTGATGCTCTCTGCATCGGTGAGGGTCAGCTCGACACCTTCGTTGAACAACGCCTTAAGCGCATCGCCTGTGTAGGTAGTCTCACCAATC
>Ga0209272_10002209_pt1 | contig 11155 bp, 11 predicted proteins | sample tdDd002_FD_187125 | JGI IMG/M metagenome (GOLD analysis project Ga0209272, IMG submission 187125) | Marine sediment microbial communities from the Atlantic coast under amendment with organic carbon and nitrate - tdDd00.2 (SPAdes)... | ecosystem: Environmental > Aquatic > Marine > Coastal >... | reverse complement strand
GCAATATCGATTAAATGATGAGGGATTTTTTGTCCATCAATCGTATATTCTTCAATATCTTTTCCTGTGCCCAAGTCCATGCCACGATATATCTGTCGTGAGTCTGCACTAATAATTTCAGCATCAAAAGCTTTAGCAAGGTTGACGGCTAAACTTGTTTTACCAGTTGCTGTAGCACCAAGTACGACTAATAAATTGTATTGCATAAGATTTATTTTCTTGTTGAATAGCTACAAAATTACTTTAAGTTTTCTAAATAATAAGAATCATTTTCTATATTTGATCGAATAGCCTTTTAATTGGTTCCTTTTATTAAAAAATGAATAGATAGAATGCGTGTTTTTTCGTCTCTAAGCTTGTTTGGTAAATTAATGACAGATCCTGTTAAGACTTGGGAGAAATTATCTTTGAAAGAGGAGTCGGTAAAGGGTGTCTTTTTAAATTATTTTTTAATCATCGTATTTTGTTCGTCTCTATTTGCTTTTTCTGGAGTTTTCATACATACAGGTCGAATTTCATTGGCGATTGCACAATTTATTAATGTATTCATTTCTTTAGTAGTTGGTTTGTCTTTTGCAGCAAAATTATTGGTTCTGACAGCTCCCAATTTTATGACGGAGGTTTCTGCAGGCAAAATCTTTAAATGGACAATTTATTCAGCATCTGCATTTGTGTTTTTTCATGGTTTATCGCAACTTTTTGCCTCACACTCTTTCTTAAGCCAAATATGTTTGTTGTTTGAGCTCTATTCTATTCGTCTGTTATGGCTCGGGCTAGGTGAAATATTATCTGTGTCGGATAGTAAAAAAATTGGATATGTATTTTTAGCAGGTGTTTTCATGCTCGTTTTACCATTAATATGTGAGCGCATTTTTTCTGTGATATTTCAGTCTATTCTTCATTAATTTGGACATGATGATTCTCTAAAACATGAAAGGAGCTATTCCTCTACATATAATTTTGAGATAAATACTAACTTTGTTGCTGATTAATGCCAGCGAATCGTTTCGTTCGTAAGCATTATTATAATTTCCTTTTGATTGAGGAAGCGAAATAAAATTGAATTAGACCCTAGATGCAAAATATAAATATAAGAAATAAGCGTGCCAGTTTTGAATATGAATTCATTGATGAATATGTTGCAGGTATTCAGTTGTTTGGTACTGAAATTAAGTCGATTCGTGCTGGTAAAGCTAGCTTGGTAGATTCGTTTTGCTACTTTGCAAATGGAGAACTGTTTGTGAAAGGTATGCATATTGCGGAATATCGATTTGGTAGTTATTATAACCATGAGGAAAAGAGAGAGAGAAAGCTTCTTTTGAATCGTAAAGAACTAGATAAGCTAGATAGGAAAACGAAAGAATCAGGTCTTTCAATAGTTCCGATAAGTCTTTTTATTAATAAAAAAGGCTATGCTAAGCTTAAAATCGCTTTGTGTAGAGGTAAAAAGAACTACGATAAACGCGAAAGTTTAAAACAAAAAGATCATCAGAGAGATATTGATCGTTTGATGAAGAGATAGTTAGGTTGAAAGCTGAACTTTATTGGAAAAAAGGCCTAAACGCAGCATGTTTTTAATACGAATTATTCTATATTTGCAGCCCCGCTTTCGACAATGAAGTGGGAATTTTTATCCCCAATAAATTATAAAAAATAAGTCAATTTAAAAATCGACTTACTTACTGGATATTAACAGAATATCAACAATGTTGATAATTTGTTAATAACTTTTGAACACCCCTATTTTGCTAGCCTGAGCTTGTTGATAACCTAAAAAACACATTTGCTGTAAATGACTTATTAACAATTACAACATGCCTATTTATCAACGATGCTTAAACTTATTAACAATTCTTATTTAGAACAGGACTAAGTTTATTCAAGATGATTTTTCGGAGCTAAATAATAAGAGATATTCTGGTCTAATATTTTGAATGGCCTCTTTTTGTGAGTATTCCAATTTATAAAAGCTTGAGTTGCTATTTTTTTTGAAAATTTATTGAATAAAAATGCTCGCAATTGATAAATATTATCTGTGTCTGATAGTTGTCTAAAATAAAATTGCGATTATAAGCGTAAGCTCATAATCGCAATGTATTTTTCTTAAAGATTTTAGAGACTAATAATCAAAAGTACTACCACCTAGAAATTCTCTCATTAATGAAGTTGGAGGAATTTCATCGTCAGGTATAGGTAAAAAGTAACTGAAAAACTTTAGAAGTCGGTTGGCTTCAGAGTACTCAATTTGGTTAGGTTGTACCTCTTTAAGCACTGGTTCAACATGATTTTTTAGAACACCTAGTTCGTAAGGTAAGGCTGAGTTAAACATGACATCTGCATTTTCCTGAAAGGGGAAGATGTTCTTTTCTTCTCCTCTTCTGACACTTTGCCAGCGTTTAATCGTGTCGAGTGCTGAATAATTTCTGTATCGATGGTCACGAACAATTCTTCGAATTAACCGGTTATCCGTCGAGTGAACACGGTTGTGCCCGTCAATAGAGATCGATGTTAGGGCTGAGATGTAGATTTTAAATTTAACTTCATTTGATATAAGAGAGGTTAATTTTGGGTTTAGGCCATGAATTCCTTCAATAACAACTACATTTTTCCCATTAATCTTTAATTTTTCTCCATCGTAATAGCGTTGTCCCGTTTCAAAAGAGAATTTCGGCAGTTCAATTTCCTTTCCATCTAATAAATCGAGTAAATTTTTGTTGAAAAGTTCAACATCTAAGGCTCCAATAGATTCAAAATCGTATTCTCCATTTTCATCAAGAGGAGTTAGTTCTCTATTTACAAAGTAATTATCTAGCGATAGATTTATAGGCTTAATTCCTGATACCTTAAGCTGAATTGCCAATCTTTTCCCAAAAGTTGTTTTTCCAGATGAGGATGGACCTGCAATTAAGATGATTTTTATTTTCTTATATTTCTTACGAATACGATCTGCTATCTGTGAGATTTTTTTCTCGTGCATAGCCTCGTATATTTTTATTAGTTCAGAGATTTTATTTTCTTCGACACTTCTGTTTAAGTCTCCAATATTAGAAATACCTAGAATTTTACCCCAACGCTTGTATTCGCTAAAGATTTTCAACATCTGATCTTGCTGTAACAATGGTTCTACCTGAGAAGGATTCTTTTTGTCTGGAGCTAAAAGAATCATTCCATTGTAATAATGTTTTAGATCAAAAATATCGACAAGGCCAGTACAGGGTAGAAGAAAGCCATAGAAATAATCGACTGTTTCATTTAACTTGTAAACTGAGGTATATAAGTTGCCACGAGTTCTGAGTAATTTTGTTTTTTCATTTAATCCTTGAGATTCGAAGAGCTCGATTGCCTTTTCAGTTTCAATTTCATTTCTTTCAAAAGGGATGTCAGCCTTAACTAACTCAAGCATTTTAGCCTTAATTTTTTCAATGCTTTCCTGAGTTAATAGTATGTTCTTATCCTTAACTCGACAATAGACACCATTTGAAATAGAGTGTTCAACTTTAAAGCCTGCACCAGGAAATACTTCGTGAACTGCTTTGTATAGAATGAAAGTCAGAGATCTCATATACATTCTTTTACCAGCAGGATGTGTATAGTCTATAAACTTTACATTTTTTGGTTTGTATATTTCGTAAGTCAGCTCCTTAAGTTTATTATTAACCATGGCACCCAAAACTTTTACGTTAAGCTGAGATTCAACGTCGTTTAGAATGGTTTGGAGTCTTGTACCTAGAGGGTAAGATCTTTTCTCATCTAGATCTTCTATGTATATGCTTATCAATTTTCCCATAATTAGATATTTAAGCTTGTTTTTAACTTCAAGTATATCTAAAGATAACAATTATAGGAATCTATAATGCTTTTGATTTGTTAAATAAAATCAAAAATATTTTTACCAAATTACCATTGGTTCTACCTGTAAAGGCTTTATGAGCTGACTTTTTTCTTGTTGAAGTAGTTTAACATCAGTAGACTAAAAGCAATCACCATCATTCCAAGTATGGAGATTAAATCCGGAGATTCATCTGGCAGAATGAGCCAGCTAATGCACGCTCCAAAAATAGGGATGATAAATTTCCATGTGTTTAAGTTTGACACTTTAACCCCATCGCGACCTAAAAGGCTAAACCATATGGTGATAGCCATAGAAGAAACAATCGCTAGCCATCCTAATGCAAAGTAGTACTCTTTTGGATGAAGACCCCATTGTGGTTGTTCCAATGGTATTGAAACCAACACCAGCATGGCTCCTCCTAAAATCATTGAAAATGAAGCTAGAATACGTGGTGGTATGTCACGCGTATCACGTGCTACAATGACATTCCCTGTGCTTCCTACAATATTGTTGAGAACCAGAATACCAACGCCTAAAGGAATGGTGGTGCTTAGTACAAAGTCTGCTCTTCCCAAGCTAATAATACAGACACCAAGCATGCCTAGCAAAATAGCTGAAATCTTTGTCCAAGTCATTTTGTCATTTTTCATCATCAGATGAGCCATGACGGCTGCAAAAAGGGGTTGTGCACCAATAAGCATAGCACCTAAAGCACCCGGTAAATAATCGATACCTGTGTAGAACAGGCCGTATAGAACGGTGGTTTGTAAAAGGGCTATTTGAACAATTAATTTCCACGATTTCGAATTCAGGTTTTTAAGTTTAATTTTAAAATCAGGAATAAAAGGAAGAATTAAAAGACCAGAAATAAAGAAGCGAATACCTGCAAAGTTAAGTGGAGTCGTATATTTTAAACCAATTTTTATGGCAGCAAAGGGAGTAGCCCAAAGTAGGCAAGCTATTATGGCTAAAAAACTGGTTGAAAGAAGTCGCTTTTTCATTTTTGGTGTAAATTCGAGGTATAAGAAATCCCTTCGAAGGGAAGGGATTAATAGACTAATGTATTTTATGAGTTTGTGAGAAGCAATCAACTAGCCTCTTAAAAACATATTATTCTTTTTTTCGTGACCAATAGTCGTGATAGGACCATGACCAGGATGAACGGTAACATCATCATCCAATACTAATAACTTTGTTTTGATTCCTGTGATAAGGTCATCGAAGTTACCGTATGGTAAATCGGTACGACCAATACTTTCACGGAAAATTACATCACCAGCAATAAGGAATTTTTGAGCTTCGTTGTGAAAAACGACATGTCCTGGTGAGTGACCAGGAACGTGAAGGACCTTCAATTCAGAATTTCCAAAGCGAATAACATCACCTTCGTTTATGGCATCGCCCATTGCAGGTGGTTCAACTACATTTTCAAGACCTAAACGTACGCCATAGTTTGGAGCTTCAGCCAATAAGAATTCATCAGCTTTGTGAGCTTTTGTTGATAAACCAAACTGATCTTTCATAAATTGGTTACCAAAAACGTGGTCGATATGAAGGTGAGTGTTCAATAGATGAACGATTTTAAGTCCTTTTTTATCAAGAAGATCCAGTAGTTTTTTGCCTTCTTCCTGGTAAAAAACACCACAGTCGATTAGTACCGCTTCTCCTGTTTCATCGTGTAACAAATAGGTGTTTTCTTGCCATTGGTTAAACACCAAAGTTTCTATAGTAATCATAGGTTCGAATTTTATATTTGAAGTCTCAAATTTAAGCCTAATGCTTTAATCGACAAAAGATTTATTGCAATTTGGCTGAAAGTATCAGAAATTGATTGAAGATGTACCCTTAAATAATATTAAATAGAATAATTTTCTTACAGAAAAGTTCTCGCAAAAACGCGTCTTATACCTATCTTTATTGTTCCTGACTAAAACAAAGGAAGGATGTTTAGTAATCAAAATAATAAATTACTTTGCTATGAGCACAAATAAGAAAATTGCTGTTGTATTATCTGGTTCGGGTGTATACGATGGATCTGAAATTCATGAAGCGACACTTTCATTGTACGCAATTTCTAAAAATGGGGGAGAGTATCATATTTTTGCTCCCAATATCGATCAGCATCATGTGGTGAATCACTTAACGGGTGAAGAAATGGCTGAAACACGAAATGTTTTGGTAGAATCAGCTCGAATTGCACGTGGTAACATCAAAGATTTAAATGAGTTTGATGTTAAGGATTTTGATGCAATTTTACTCCCTGGTGGATTTGGTGTTGCTAAAAATTTATGTTCTTTAGCTTTTGATGGTGCTGAGTGTAAGGTGGATTCTGGTATTGAGAAGGTATTACAAGAAATGCACTCTGCTTCTAAACCGATTGCAGCTCTTTGTATTGCTCCAGCTCTAATTGCAAAAGTTATTGCAGGCGCCGAAGTTACGATTGGTAATGATGAGGGAACAGCAGGCGCTATTGAGGCTATGGGTTCGCATCATAAAAATGCTGGGCATGGCCAAGTGGTTATTGATACAAAAAATAAGATCGTAACAACACCTTGCTATATGCTAGATGCAACTATTGCTCAAATTGGAGAAGGTGCAGAGAATGTTGTGAAAACGCTAATGGAAATGTAATTCCAACTAGAAATATAAGTCAAACTCCCCATTCGATTGTTTATCAATGGGGACTTGTATTTAAAACAAGTAAGCAGAATGAAAAATAGAAATACCAGAGACGTTGGAGCAAACCATATTTATATCTTTATCTTCTCGAATTTATCATTGTTTGTAGCCGTTTTTTTCTCGATGAATTCAGTACCTCAAGTTGCCGCAATTATCTATTCATTAGGATTAAATCTGTTACTGATATGGGCCATTTATTATGGATCAACAAAGAAAAAACTAAAACATCATTCTCAATATTTCAACGATTTAACGATTGGAATGGGCATGCTTTCAGCTTTTATTTCATCTCTAGTGTTTAGTACCGTCATGTTATTATTGGCAGATGATCAGTCTTTTGGGATTATAATTCTCTTTTTTGCTTTTCTTGCTTATGTCATTCATCAAATCATCATGAAAGCGTATTCCTGGAATAAGGAATTCGAATATAAGTTGATCAATTATAGAATGACAATAGAGTCAGAGAAAGAAGATAATGGCAAAATTCTAAAGGAATTCATACGCAATAAAGAGATGGATGAAGTTGCGGATTATTTGGATAAAATAGGAGTGTATGATTCAAATGTTGACGCAATCATCGAAGATTTAAGAAATTCTAAGAACAGCTAGATTCTTTATTTTCTTGGAGTGTCCTTTTTTTCTAATCTGATTGGTATTTTTCTGGGTGGACGAATTTCTCCTTTTTTCATACGCTCAAGAATCTCTTCAACCATCCAATCTCGACCTTCTGGTTTGTATTTTGATTTTAACGATGTGCCAAACATACTAGCAATTGCTTGCCAAAAGAAGGCTGTAGTGGAACCTTTCAATTCCTTTAGGTGTTCGTATGATGAATTACCTGTTTCTCTGTCTATCAATTTCATTAACAATTTGCCTTGCGAAATTTTCAATTTCATCATCGGTTTTTTGTAGGCTTTCATCAAGCCTTTATATTCTCTTCTGATGAGTTTTCTTCGTTTCCTTTTTGAAGTAATACTTTCCAATTCTGTGTTTAGTTGGCTAATGGTTGCATTAGCCATTTCTGCATAGGGATAGACAATTCTCAGGTTTCTGACTGTTCTCCAATATTTTCTAGTTGATCTGTAGTGTTTCCTTCTCTTTTTTTTTCGTGCTTTTATATTGATCTCTTTTAAATTAACATGAAGATTACTATCGAGTATGGTGATGCTGTCTGTTTGAACAACTTGCCCTAAACTATTGGCAGGAACTCCCAAAAGGAAGAAGCCTACAAATGTGAAATAGATTAGCACATGTTTTTTCATGTCGTTGAATTGAAAAGAGATTGGTATATATTTACGAAAATACGAATTAGATTTATAGCGAGGTCTATTTTCTGAAAAATGGATTTTGAAAAGCTTGTTTTTTTAGAAGTCGATAATCTAGATTATGAATTGTTTCTGTCAAGAACAGTCATTGTTTAAGTCCTTGTTAAAATGATTTGGAGTTCTTCTGTAAAATAATCTATATAACAGTAATTATTGCTTATCTATTTTATCCTAATTGGTTAGACATGAGTGAATAGATTACTTTTGTCTGTTAAAAACTTTTAGGATGAAAAATCTTTTGTGCATTCCTTTTCAATGCCCATTATTTTTCTTTCTTTTGCAAAATATTAAGAGAATTGTACTACAACAAACATCAGTCGTTTAACGGCTAAACTTAAAACATAATAAGGCATGACTAAGTACGTAGAATTAGATGTCCGCTCAGAGATTGGGGAACTAGAAGGTGTTATTCTTCATACTCCAGGATCGGAAGTTGAGAATATGACTCCTGAGAATGCTGAAAGAGCTCTTTATAGCGATATTCTTAATCTTTCAGTTGCACAAAAAGAGTATAAGCAATTGAGTGGATCTTTAGGTGAAATTACTCAAACTTATCAGGTAAAAGATTTATTAGCTAATATCCTTAAGGATGATAAGGTTAAAGAAATCGTTATTGACAAAGTTTGTAAAATTGAGCCTGAGCTTACAGTTAAAGGAAATACGCATTGTATTAAAGACATCTTGTTGGATCAGCCAGCTGATAAATTAGCTTCATTGTTAATCGAAGGTGTGACTTTGACTCGTGACAATTTAACGAAATTCTTAAGTGATGAGCGTTATGCAATGCGTCCGCTACATAATTTCTTTTTTACTCGCGATGCTTCAATGTCTGTTGTTGATGAAGTATTGATTGGTAAAATGGCGAATGCTGTACGTGACCGTGAGTCATTAATCATGCAAGCAATTTTCGATTACACACCAGGATTCAAAGCGAAGACGGTGAATCCAATCGATAATCCGAATATGGATGCTAACTGTATGATTGAAGGTGGTGATGTTTTAATCGCACGTGAAGATATTCTAATCATTGGTAACGGTACACGTACCACAACTCAAGGTGTCGATTTTATTTTGGCTCAACTACTTTCTCAGAAAGAAGAAAAGCAACGTCATATCTTAGTTCAGGAATTGCCTTCACATCCAGAGTCGTTTATTCACCTTGATATGGTGTTTACACTACTTGATAAGGATAAATGTATGGTTTATGAGCCATTAATTATTCGTCCAAACAAGTATCAAACAGTTCATATTACCATTCAAAATGGTAAGGTTGTTAATATCAAAAGAGAAAACAACTTGTTACAAGCACTTAAGAAATTAGGTATGGACTTGAAACCTATTTACTGTGGTGGAACTAAAGAACCTTGGAACCAAGAGAGAGAGCAATGGCATTCAGGTGCTAACTTCTTTGCTGTAGGTCCTGGTAAAGTGGTTGGATATGCTCGTAATATCTACACTATGGAAGAAATGAATAAAAATGGTTTCGAAATTATTCCTGCTGACAACGTGATTAATAAGTCCGTTAATTTGGCTGATTACGAAAAGTATGTGATTACTCTTGAAGGATCAGAACTACCTCGTGGTGGCGGTGGTGCTCGTTGTATGACCATGCCAATCCGTCGTAAAGCGGTTAACTGGTAAACCAAAGGATATATTTAAAAATAAGCCTTGCAGATCTGAGATTTGCAAGGCTTTTTTATGCTTTTGGAATTTGATGATAGAGAGCTGATATCAGCTCCAATGGAAAGTGGTATGCAACTGCCAGTAGTGGTCATTCAGTCAAAATTAAATGTTATTTCTCTGTTAATTATTCTTTTGTAGACTAAATCTAAATAATAAAATGATAGTTTTAGTGGTTTCAATAAAATAGGAGTTAGATATGAAAATAAAAATAATTGGAAGTTGCTTTTTGGCCTTATCGTGTTATGTTTTTGTTGCTTGTTCGAGTGATGATAATAAGGTAGATTTTGAAGAAGAGAAGTATATAGCTATTCCCGATGCAAGTTTTGAATCGAAACTTATTGAGCAAGGCATAGATTCGGATGGGCTTGTAAACCAAAAAATCTTAAAGACAGATGCTGAGGAAGTTATTCGTTTGGATTTAAACCTGAATGCTAATTTTGGGGAAATTGCTGATTTAACAGGAATTGAAGGTTTTGTGAACCTAAAATTTCTATCTGCGGCCAGACAAAAAATAGAACGTGTCGATTTAAGTTCTAATACATTATTGGATACTTTAAACATATTGGGGAATCGTCTCTCCAGTATCGACCTGAGTAAGAACACCAATTTAATTTTTGTTGATATGCAGTCGAATGAATTTAGCTCCAGTAGCTCAATTGTCGGACTATCAAATGCAACAAATTTAAAAGACCTGGATATATCGTGGAATTACTTGGAGGAATTTAGTATTCACAATGAATCATTAGAAATTTTACACATGAGTCATAATGATCTGAAATCCATTGATACAGATGGAGCCATAAATCTACAACACGTATTTATGCCATCTAATCAACTTGAAACAGTTGATTTTAGTACTAATATATCTTTGGAAACCTTATTGATTGCAGGTAATAAACTTCAGCGCATTGATCTTGAGGATAATACTCGCTTAACACATCTTTATATATCAAGTAATTTACTTACTCATCTCGATGTAAGCCACAATAACGAATTGGAGGATTTAAGGGTGGATAGAAACCCTGACTTAACTTGTGTTAAAATTAATGATACTCAAAATCCATATGTAATGAAATCTGATTATCAAGAATTAAGTAATACTTGTAACTAGAGTAGGTATGACGGTTTTAAACTATATTTTGCCAGAGTAAATTGTGAAATAAGAGGGAAATTAAAATAAAAGGACGCCTCAAAGCGTCCTTTTTAACTATCATTATTATCTCAAATCAATCGCGTCCTAAATGTTTTGTTTCTGCCATGTATTTTCCTGTTAGGAATGTATTTAAGTTTGATATTACAATAGAGGGGCTCTTTTTGTGCACCTTGCAATATGGCATCTCTTTTAAATATTTTTCGTTTTACGAAAGCTTTAGAAAGACCGGGAAGTTCCGAGCTTGCCGAGGAAATCACCCGGCCGCACTTAAGCTTGAGGCAAATAAGAAAGATATTTAAAAAGCAGCCTTGAATTTCTTTGCTTCGTTTCTTGTTTCAAGACAAGAAATGAAGTCAGGTTTGGGCGGAAAGACCAATTGCTAAAATTATTTAGGACAATATTGTCATGATATCAATCATTATCGTTAAACGGAAATTTTAAAACTAAAATTTGACTACCCACTGTATTCGACATAGAGCCAAT
>Ga0209272_10002208_pt1 | contig 11169 bp, 10 predicted proteins | sample tdDd002_FD_187125 | JGI IMG/M metagenome (GOLD analysis project Ga0209272, IMG submission 187125) | Marine sediment microbial communities from the Atlantic coast under amendment with organic carbon and nitrate - tdDd00.2 (SPAdes)... | ecosystem: Environmental > Aquatic > Marine > Coastal >... | reverse complement strand
GAAGTTTAGTACAATTAAGAAACACCAGCAAGCCACTACAATTGGTTTGCGTAAAAATATAAACAAATTTATGCGGCTTGCTTCCGCGCGGATTGAAAGGGTGATTCTTTTAAATCGCCCACGCAACTTAGCAAGACCGTTGTGTGTGATATAAGTAAAAACTAATAACTAAAACCAAATGAAAAAGACCAAAATGTTCCTCATTATTTTTATATCACTATTAGTGATAGTATCAATATTCTTATTTATAAACAGAGATAAATTTACTTACGTTGGTTCTGTTGACTATGTTGAGGTTGACTGCAATAAGAAAATAGAAATACTAAGTGAAGTCTATAAAAGTGATCAAAAAATAAGACGAGAGAACAATCTAATTAAGAATGCAAAGGAAGACCATAGGAATCAAGAATTAATTATAAGTATAATTGAAAAATGTGGAATGCCGACCTTAAATGAAGTAAATCAAGAACAAATGAATGCAATCTGGTTGGGATTGCAACATACTGAATATAAATATAGAATAAAGTATTTTCCTCTTATTGAAAAAGCTGTAAAAAATGGCGACTTAAGCAAAGAGCATTACGCTTTAATGAAGGATAGAATTCTGATGGATGAAGGCAAACCTCAAATATATGGAAGCCAAATTAAAAATGGCAAATTGTATGATTTAGAAGAGCCAGAAACTGTCAATGAAAGAAGACAGAAAATGGGATTAGAACCGATAGAAGATTATCTAAAAAGATTTAACATTACATTTGACACTAACTAGAAATACCACACACAACAATGGTAAGCGTTGCACATCCCCATTAAAATAGATGAATACATGATTGGAGCCTTGTCGATTGGCGAATAGACCTGTTAGGTCTGAAACCACCACATCAGCATTTTTCAAATTTATTTAATGGTGTAAAAATTATAACATACAGCTATGAGAACAATCCATAAGATTGGAAAATTATCTTTTGTATTAATAAGTATCATATTATTAGCTAAGGCCTGCTCGTATGATAAGAATCCTAAGACCTACTTGAAAAGGGTTTTAAATAATTTGGAACAAATCGAATCTGCTTCTTATTATACCACTACAGAAGGTTGGGCACCAGGTGATACTGTTGCGAATATGATTTTAGATAGATACATTAAAGAATTCAACAACCCATTAGATACGACTATAGGTGCAAGTTTTGTTGAACTTTTGCAGGATGATACCACTCAAATGAAGCTTTGTTATGATGGAATTATGAGAGCTCTTGTTCGCGAAGATGATAAAAAAATCATCCTTGATAGTTTTAATGTCAGAAAACTCCCGTTTAGACCTATAATTCCACCTTTTTTTAATTATACAAAGAGTATTATTAAATATGCTTTGGAAACTAAGGATAGTATTTCAATGGTTTTTGAGGAGTGTGGTGACACCTTACATTTAAGCCTAAGCATTTTCGAGGATAAGCAAATTGAATTCTTTGGTAAGCCTTATCTTATGGATAACAAGTACACTTTTGACAACAACGATTCTAAATATGATATCTGGATTAATAAATCAAATGGCTTACCCTTTAAGTTACGAAGAGAAATGTTTCACGATATATCTGTAAGAACCTGTAGAGATGTAGAGCTCAATAAGATGAATAGAGAAGATTTCAAAGCCAGTGATTATTTTCAAACTGATTTTTCTATTCAAACTTACAGATCGGGAAAAAGGAGTTGGAGCAAAGGATTAGAAGGGAAAGTAGCGCCTGATTGGGTTTTGAAAAATGCTAATAATAAGACTTTCGCTTTAAAAGATATGAAGAGCAAGGCTTTAATGATCCAATTCACTAGTGTGAGTTGCGGACCCTGTAGGGCATCTGTTCCCTTTTTAAATAAATTAGATTCTGAATATATAAAAGAAGATTTCGATTTTGTAGCAATTGAGGGCTTTAGTAGCAATTCAAATGTTCTTAAGAGCTACCAAAATAGGAGTGATATTAATTACACATTTCTAATGTCAACTAAAGATGTTACGAAAAGTTATGAGGTTAAGTCTGTACCTGTATTCTTCATTCTCGATGAGAACAGAGTGATCAGGAAGGTGATAAGAGGTTATGGTGAAGGATCAACAGATAAGAAAATAAGAGATGCAATAAACGAACTTATTTAGGAAATTTCAGCGCATAACAAAAGTAACCGTTGCACATCCACATAAAATAAGATGATTAAAGTCTTAAAAGTTGGTCAATAGGCGAGCTTTTAAGGCTTTGTTTTTTTTTGTTTTCAATTCTTGAAAAAGTAAAATTATTGAGGTCTTCAAACAGATCTACAGCTTTAAAAGGAAATAGCTTGGACTTGAATAGAAAGGAAATTTGGAAGGTCTATTACAGAAATGTATTTTTAGGATAGGTTAACGAAATAAATTAAGATCAAAAGAATCATCAACAAGGGTAGAGACTAATTTAGTGTAAAGTCTAATCTTTAACTTGTGTAAAGGATGTGTCTAAACGAACATGGTAAGAGCGATACTACAATGAATGAAGCATTAGATAAAATATTAAAACGTTTAGAGAACTATTCAGATTTTAGTAAGAGAGAGCGAAAGTCTGTACAAAAGGATTTGATTGAGTTTTCTATGGAGCACACAGATATGTTTATTGAAATTGTTAGGGGGATTAAACCAGAAGAAGAATCTGTGCTTTTTGAGGTTTATGAAAGCTTATCGAACCAACCTGACAAATAGGTTGACTTAATGTTAAGTGAGTTTGACAGGATTGAAGGATTAACAAAACAAGCAAAAAGTAAATTAAAAGATTCTGTTTCATCACCTCTCATTGCGATTAGTTTTTTTGCACGTCAAGAATTTGCAAATAATGACAAATTGATTGGTAGGATTAAAAAGGGAGTTTCTTCTGATTCGAAACAGATTGCTAAAATAAGTCTTGATTTACTTGCTGATGTATACATGATTGATAAATCTAAATATAGTTCTTGTAGACAAGTAATTGAAAGGCAGACTCAATCAAAAACAAGTGAAATTAGCCAACTTGCAGAGGAAATTCTACATGATTTTGATAACCCGATAGTTCCTAAGAAAAAACCAAAATTCTATAGCGCATATACATTTGTTGTTTTTATGAGTAGTTTAGTTATGTCTATATTTTCAACTTTTCTTTATGACAAGATTTTTATTGACTTTTCAGTGCTTATTAAAACATTTTTTGGTGTAGCGTTGCTAATGTGGTTAATACATAGTTTTTTGACAAGAGATAAACTAGTTAAGCAATCAGAAACACTTGCTATGAGTCTTGGTTTCGGCTTTATTGGTTGTTTTTTTTTGTTATTTCTTAATTTTAAAGTAACTGATAGTAACCAATACAAAGTGGAATATGCAATTATTGAACATGGAACTAATATCAATAAGACTAGACCTTCAGAACCATTTGAACAACCATATGTAAAATTTGAGCATAAGGGTAAATTAGAAGAATTATCTTTTTATAGTTCAGAACGTGGACTCGTTGAAAAAGCAGACTATATTGAATTGACTTTACAGACTGGCATATTTGGATATGCCAATATTGTTAAAAAGGAATTAAAAACCACAGGGGCTAACAGCGGGTCATAGCACATGCCTCGGTTCGGCTCGCCTGGATGCTGATGTGAGTTTAACGACAGAATATTAATCAACAAACCTGCGGGAAGGTTGCACGACGCCATATCCGCGAAACGTTAGGCTTAATTACAGGAGCATGAAAATAATTCAACTATATATTATAATGATATTCTGTTTTGTTTTTAAAGCATACGGACAGGCTATTAATAACCAACCTATTTTAGTTGGTGTTGTTTATGAACATTGGGGATCTCCTTTTGGTGCAGATATTCCTGAATTTGCTTTATATCATGACGGAACTGTAATATTTAAGAAAGAAGTAAATGATTATGAAAATATCTTATTAAAAGCTAAGCTATCACAAGCTGCAATGGATAGCTTAATGAATGAATTACAAGTATTCCCAGAATTCACAACGCTTTCAAAATACTATCAGCTTACAGAAACCACTTGTCGGGACATTTATATTATAACTGCTTGGGATAAATTAAAACAATATCAGGTTAAAATATACGGGCATCCAAAAATTGATCGTGCCCCAGCTTTATTTGCAAATATTTTTGAATTTATGCTTAATTACGACAATGTAAACGCTAGAGAATGGCAACCTAAAAAAATTGAAGTATTATTATCTGAATTTAAAAAAACTAAGAGAAAAAAAGATGATTGGCCTGATTACTTCCCAGATTTAAATGACAACTTTTCCATCAATAGAGGAAATGGAGAATATAGTGTATACGTAAGTAGAGAATATCTCAACAAATTGGAAAAATTAAAGAAAAAGCGGATTATTCGAATAGATAATCGCAAATATTGGATTAAATTGAGGTTCCCATTTCCAAATGAATCATTATGGAAACCTTTAAAGAAGTAACTAAACCTAACAAAAGTAAGCGTTGCGCATCCCCATTAAATAAGATGAATACATGATTAGAGCCTTAAAATGGATTTATACCTTCCCAATAATTTCCTGATGTATAAAAGAAATCAAATTTGTTGGTTTTAAGTAGAATAGATGAATTATAGATGGTAGACATGCCAAATGAAATGTATGGAATAATTGTAATAAATTATATCATTGGAAGAAATGCAATGTACGTAGAGACGCAATGCATTGCGTCTCTACCGATTCCGATATCAACACAACAAACAAATTTGGTGCACAATCGAAAAACATATCATCAATCATTCGTGGATTTAAAATTGGGGTGACTAAAAACGCCAGAAAAATACATGCCGATTTTGCCTGGCAATCGCGTTTCCACGATCACATTATCCGTTCCGATGAATCTTACCATAGGATAGAGGAATACATTCTTACAAATCCACAAAATTGGGTAAATGACGAATTCAATATGTAATGAATAAATAAAAGAATAATTATCATTGGTGATAATCAATACAATTCATTACATCTCTATCGATTCCAATATCAACAAAAAATAAATGGGGACCACAATCTAAAAAATTATCATCGATCATTTACATACCAATCCGTATAAATTAGAAGAACAATTGCATTATTTTATTTAGAATTATTCCAAATACGAATAATAAAAGATATCTTAGTCCCGAATTAAATAGAACTTAATGCATCAATTTATATATAAGAAAGAGCCACAAGCTTTTTCAATTCAAAATATCAAAAGTTTTGCTTCACCAGTTACTGTCTTATATGGCGGAAAAACAGGCAACTCTAAATTTATCGCGGAACAGTTAAGAGAACAATTCCAAAAATATGAATTGGATCCTTCTGTTATTAGCATGAGCGATTACGATGTCAACAATTTAGCAGAGGAGCAGTATCTTTTTATAGTTGTTAGTACACGTGGAGAAGGTGATCCCCCAGGACAAGCCAAAGCTTTCCATAAGCATTTATTTGGAAAGCAGCTTGGTCAATTGTCCAATCTAAACTATTCTGTTTGTGCACTGGGCGACTCGAGCTATCAGCATTTTTGCCAAACCGGTAAGGATATTGATGCACAATTGGAAAAACTGGGCGCTAAGCGGTATTCCTCTTTGGTAACATGCGATTTGGCTTTTAAAGCAAATGCGGAATCCTGGGCATCATCCCTGTTAAATAAGTTCCAAAACAGACGAAATGGCGATCTGCTTGATTTAAAGTTTGGAACACCAGAATTGGGACCCACTTTTACCCTTCGGGTTAAGGCTAAATATCCGCTGACCAGTGAAAAATCAACTTGTGAAATCAATCATCTAATCCTTCAAACCGATCATCCGGATTTCACTTATCAACCTGGCGATTCCATTCGTATTAAACCTAAAAATCCCTATTCATTGGTGGTTAAAATCATGGTTTTGCAGGATTACTCGCCTGATACAATGGTGCGGTATAAGGATAAAAAGAAGAGTATTGAGGAGTTATTGGTTACCAAGCTGGAGTTAACCAATTTGAGCGAAGATGTGATAAAGGCTTATCAAAAGCATACGGGAGATGAGGAATTAAAAAGCTTGCTCAATAATGAAAACGAATTGTTTAACTACCTTCAACTAGCCGATGTATATGATATGCTTCACGATTTTCCCTCTTCAATCGAAGCACAGGATTTATCTCAGATTCTGAATAAAATGAATCGTAGAGAATATTCAATCGCATCGAGTTCAAGCGAAACGCCCGATGAAGTTCACCTGTGTGTAAAACAGTTCAACTATTCCGTATTTGGACGCGATAGAATAGGGGCTTGCTCTTCTTATATCAACAAAGGTTTACAGGTGGATTCAACTCTTAAAGTACAGCTTATTCCGAACCATGATTTTCGATTGCCAGAGGATGAGGCACCGATTATCATGATTGGTGCAGGAACAGGCATTGCACCTTTTATATCTTTTATGAAGGAAAGAAATGCCGTTAAATCGAAAGCTAACAATTGGTTGATATTTGGTGAGAAATATAGAGAACATGATTTCTTATATCAAAAGGAGCTGAAAACTTTTGTGAAAGACGGCACCCTGAATAAAATGGATTTAGCTTTCTCCCGCGATGGAGCAAAAAAAGTGTATGTACAAGACATCCTTTCACTTCAAGGGAAGGAAATTTATCAATGGCTCGAAAATGGAGCTCACCTATATATCTGTGGATCTATTGCCATGGGGAGATCGGTTCTAAGCAATCTTTTGTCATTGATACAGGAAGAAGCGAGATGTAGTGAGGAGGATGCATCCAACTATATTGAAGATTTGAAACAGACTTCACGTTTACACGAAGATTTGTATTAAAAATATTGTACTTGTTAGGAGCAAACAAGATTAAGCTGTGGTATTCCTACCACAGCTTTTTTATATCCTTTTGTAATTATGTAGACCTATTCTATTTTATGTTTGCCGATTATTTTACCTCTTTTGATTTTATTGTTTGCTATTTGTTTTGCATAAATTTGAGAGACTCAGAATTAAAAATTGTGGTGCATTTCCTAACAAGTTACAACACATTAAAAAAACTCAAATGGATAGAATAATAATCTCTTTAATCTTAATTGTTTTATTTACCAATCTTACCTGTTTATCTCAAAATGATTGTGAGAAATTAAAAAACAAGGAGATATCGTTATCCTTCATCAAAGAAAACAAAGAAGAGTTTTTAAAAGATATAGAAGTTTTAATGAACTGCTATTACGATTCAATTGATATGCAGATTCTTAAAGGGCCTTCTGGTGAGAATTTGGAATTTATATTGAGTATATTAAACCTGACAGATTTAAAAAATGAATCTGAAGTTCATTCCACCTACAATGTTTTTATTAAACAATGGAATGAAATGAAAAAAACAAAAGAATATAAATTGGCAAGACAGGTTGTGATTGCGAAAAATGAAATTATTAATAGAAAAGCAAATATTGTAAACTGGGAAAATGATTTTCTATTACTTAAAAAGATGAATTTTACTGAAAATGACATAAGTAGAATCGAAATAATTGTTAAGGAAAATGAAAATAATGACTGGACATACTTTGATGTATTTCAGGAATTGACAGTATATTATCAAACTAAAAGTACTACGGAATGTCCTTTCCCAAGTTATTATGACTGGCTCCATTTACCACACAAATTAGATGGTTATTTTGAATTAGCCGAAGGAATGGAATGTTCACGTATTTCTAATAAGCCCCTTTTATTATATTTTACCGGACATGGTTCTGTAGCATCACGAGAATTTGAAGCTTTTGTAATGTCTGACTCAGAAATATTAAAACTAATAAAACAAAAGTATATTATTACGTGCCTATATGTTGATGATAAAGGTAAAGCACTTCCACAATATCATATTTATTCCGAGCAAACAAATGATACCATTAGACAAATAGGTAAAATAAACCAGTATTATCAAAAACAGTTGTCTAGCAACAATGATCTGCCAGTATTATATATCATTGACTCAGAAGGAAATCAGCTATCTGACTCCTATTATTTTAATGAGTCAATAGATTTGTTTAGAGAATTTTTAACGAAAGGAATAGAATTCTACTATGAAGAATAAACGTGTTGGAACAAAAGTTAAATTAAAGAGTCGTGACGCTAACTTCGGTAATGTCTAAAGAATTGCTTGAATTTACAATATGAGCATAAAAAAATAAAATTATGAATAAAGTGAAAACATTAGTTTTATTAATATTCTTACAATTAGTTTTTAATAACATATCCAATTCACAAACAAGTACGGGTTTCGTTAAGGTCAATAGAATTGTTCTTCAAATCCCTGATTCATTGACTTCTTCATCACAAGATATTGCCAATTATATAAATTTAAATTTTTACTCCCAAGAAGAAAAATCCAGAGCCATTTTTTGTTGGATTGCAGAAAATATTCAATATGACTTTGATAATATGTATGCTATTAATATGTATAATTCTGATATTAGCTCTGATGAAACTCTTAAAACCAGAAGAGGAATTTGTACAAATTTTTCAAGTTTATATTCAGATATTGCCAATAAAGTTGGCGTTAAAACATACGTTATATCAGGGTACACAAGAAATAAGAAACTAGTAGATCCAAATCCACATTCATGGTGCGTATCAATGATAGATTCATCGTGGTATATGACTGATCCGACTTGGGGATCTGGTTATATTCAAAATTCTCTTTATGTAAAAAAAATAAATAATAAGTTTTTTAAAATAAAACCCAATAGATTTATAAAAACACACATACCTTTTGATCCTCTTTGGCAGTTTTTAAATTATCCAATCACAAAACAAGAGTTTCGTAATGGAATGTCAAAGGCTATTAAAGAACAAACAGCTTATTTTAATTTTATTGACACTGTCAAAATACATGAAAAACAGTCAGATATCGAACGATTGTTTTCAAGTAGCCTAAGAATTGAATCAAATGGGATTAGTTGTTATTTAGATTATCATAATCTTCATAGTATTAGATTCAATATTGCCAAAGAAATTCACAATATTGCTTTTAATAATTACAATGATGGTATTTATATGTTGAATGAATATATTAGTTATTCAAATAACTATTACTTGCCGTATAAAAGCGATACTAAAATCAAACAGATGCTTGAAGATATTGATTACAAATTTAATTTTGCCCTAAAACAATTAGAGCTAAATGAAAATCTAACATCAGTTCTGGAAAATGAGATACTGCACTTGAAAAAGTTAATAAACCAGGCATTATTTGATTTGAAGAAGCAAAAAGATAGTTTGGACCAATATCTTAAAATCGCTAAAGAATACAGAGAAAAATTATCCAATTCCAATAAGAACTAATTGAATCTAGTTAACAATTTTTTGTAAATAGAACCAAAGTTTTTTACGCATTCGGCAATTTACTTCCTATTGGAAATAGTAAATGGATCGAAGAAGAGAAAAAAACTTAAACGTCAACAACTGGATAAATAAGCACAACATTGAATAGCGTAAGGCTAACAATAGTAAGCGTTACACATCCACATAAAATTGGAGGTATACAAAAAGCCAAAGCTAGTGTGTGATTGTACCGCCTTCTAAATCATACCAGGATGTTTGAGTGTTTCATTCGAAACGATCTTTCTAATCAAACTTTTTTTCGAAAGGATCTACATTTGAAATTTTAAGATTGACTTCTTTCACTTCCTGAAGAAGTTGATTTGGCTGAATGACTTTATTTTTAAAAATGACCAGTTTGATATCGCGTGTGTTTTGAATGTTTTCGAGCGGATTCGCATTCAATAGAACCAAATCAGCCAATTTATTTACTTTAACACTTCCCATACTTTTTTCCTTGTTCATAAAAGAGGCTGGATTTATAGTAGCTGTTTTAAGCGCCTCAGCATTCGAAAGTCCTGCATTTACCAAATATTCAAGCTCATCATGTAAATTAAAACCAGCACATCCCTGATCGGAACCAGCAATAATTTTTATTCCTTCGGTATGCATCTGTAAAAGTAACTTTTCCTGCAGAATTAACTCCCTATCAAAAGACTTTACTTTTTTTAGAGTTTCTGCATCAGGGCGATATCTTTTCGTAACAGGAGGTGGAAAAAAGTCATATCTATTGTCGGTATAAATCCATTCCAATTCGTTGTACTGAAAACGATGTTTCACGCCAAGAGTAGGGCACTGGTACATGTTGTATTTGCATAACTCATGAATTACAGAATCAGCTTTCTGCTGATCAAATGACCGTAGTGCCTTGGTTCTACAACCCATGATTTGCATTTTCAAAATTTTTGATAGCTTTTCTTCTTTTGAGGATATGGAGAGCAAGCTGTCTAACCTTGCATGTAAAAAATTCTCCTTTTTTGAACAGGATAGGAGCAAGCCGTTTAAGTGTTCATTTGATTTTTGCCCTAATTTTGCGGCTTCAATTAAACGTACACTGTAGGGCACATGACCTGCAAAATCAAAATTTAATCGATTGCATTCATTCACAATTGCCATATATTGATCTCTCGGAACCAAACTGAGTAATTTTACAAATTCACTTCCATTTCTTTTGGCTTCCTGAACAATTTCAACTGCATGTTCACAGTCTTTTACGGGGATACTACTTTCAAACCAAGGAGTAGGACCATCCATTATCTGGCTGGCAAACATGATTCTTGGGACATTGCAATTTTGTTTGGAGCTGTCTTTCCATTCCATCTGATAGCCGGTCATTTCTCTCACGCCAACAACGCCTTTTGCCAAATACATTTTTAGATATTCTTTATCGGGAAAATAAAAATGCACGTGCATATCCCAGAGTCCAGGGATTAAGTACTTACCATTTCCATCAATAACTTGAGTGCTATCACTTGCTAATAATCGATTTCCAGTACTTATTTTTTTTATGATTTGCTGTTGAACGCCAACATCCTGGTTTTTTACGATACTACCTGTTTCAACATTAACGATATTTACGTTTTGAATGATGATATCGTATTTTTCGCTTTTGGCTGGAAGAATAAATAGAGTGAATACGAGTAAACTTAGGATTAGCTGCTTCATTATTAGGTGTTTTTGTCATTAAATTGATCGTTTGTAATTGTTAATCGTATTAAGATTATCAATTACCTTACGATATGACGAATGAAAACATCATTTGACTACAGAGAAATTAATAAATATTATTTATTATATGT
>Ga0209272_10002205_pt1 | contig 11172 bp, 10 predicted proteins | sample tdDd002_FD_187125 | JGI IMG/M metagenome (GOLD analysis project Ga0209272, IMG submission 187125) | Marine sediment microbial communities from the Atlantic coast under amendment with organic carbon and nitrate - tdDd00.2 (SPAdes)... | ecosystem: Environmental > Aquatic > Marine > Coastal >... | reverse complement strand
TGTTGGCATTGCCTTGCTCATCGCCATTAAAGTGATGTAGCTCATATTCTAATTCATAATAGCTTTGTTGATCTAAATCGGTGATCACCGGTAAGCCTTTTATTACCATCCAATTATCAAGGTCAGTGTAAAGCTGTTGATGGGCACTGGCGGTTAACATTAAATCAGGTGATTCACTCCATAAATGGTAGTTAGCAGCATTGACTCGGTTGTTGTCGAGTACCATAGCAATACCGCGATTATTAAGCGCACCACGTAATTGTACTGTGTTGATCCTTAGCTGAGCTTGCGTATTTTCAGCTAACCGCTGCATATTCACGATTGGCTGCGAGAATTGATAATACTCAATAGTTGAGAATGACGTCTGACTGCAGGCCGAAAGTAACAGCACTGCTGCGATTGAAACACAGCGTTTATAGTTCATTATTGTTTCCTCGGCGTTGGATCTGCGGGTAGTTCTTTATCAAATATCAGCATATTAGGCTGCTGGTTCAAGCCACGTGTAAGTGGTTGTAGCTCTTCACTTAAACGTTTAAATTCGGACAAGGTAGTTTGTAACTGCTGATGGAAAGCCGAACCTTGTTCGTAACTTGCCATGGTTTTTTCAAATTGTTTCATGGTTTTATCGAACTGTTGCATGCTTTTAGTCATTTCTGCAAAGTTGCGATTTATATCACCGGGTAAATCTTGGGTATCTTGTTTATTGATCAATTCTCGCATGTCATGAGCAAGTTCTTGGTACTCAGAAAACGTAGTTTGCATTTGTGCCAAGCTGTCTTCTATCTTAAGGTTGTTCACTTTATTTAACACATCGGATACTTGGTCAGCTATGACCGTAATACCACTCGATACACTTGGGAATACGGTATAATCTGCTATAGTCTTTAATTCGGCAGGTTCCGCGTTATCATAAATGTCTAAGTCAACGTATACAGCGCCGGTAAGTAAGTTACCTGGCTTTAAAGAGGCTCTAAGGCCATTTTTAATCCAGCTATCTAAGCTTGAATGCCAAAACTCGCGTGCAGCTGTACTGTCGTGGTAAAGACGACCATATTCAATTTTAATAAGGGCAGGTACTGCGGTATTGTCAGTTCTAAAGTGTGCAGGCTTGCCGTCGATCATGACACTTGCTGGTGCTTCAACCACACTACCAATACGCATACCACGGTATTCAACAGGTGCCCCAGCTCTTAACCCACGAATTGATTGCTCAAAATCGATTAAGTAATAATCAAAGTCATAAAAGCGCTCTTCTAACGCGGCTTTATAACTATTACTTAATGAAAAACTGTGTCCATTAGTGGCGACTTCACCAGGAGATTGCTGCTCAGGTATACCTACAGAAATTCCACCTTTGAGTAACTTACTTAATGAACCTGTATTTACATTAATTCCATCAGCTGATAGGTCTATTTCGATACCTGAGTTCACCCAAAATATAGAATTTAAGGTAATTAAATTTTGATAAGGCTCATTAATGAAAATGCCATATTTCATGGCCTGATTTTTCCAGTCAAAGGTTGCAGTTTCTATTTGGCCAATTTTGTAATCTTTGAAATAAATACCCGTACTTACATCAAGTACTTCAGCGTTATAGCTAAGCAGTGTGAAACGACCACCTTTAACATCATTGCCAATTAATGCGGGTTCATCCTGAAGTTCAAACTTATCCGCTAGCTTCTTGCTTTCACCCGGTGCAAATTCTAAGTATACGCCTGAGAGCAGAGTGCTCATTCCAGTAATACCTGTATCATCAATTCGTGGTTTAACGACCCAAATTTTTGCATCGTCAGTTAATAGGTCATCATAGTGTTTATCGATTTGAGCTCTTGCAATTACACTATTTTGCTGATCTGACAGACGTACATGATTAATTTGGCCGATTTTTACACTACGTACTTTTATTTCAGTTTTGCCAGCAACGATACCTTCCGCATGAGGCATTTTTATAAAGATAGTGGTGCCTTTATTTGCCTGATACTGGTATAACATCCATGCGCCTATTAGTAGGGCTATTAACGGAATTATCCAAATAGCCGAAATATTTGGCGCTGATTTTATTTTAGCGTTTTCGCTCATGCCAGAGTCTCTTGTTTTACTTTCTTTAAATTAGTAGGGCTGTCCCACAGTAAGCGTGGATCAAATGCATGGGCTGCCAACATTTGGCAAATTACCATAGTGGTAAAAAATATTGTGCCGATGCCTGGTGTCACAGACATTAAATTTCCTAGTTGTACTAAGGCTACTAGAATCGCGACAACAAATACATCAATCATTGACCATTTACCTATAAATTCAGTTAATTGGTAGATACGTGTATAGCCTTTTGTTTGTCTATTTGCAGGCTTCATCACCATATAGCATAAAAAACTTAAGATTAGCGCTTTGGCAAGGGGAACAACCACACTGGCCAAAAATATGATCATGGCTATTGGATAAGAACCACTATTCCACAAAATCATCACACCACCAATAATCGTTGAAGGCATTTCATCACCTAGGCTGGTGGTATACATAATTGGGTAGATGTTGGCTGGGATGTAGCAAGCGACAGATGTGATCAACCAAGCAAACGCTTTTTGTACACTATAAGGATTGCGGGTAAAGGTTTTTGTGTCACATCGCGAGCAAATTTCAGTATTACATAATTGGCCACAAACATGACAAGCACGCAGTCCTTGATCGATAGCTCGTGTGTTTGCAATTGTTTGATCTATATATGCGGGCTCTTTTAATTGCTTCCAAAGATAGTGTTTATTTAACTTCGCCATGGTTGCTACATATAAAACCACAAATGCCACATAGGACCAAAAGCTTACACCAAATTCAATGTCTGCCATTGACATTATTTTGACCATGCTGACCATCACCCCGATTAAGAAAATCTCGGACATGATCCAAGGCTCTAAAGCAAAGGTGGTTTTTAACAATCTTTTGCCCCACAAATAAGGTAGTATTTTTAATACACCTAAATGTAGCGGAATAATCAATAGTAATAACAACATAGGTAAGCCTATGATGCTTATGTCAATAAATAGACCCAAAAAATCGTTATCGTAATTGAATAAAATACGCGCAGCATCAGGAAGCGTAATGGTTTGTGTAATACCGCTACTCGTGAAAGATAAAAAAGGATAAAACATACTGCTTAAAAGCATGAGTATTGCGCTTAAGCTCAATGCGACCACTGTACTGTCTTGGCAGGCTTGTGATGTTGATAACTTAGTATTGCAATGTGGGCAAAGCGCTACTTGTTTTGCATTTAAATGTGGGATCTCAACGACCAGATCACAACTAGGGCAGGCTGTTTGCAAACTTAGGGTCTCATAAACAAGAACTTAGTTAAGTTTGCACCAAATACTGCATAAATACAAATGCAGCATTGTTTAATATAAGCTAATATTTGTACAAAGCGATTACGCTTTTTAATACATTTAATTCATTATGGTGATTAGTGAAGCAATTATTTACCCTTTTAATGTTGTTTATTAGTGTTAAAGGTGAGTGTTTATCTGAGCCAAATATACAACAACCTATTGTTGTTGCTGCAAGCGCCTCTTTACCTCCTTATGTTATCGAAGATACCAATAGCGGTATTCAACTTGAAATTTTAAAAGCAGCTTTTAAGTCACAAGGCATCTCTAATATTCATATTCATTACATGTCTAATAAACGTGCAGAGCAACAGCTTATGCAGGGAGAGGTTGATATTGCATTAAACTTTCCTCCAGTTCTCACTCCACATGTTTATAAAAGTGATGAACTACTGCGCTATCAAAATGTCGCGGTCAGCCTTGCTAATAGAGATTTAAAAATTAGCACTATCTATGATTTAGCAGGTAAAAGTGTACTTGCCTTTCAAAACGCAACTAATTTTATTGAAGCACCTTTTAAATCGGTTACCAATATTTTACGCTCTTACGAAGAAGTGGTTAACCAAGAAGCGCAAGTTGATCACCTTATGAAGGGCTGGGTTGATGTTATTATTCTAGAGCGCCGGGTGTTTTTATATTATTTAGAAAAATATAAACAAAGCGCTGAGGTAAAACCTTTTATTGTGCATGCAATCTTTAAAGAAGCACCAAGACCTGCGTTTTTTTACAGTAAAACGTTAAAAAACACGTTTAATTTGGGTCTTGGTGAGATCATAGAATCAGGCGAATACCAAGCAATTATTCGCCTTGATGGTACTGAGTACGCGCAGCTTTCAGAGCCAGAGTTACGCGAATAACGCAACAGTTTGGCGGCTCAATGCAATTAGCTTACCGTCTTCACTCCAAATACAGCCATCTTCAAGACCATAGCCATCTTTACTATGATGGGTAACAGCCTCGTAGCCAATCCAAGCATCATAGGCAATTGCAGGTTCTTCTACAAATTCTATGTACCATGACATACTACTTGCTGGTGCAGGTTGCTTGTACATTTGTAATAGAGTCGGTGGCGATGCATCTGTTAAAGCAATGATATGCGCTTCACTCATTTGCTCTGGTACATGTTTGAATTTCATCCAACCACCTAAATGTGAGGTGTCTGCTCCAGAGAAAGGCATATTGCCGTCTTGCAAACACAGTGCAACGTGCTGGAAAAATGCCGGCATCACGCCTTCTTTATAAGGTAGGGTAAAACGTTCATCAACGGGTTTTAGCTGCATTGTTTTAGTGACATCTACTTGTACACTTGATTGACGCTCAGCCCCAAAACAGGCTTGTGTAATAACACAAACATCGCCATTTTGAATCACTTTTGCCAGTACCTGCGCACTGTTTTTTCCTTCACGTAAGACTTCAACGTCGATTGAAAAATCATTGTCAGCGATTAACGGGCCAACAAAGTTAGTACTTAAAGATAATAAACGGCGAGAGTTATCGATATGCTGCCGTATAGCTTGATATAATAAAGCTGCAGATAAACCACCAAATGCAGTGCGGCCTTGGCACCAGTTTTCTGGAAACTGCATTACTTTTGTTTTGTCTTTACCAAGTTCAGCTGCCATGGCGAGTAATTGATCAAAATGCATAATTTTCCTTAACGTTTATTGTTATGGTTTAGGTTATAGCACAGCCAAAGTCATCAGACCAGTTTGTTTATTCCGCAATAGGCGTACAAATACAGTGCTTTTTGAGGAAAAAACATGCATTTCAAAAAAAATTTCAAAAAAAAGTAAAATTTTTCATTTTTATAGTTGAATTCAGTTTCCTGCATCCCTATTTACTAGTCATCGAACGTATTAACGAATTTTGAAGTTGGAGAAGATTCATGGGTAGAATTATTGGAATCGATTTAGGTACTACTAACTCTTGTGTAGCAGTACTAGACGGTGATAAAGCACGCGTTATCGAAAACGCGGAAGGCGATCGCACAACACCATCGATCATTGCATACACGCAAGACGGTGAAACATTAGTTGGTCAACCTGCAAAACGCCAAGCAGTAACTAACCCAACTAACACATTATTTGCAATCAAGCGTTTAATTGGTCGTCGTTTTGAAGACGAAGAAGTACAACGTGATATCGGTATCATGCCTTTTAAAATTGTAAAAGCTGATAACGGTGATGCATGGGTTGAAGCGCGTGGCGAGAAACGTGCTGCACCACAAATTTCAGCAGAAGTGCTGAAAAAAATGAAGAAAACAGCAGAAGACTTCCTAGGTGAAGCGGTTACTGAAGCAGTAATTACAGTACCTGCATACTTCAATGACTCACAACGTCAAGCGACTAAAGATGCTGGTCGTATTGCTGGTCTTGAAGTTAAACGTATCATCAATGAGCCAACTGCCGCTGCACTTGCATACGGCATGGACAAAAATAAAGGTGAAAACGTTGTTGCAGTATACGACTTAGGTGGTGGTACTTTCGATATCTCTATCATCGAAATCGACGAAGTTGAAGGCGAGCACACGTTTGAAGTGTTAGCAACTAACGGTGACACTCACTTAGGTGGTGAAGATTTCGATAACCGTGTTATCAACTACTTAGTTGAAGAGTTTAAGAAAGATCAAGGTATCGACCTTAAAAACGACCCGCTTGCAATGCAACGAGTTAAAGAAGCTGCTGAAAAAGCGAAAATTGAACTTTCTTCTGCACAACAAACAGAAGTTAACTTACCGTACGTGACTGCTGACGCAACAGGTCCTAAGCACATGAACGTGAAAGTTACTCGTGCAAAACTTGAGTCACTTGTTGAAGACTTAGTAACTAAGTCAATTGAGCCACTTAAGCGTGCACTAGCTGATGCTGATTTATCAGTAAGCGACGTAAATGACATCATCCTTGTTGGTGGTCAAACACGTATGCCTCTAGTTCAAAAAACAGTTGCAGAGTTCTTTGGTAAAGAGCCACGTAAAGATGTTAACCCTGATGAAGCAGTTGCAGTAGGTGCAGCGATTCAAGGTGGTGTATTAGCTGGTGACGTTAAAGACGTACTTCTACTTGACGTATCTCCGTTATCACTAGGTATCGAGACTATGGGTCAAGTAATGACTGCGCTAATCGAGAAAAATACGACGATTCCTACTAAGAAATCACAAGTTTTCTCAACAGCTGAAGACAACCAATCAGCGGTAACGATTCACGTATTACAAGGTGAGCGTAAGCGTGCAAGCGATAACAAATCACTAGGTCAATTTAACCTAGAAGGTATTCGCCCAGCACAACGTGGTACGCCACAAATCGAAGTAACATTCGACGTAGATGCGGACGGTATCTTACATGTATCTGCTAAAGATAAAGATACAGGTAAAGAGCAGAAGATCACAATCCAAGCTTCTTCAGGTCTAAGCGACGATGAAGTAGAAAAAATGGTTCGTGATGCTGAAGCGCACGCTGAAGAAGATAAGAAATTCGAAGAGCTAGTAGCAACTCGTAACCAAGCTGATGCAATGGTTCACGGTACACGCAAGCAAATCGAAGAAGCGGGTGATGCATTACCTGCAGAAGATAAAGAAGCAATCGAAGCTGCGCTTACTGAGCTAGAAGCGGCGATTAAAGGTGATAACAAAGAAGAGATTGAAGCGAAAACTCAAGCTCTTGCTGAGAAGTCACAAAAGCTAATGGAAATTGCACAAGCTAAAGCACAGCAACAACAAGGTGGTGCGGATGCAGGTGCACAACAATCTTCTGCAAAACAAGACGACGATGTTGTTGATGCAGAGTTCGAAGAAGTGAAAGACGACAAGTAATTGCTTGTTTCGCTTCTGCCTAACGCATTAATGGCTGCTTTGTTTAGCCAATTAAGTTAGGATGAAATGATTGAGGCGCGCCAGCGATTTCGCTTGACGCGCCTTTTGCATGTATATAAACGGTAAAGTCGTTCGACTTACCTTACGCAGTGTAACTGCAGTAAAAAGAGTAGTGTGATAGATATGTCAAAAAGCGATTATTATGAAGTTCTCGGCGTGAGCAAAGATGCCAGCGAACGAGACATAAAAAAAGCGTATAAGCGCTTAGCGATGAAATATCATCCAGACCGTACCGCAGGCGATAAAGACCTTGAAGCTAAATTTAAGGAAGTAAAAGATGCCTACGAAGTACTAACTGATCCGCAAAAGCGTCAAATGTATGATCAGTACGGCCATGCAGCCTTTGAACAAGGTGGTGGCGGTCATGGCGGTGGCTTCGGCGGCGGTCATGGTGATTTTGGTGATATTTTCGGTGATGTGTTTGGAGATATCTTTGGTGGTGGCGGTGGTCGTCGTCAATCGCGTCAACAACGTGGTTCGGACTTACGTTACAACATGGATTTAAGCCTTGAAGAGGCCGTTCGTGGTAAAGATGTCGAAATTAAAGTACCAACTTGGGTTAGCTGTAAGCCATGTGATGGTAGCGGTGCAAAAGCGGGTTCTAAACCAAAAACATGTACTACCTGTCATGGTGCTGGTCAAGTACAAATGCGCCAAGGTTTCTTCGCGGTTCAGCAAACTTGTCCTACGTGTCAGGGCACAGGTCAAATTATTTCTGATCCATGTGACAGCTGTCATGGTCAAGGTCGCGTAGAAAAAACTAAGACCTTATCAGTGAAGATCCCAGCGGGTGTTGATACAGGTGACCGTATTCGTCTATCAGGCGAAGGTGAAGCGGGCATGCATGGTGCACCAGCAGGTGATTTATACGTTCAGGTTTCTGTTCGTGAACACCCGATTTTCCAACGTGATGGTAATAATCTGTATTGTGAAGTTCCAATTAGCTTTACGACAGCAGCACTGGGTGGCGAAATTGAAGTGCCGACACTGGATGGTCGTGCAAAACTGAAGATCCCATCAGAAAGCCAAACGGGCAAGATGTTCCGTATGCGTGGTAAAGGTGTTAAGTCTGTACGTAGTGGCGCTCAAGGTGACTTGATCTGTAAAGTGGTTATTGAAACGCCAGTGAATCTAAATGACCGTCAACGTGAATTGCTTGAAGAGCTTGAGCAAAGCATGGGTAAAGATGGCTCTAAAAACCGTCCAAAAGAAAAAGGTTTCTTTGATGGTGTGAAGAAATTCTTCGATGACCTAACTAAGTAACTTCTAGTTAAGTAACTTGAGTTCGAGAATAAAAAGGCGCTGATAAGCGCCTTTTTTATGCCTTAATGATCTAAGAATAGGTAGTTTTGCCAACTTTTCATTCTGATCAATACTTTACGCATCACTGATACGTGTTCGAAGTGTTCTGAATAAACTGCAACTTCTGTGCTTGTTCCTTGTGGCAGGTGATATTCACTCATGTCATCGGTGATTTTTAAGGTGACAATTGCGCGCCCTTGACGAGCAAAAAACTCAGTGCCCATCAGTGTGCCTTGTGCTTGCACTTGCCCTTCGCCAATCGCAGGTAATACATCGATTACTTCGCCTGCAAAGGTTTTGCCCGGAATAGCTTTAAAAATAAAATCTGCTTTGTAGCCAGACTCGAGTCTTAATAGTGAATTTTGTCTAAATGCAGCGACGTAAACGGCATCTTCTTTGTGCACAAAGGTCATTACTGGGCGTAATGGCATTGGTACTGCAATCATCCCAGGGCGTAATGTTAGTTGTGTTACATAGCCATCAGTAGGTGCATAAACGCTTGTGCTGTCTAAGTTAAATTGAGCTTGCTCTAAATTAGCGCGAGCTGCGGCAATTTTAGTTTGCTCACCGTTTATTTCAGACTCAAATGCTAGTTTCTGGCGTAACTCTTCGGCTTGTGCTGCTTCGTAGCTTGCCTTTGCTGCTAAATATACACCTAATTTATTATCAACTTGGCCTTTTGAGTAAGCACCGCTTTTTGCGCCTTTTTCATAACGTTCGTATTCTTTCTTGCTACGATCATATTCAGCTTTAGCCATTAGGGCACTGGCTTGTGCTGATTTATAGCTCGCTTCTAAACCGAGCACTGACTGTTTTGCATCCTGCAAAGCGGCAATCGCTTGATTTAGTTTGGCTCGATATAAGGTATCGTCTATGCGAAACAATAAGTCACCTTTTTTAACCGGCTGATTTGGCTTTACTGCAACCTCTTCAACGGTACCACGTACATTTGGCACAATGGGTGTTGTGACATAGGCACTGCTGGCCATATTTGAATGTGGATGATTATAGTTCATTAATAGGATTAAAGCGCCTATCAGTACCACACCACCGAGTACCGCGGTGGGTACTGTCCATTTATTAAGTGGGATTTTAAACACTTTAAAGATACCAATGCACAATGCGGTATAAGTGAGAATTAATAACAAATCCATAGTCTAGTTCTCTTTATTATTCGATTGAGCATTTATTTGTGCTTGTAGTGCTGCAACCGTGGCTGTCAGGCTAGCTACTTTCTCAGCTAAGTCTTCCTGTTCCTTTTGAATTTGGTTAAACCCCCAGCCACGGTCATCACGCCATAATGTCGCCCAAACCCATAAAAATGGCCACAGCACATGTAGGGTAAACAGGCTAACCCAGCCTGCATAATGGATGGCATCTTGGTGAGGGTGATTACGTTTTTTGGCAATTTCGTAGGGAATATCGTGAATGGCAATAACACCATAAAATATTACTACCGTTACAAACACTAGCATGACCAGTGCAAAGTAGTCTAAAAACATGTACTTTCCTTTGTTTAACTTATAATCAATTTAATAATACGTGAAATTTCCCTAATTCCTAGTCGGTATTTTCAGATTTAGTTCAGCACAACGTAGTAGTCGGTATCAGCAAGACAACGACATAAAGTCACATCCTCTGAAAATGTGGTGTTTTGTATTCGGCCTTTTTCTAAGCCAAGCGTATGGCATTTGCTTTGACAATCCATGTAGGCATTCCACGCGAGGTATTCGTTGCACACAAAATTCACTGCATACAATAGGGTGAGTATGATAAATAACTGTTTGGCTAGATAGAGCCCTGTGTGTCTAGACATGCTTGTTACCCTGCCCAGGATTCATTACTTTAGTGTAGTCGAATTAGGCCTATTTAGTGTGTTTTGTAGCGGTTTTTCTATTGCCTTATATTCCTTGTTCACGGTATGTTTTATAAAGTGACTGCTAATTAATTAGTTATAGGAAAATCAATGACGCCGGCTATAAACTTACTGAAGAAGAAAGGTATTAGTTTTGATGTGCTTAGTTATCAGCATGAGCCTTCGCAACAACAGTTTGGCCTTGAAGCGGTTGAAAAGCTTAAGCTGCCCGCTGAGCAAGTATTTAAAACCTTAGTACTTGAAGATGCTGACCACCAGCTTTTGGTTGCTATTGTGCCAGTTAGCCAACAAGTTAACCTGAAAATGCTGGCAAAGGCGGCAAAGGTTAAAAAAGTACAAATGGCTCCACAACAAAAAGTTGAAAATACCACAGGTTATATTTTAGGTGGGGTGAGCCCGCTAGGTCAGAAAAAGCGCCTTAATACCTATGTGCATCAATCTGCAGATAGCTTTGACTTGATGTATGTTTCAGCTGGTAAGCGAGGCCTTGAGATTTCGTTGGCACCTAAGGATTTATGCAGTTTACTAAATGCTAAGCTGGCAGATTTTTAGCAATGTATTTTTGGTAGGTTATGCCAGCGGGTTGTGTAATGAGGTGATAAGTACGCGCGTTTCATATGCCAACGGGTCGTTGGAGTTTCGCTGGCTATGGCAAGGGTACCCACGCCATAACGGGTGTTAATGCTATCAAGACACTTCATCAGTTTTGGGTTATCGATAGGCGCTTGAAATAGATCAGGTTGCTGGAACAT
>Ga0209272_10002204_pt1 | contig 11178 bp, 8 predicted proteins | sample tdDd002_FD_187125 | JGI IMG/M metagenome (GOLD analysis project Ga0209272, IMG submission 187125) | Marine sediment microbial communities from the Atlantic coast under amendment with organic carbon and nitrate - tdDd00.2 (SPAdes)... | ecosystem: Environmental > Aquatic > Marine > Coastal >... | reverse complement strand
TATTAACTGGTAGTGTCGTTATCGGTGGCGCCATTGCCCTCATCGAACCCGCCGTTAATACAGTGGTTTTTTATTTCCATGAAAAGGTATGGCAGAGAATTCAAAGTCACTCCTCACCCGATGCCTTACTTGAAGTAACCGCTTAATACTGTCGAAGGTGACCGATAGAAAGAGGGCTGAGCAGAAGCCGCTTTAAAGAAACATCAACCAAGACTACTGTTATCAATCGGATAGATATCCTCTGAACTTGCAGATCTCTACAACGAACTGATACACCAACATAATCTCAGTTGGGACAAGGGGTATCCCCAATAGAACAAATATTCTGTTGATACGAGACTTTGGTCAGATAGCTAGCTACACCTCGAATGATCTTTTTTGATAGAATAACCAAAGCTGCACATATTTTTCGATGGAATAGAGAAGTTATGACCCAGAACAGTAACGAAATTCGCAGTAAACTTGCACTGCTTCAACTTGCTAAAGAACTCAATAGCATCAGCAAAGCTTGCGATATTATGGGATATAGTCGCGACAGTTATTACCGCTTTAAAAAACAGTATGAAGAAGCCGGTGAGCGGGGATTAATTAATTTATCGAGAAAAAAACCGGCATTAAAGAATCGAGTGTCTCAGGAAGTAGAAGATCAAGTTATCGAAATTGCACTCGATTACCCTAATTATGGTCAGGCTAAAGCCGCAGAAATTCTAACGGCCAGAGGTTGTGTCATCTCTGCCAGTGGGGTTAGAACAATATGGCTAAGACATAACTTAGAAACCAAGAAAAACAGATTACTCGCACTAAATAGCAGATTAAGACAGCAAAACCATTTGAGTTTCAAAGCTCAACACGACATGGAACAGCTCTATAAACTGGAACAAAATGAGTCAACATTAGACTGCAAGTTCCCTGGCGATGTCTGTGTTCAGGATACATTTAAAATTGCAGAAATTAACGGTCTTGGCCCGGTTTACCAACACACCTTTATCGATGCTTACAGCCAATTCGCACATGCCATGATTTCTACAAAAAATGACTCCAGTGTCGCGGCAGACTTTTTACTGGAAACGGTTATTCCCTGGTACAAAGACAACAATATTCACATCAATAGTATTTTGACCGATAGGGGAGCAGAATTTTCAGGTAAGAATAGTGCCCCCTTTCAGGAAGCAATTACTGAACTCGACATAAACCATATCCAGATGAGAGCCTATAACGGCCCCGTCGTAAACGGTATGGCTTCACAGTTCCAGCATCTGGCTTATAACGAGTTTTATGAACCATTCTTGAAAAAGAACAAAGTCACTTCACTCGATATATTCAATGAAAGTTTACGAACCTGGTTAGAGAAATATAACCATCAGTATGCGATTTCAGGTAGATACACCTTAGGTAAAACTGCTATTGAAGTTTTGCAGCTCAGCAAACATCTTATTAAATAGCCCAGCCATTGAAGTTAACTAGGTAGCCGATGTCTGGTTGGCCTTAATTTCTCGCAGGTAACGATAGATAGTGTGTACCGATATATCGAGTCGTGTCGCAGCAACTTGAGCGCTATCTTTAAGTTCAAAAATGCCTAACTCATAAAGTTGAGTGACTATTTCCCGGCTCTTTTTCGAGGGGGCAATAGCACTATTTTGCCTCACTTCATTATTCACTGAGTCGATACTGCTATGGAGTGCCTCATCAATATTCCGGGCAAAGACTTCTGGAGAACTGGTAAAATCTGCATTTATCATGCTATCAGGCATCATAGAGCGTAACACTGACTGTAGTGGAGCATCCATATCACTGTTTATACACAATAAGCCGATAGCTCTGTTTTGACTATTGCGAATAATGGTAGTAATAGAGCGCAATGTCTTACCTGTTGCACATTTGGTCAGGTAAGAATTAGAGATATCCTGCCCCGTTTTTAGCTTTAACAGTGCAAGATTAGTAATTGGGGCACCGAGTTTTCTGCCAGTGATATGACCATTAGCAATTTTGATAACCGAAGGATCACGAGCATCGAGGCTGTGCAATACCACTTCAGTATGTTCACCATACATAGCTGCTATGCCATCGACCACATTCTCCATAGACTTTAAAATATCAAAGTCACCTTGTGCCAGCTCTTGCAGTTTCACATCTACCCCTCAAATTGTCCTCCAACCTATAGTTGGAGGAGTGTTCCAGATTAATCAATCCCCAAGTCACTTCATGAGTGGCTGAATCCGGCAGGATATCAAGCGGACATAATATTAATAATTTCGCTATCGGTTGAAGACATACCTTGGCTAATCATCTGCCCGATGTTGATTATCGTCTGTTCAACATCCTTAGCGATAATCCCCTGCCCGGATACAGAACGACTGTTCATTGCCATCAAAAAGGCCCTGACAGCGGCACAAGATGAAGTACTTACCTTCATGGCACAGGAGGCCTTGGCCCCATCACACACCATGCCGGAGCTATCGCTAATCACGTTCTGAATTGCATAACATGATTGCTCAAAAGAGCCACCAGCTAAGTATACCATAGCCATTGAAGCGGCAGCACTCGTCACCGTGTTACCACAAAAAGCAGATAAAGGAGGGTAGTAGGATTTAATGTAAATCGCACCTAAGTGACTTAAAATAAGGGCTCTAGCTAACTTTTCATCATCACACCTGTAATGTTCGGCAGTGATCACAACTGGAAGGGTTGCTGCAATCCCCTGATTACCACTACCAAAGTTACTCATTGCCGGCAAACTTGCTCCGCCCATTCTTGCATCTGATGCTGCGGCGGTGTGCATAACAATTTTATTCAGTAAATCATCGGCTAAAATGCCATCAGTAATACTCTTTTGCATTGTGCGACCCACTTCCAGGCCATAAGACTGAGTCATACCTTCTGCAGACAACTTAGTGTTAAGCTCGGAAGCTTCCAGAATAAATTTGATATGTTCAAACTCTACTTCTGAAGCAAAATCATAGATGGCAGCAATATCAATATTCACCCCCTCACAGATCGAAGATGTTGTGTTTATTGTCGACTCCTCAGCAGAATAGCTAACCTTACCGTTCAGCCGCTTCTCTACAATCAGAGTATGGCCACCACAAATTTTGACCAATGACTCCAGTCCATCATACTTAGCTACCACACAGCAATAGATAAACTCATCGGTAACAGTCCGTTGGACCGATACCTTTCCTGCATCGATAAGCGCCTGAGCTTGCTCGACCTGCTCCGGTAAAATACCGGCTAATACCTCTAGGCCAGCATCCGCATCACCACCAATAGCTCCTGCAGCTGCAGAGATTGCCAAACCGATCTTTCCTGTACCGGGGACAAATACACCCATGGAGTTTTTGTATAGGTTATCAGAAACAAATACCTCTAATGAATCCGGCAAAGAACAGCCAAGCTGCTTAACCGCAACCGCTGCCGCATAAGCCGCTGCGATCGGCTCTGTACAACCAAGTGCAGGTTTCACGACTTGATTAATGATCTGAATATACTGACGCCATTCTTGCTTCATAGAGAGTGAGCCTTATCCGATAACTTTTATTACAGCTTACTTAATGTGTGCAATCGCTTCGATTTCTACCTTTACACCTAAGGGGAGATCTCTTACCGCAAAACAACTTCGAGCTGGACAATCGGTTTTAAAGTATTGCTTATACACTTCATTAAATGCAGCAAAGTCATTGATATCAGCTAGGTAACAGGTCGTTTTCAATACCGTATCTAAACTGCCACCACCGGCAATTAATACGTGATTCAGGTTTTCAAGTGATTGCTTAGACTGCTCGGCAACACCGCCCTCAACCACGCCCCCTTTCACCTTACAAACCGGAAGTTGGCCAGAGGTAAAGATAAGATTCCCATATGTGGTGCCATGAGAGTATGGACCTATAGCCGCTGGGGCTTGTTCTGCATTGATTGGTGTTTTCATACTGCTCCTTTTCAAATATTTTTTAATTTTCATCAAATATTATGATGCAACATTATTTTCATTTTTAGACAAAATGCAACTTAATTTTATTTTTACCATGAATAAAATAGGGACGCCCACGTTATAAACCCCATAAAATAGGTATCACTGACTTCAACGTTCCATTAAAGAGAAGTTGATTGATTTTGATTACAGCAAACAAAAACATCAAATATTTTTGCATAAAAAGTTTAAAAAGCGATGTAACAACGAGTATTACAACGGCAGGAGTATCTGAAGAGAGCGAACTGTTAACTCATAAACTAAAAGCACTACTTCGGGTATAGCAGACATAAAAACACCCGCTAAATTGACTCTAGCGGGTGTTTTACTTATTTCGATATGATTTGTCGCTGATTATTCCACAGTAACAGACTTAGCCAGGTTACGAGGCTGATCCACGTCGGTGCCTTTAATTAAGGCCACATGGTATGACAGTAACTGCATTGGGATGGTGTAGATAAGCGCTGCCATAAACTCATCGCAATGAGGTACAGGAATAACCTTCATGGTATCGTCAGATTCAAATTCTGCATCAACATCGGCAAAGACATACATCAAGCCACCACGCGCGCGAACCTCTTCGACATTAGACTTAAGCTTCTCTAACAGCTCATTGTTAGGCGCAACCACGATAACCGGCATATCAGCATCGATAAGTGCTAGCGGACCATGTTTAAGTTCACCGGATGCATAGGCTTCGGCGTGAATGTAGGAGATCTCTTTAAGCTTAAGCGCCCCTTCCATCGCGATAGGATATTGATCGCCACGCCCCAGGAATAACGCATGATGCTTATCGGCAAAGTCTTCGGCAAGCTCAGCAATGGCGTCATCAAGACCTAGTGCCTGCTCAACTTTAGCTGGCATAGATTGCAGGCTTTGGGTGATCTTCGCCTGCATATCGGCAGACATGCCATTATGACGGCCGACAACGGCAGTCAACATCAACAAACCAGCAAGCTGTACGGTGAATGCCTTAGTTGAAGCAACACCTATCTCGGCGCCCGCTTTCATCATGTAGGCCATATCTGATTCGCGCACTAAAGATGAACCCGGTGCGTTACAGATGGTCATAGTGGCCTTGTAACCCATCTCTTTAGCCAGACGCAGTGCCGCTAAGGTATCGGCTGTTTCACCAGACTGTGAAATAGTCACAAGCAAGCTATTCGGGAACAGGTGCGACTTACGGTAACGAAACTCTGATGCTATCTCCACATTACAGGATACACCGGCCCAATCTTCTAGCCAGTAGCGCGCTGCCATACCCGCATGATAACTGGTGCCACAGGCGATGATCTGTACATGCTTAATATCTTTCAGGAACTCAGCCGCGTTCTCACCAAAAGCAGAATCCAATACGGTGCCACCGGCAATACGACCTTCCAGTGTGTGTGAGATTGCACGTGGCTGCTCGTAGATCTCTTTCAGCATGTAGTGTCGGTATTCACCTTTATCACCCGCATCATGGGTCACTTCTGACTCTTTGATCTCACGCTCAACCGCATTACCGTCAACATCGAAGATATTAACTTCGCGGCGCATCACCTCAGCGACATCTCCCTCTTCCAGAAAAGCAAAAGAGCGGGTTACAGGCAGAAGAGCCAACTGATCGGAAGCGACAAAGTTCTCACCTAAGCCGTAACCGATAACCAGCGGGCTACCACTACGGGCCACGATCATACGCTCGCTATCACGACGATCGATAACCACTGTGCCATAGGCACCTTCTAACTGCTTAACCGTCGCTTGAACCGCTGCAAGTAAGCTATCGTTCGACTTAAGCTCATGGTGTACTAAATGACAGATCACCTCAGTATCGGTATCAGATGCAAAGGTATAACCTAAACCCTTAAGCATTTCCCTTAGCTTATTATGATTTTCGATAATGCCATTATGTACAACGGCAATATCACCTTCTGACAGGTGTGGATGAGCATTACGCTCACTCGGCTCACCGTGGGTGGCCCAGCGGGTATGAGCAATACCAGTACCACCAGCTAATGGCGCTGCATCTAAAGCAGTCGAGAGTTCCTGTACCTTACCGACACGTCTTGTGCTGCTAAGTGTGCCATCTTGAATAACGGCAACACCGGCCGAGTCATAGCCTCGGTATTCGAGGCGTTTAAGGCCTTCAACTAAGATTTCAGCTACATCTCTTTGCGCAACAGCGCCAACGATTCCACACATATTGATTACCTAATCTCTCTAAAACAAGAGTTAAAATTAATATTGAATTTGATAAGGGTTAACCTTCGTTATCCCACATGAGGAGCCAGGATCACCCGCACCCCATGGTTTGAAATTTTTTCAACTGCCTCGGCGGGTAAGTTCTCATCTGTTACCAACACGCTGATATTACTCCAGGCCAGCTCTAGATTCGGAATGCGCCTACCCAATTTTTCGGATTCGAGCATAACCACTACCTCACGAGAGACCTCTGCCATCACCTTACTCAACCCGGTAAGTTCATTGAAGGTGGTTGTACCGCGCTCAAGGTCGATGCCATCTGCGCCAATAAAGAGTTGATCAAAATTATAGGATCGCAGTACCTGCTCGGCTATTTGTCCCTGAAATGACTCAGAATGTGGGTCCCAGGTGCCACCGGTCATCAATAATGTCGGTTCATTCTCAAGTTCATGGATAGCATTGGCCAGCTGCAATGAATTAGTCATCACCACCAAGCCATTCTTACCATTAAGCTCCTGGATTAATCCCGATGTGGTGCTGCCGCTATCTATGATGATTCGATTATGATCTTTAATCAGCTTAGCCGCCGCTTGGGCAATAGATAACTTATTGGGTGCGATCTTAGCGGTAAATTGTTGAGTGACTTCGTCGGGTATCGCCACCGCACCACCATATCGACGCAATAGCAGCCCGGTTTTCTCTAATACCGCCAGATCTTTTCGAATCGTGACTTCAGAAGTTTCGAAACGTAAGGATAACTCGTCAACACTCACCTCACCTTGCTCATTAAGCAGGCTGATAATGCTATGGCGACGCTGTTGAGTATTACGTTTGTTCATAAAACCTTTCAATTAAGTTTCGTTTCGAAAGGTGCATTATAGTGAAACGAAACTTTTTTGCCAGTTTTGAACGCTTTAAATAACAAATTAAGTATGAAATTCAGGCAAAAAAAAGCCCCTATCTAAGATAGAGGCTTTCTCGATTCTCTTTAAACCTTAGGCTCAGGCTTAAAACTTAGCTTCCAATGCTAAACCGAAGTGACGCCCTTCACCCACTGTAACATCGGTAGTTGTACCACCGGCCAGGTAATCGACATCAAACAAGTTCTTAATGTTGAGGCGAACACTCACATCGCTGCCCATCACATCCATGCTATAGGCGACGCCCATATCAAAACGCACGTAGCCATCTTTCGAGATTGTATTATCCGTATTGGCGAAGCGTTCACCCACATAGATAGCACCGAAGTTTAATGCTAAGTCATCGGTCACCTCATAACGGGTCCAGACGTTAGCCGACCACTCGGGCGCATCGACTGGTGTCATGCCGTCTAAATTATCTCTATCGTTAGCACCGGTTTCATACTGAGCGTCAAGATACATCATAGAGCCTGTCATAAACCACTTCTCGCTCACCTGACCCTGAGCGCCCATCTCGAAACCTTTATGACGCTGCTCGCCACCTTGGGTGGTGATTTTAGTGTCATCACCGATAGGCGTGATTAGATCTTCAGTTACAGTGACGTTGGAGACGGTGATATCGAATACAGCACCGGTTAGCAGCAGGCTGCCATCGAACAGCTCCCACTTAGTACCAATCTCATATTGCTCACCATATTCAGGATCAAGGTTCATCTTGTTATTTACATCATCTTCATCATTAACTATTCCCTGAGGCGTGAAACTCTTAGAGTAGTTAACATAGATACTGCCGTTTGATGCCGGGGAGTAGATCACACCAAACTTAGGCGAGACCGCATAGCTGTTATTACCTTCGCCCTCTTTCTTCTGCTCGTCATAACGTACCCCGGCAAGCACCTGCCACTCATCATTGATAGAGATTAAGTCCTGAATGTAGAAGCCGTAGTGCTTATATTCACTCTCATATAAGCTCTCATCACGGTTGTAATCGAGGTCCGGTTTAGGTAGAGGCTGACCAGGCATAACCAGCTGCTTCTTCTCACCCGAGTCCTTTAGTTGGCCATAATAGTAATCCAGCATGTTAGCGCCGATCAGAAACTGATGTTCGAATCCTCCGGTCGAGAAGTTACCGACAAAATCGACATAGCCGGTCTTATGCTGCCAATCATCGTAACGATCGAATGGGCTCACATAGTAACCATTTGTCATTGGGTCATCTGAGCTACTGATCATCGATGGTGAAGAGTCTAAACGCTGACGATTAAACTGCTGATCGTTATAACCCGCTTTTACCTTCCAATCATCATTGATGTGATAAGTCAGATCTGCGCCCATGTTACTGATGGTATTGTCGGTGAAGGCCCATGGTTGATCCCAGATAATATCTTCGCCACCAATCAAGTCACCGCTGCTATCTAACCAGCCGCCACGATCGATACCCGTCTTGTCTTGTGTATGATCATACTTAAGCGACAGTAGCAGGTCGTCGGTGATATCAAATTCAAGATTAAGATAACCTAACCAACGATCACGCTCCTGGTTTGAACCATCTTGGTACTCACGCCAGTATTGCGTGTCCTGTTTAACCAGCACGGTACGGTAACGAATCGTTTGAGCTTCATTCAGGCTGCCACCGGCATCGAGCTGATAACGGGTCGAGCCGTGCTCATCGGTATCGAAACCAAGTTCAAACATAGTGTCGTAAGTCGGTTTCTTAGTTACCATGTTGATCAAGCCTCCCGGGCCAGATTGACCATAGAGCATACTCGATGGCCCCTTGAGTACTTCCACCTGTTGCAGTGTTTCAATCGGCTGCACATAGTGAGACCACTGCTGCTGACCATTGATTAGATAACCTGAACCGGAAGAGAGCTCGAAACCACGAATGTTGAACACCTGACGATTCCACTTCTCGCTACCACCGGTAACACTGGAGTCATTGACCAGTACTTCAGACAGATTAGTCGCCAGTTGCTCATCGGTGACAAAATCAGGAATAACGGTCACAGATTGTGGGGTATCCATAAGGCTAATATCGCCACGCATCGCACCCGAAGCGCTGCCGACCTTATAATCATTAAAGTTACTACCAGTGATACTAATGCGCTCAATATTAGCGATACCCGGCTCGCCGGTTTGCTCCTCAGCAATAGCGGGAATGATGGCAAGTGCAGACAGAACCGCGACACTGATAGATGAATACTTAAATGATCTCTTGAACGACATGGCCGACCTCAAAAATGGATACCAAACAAATGTTGGAACGCAATATAAATGAGAATCGTTTTTATTTAAGTTTCTTTACGGTAATTTACAATTGCCTGTGAGCTAGTCCTAAATTACTAGTTAATACCTCTAAATTTGGTAAAAAATTTCATTCTCAAAACAAATTAATAAGGCTTGCTGACAAGCAATTTTCATCATGCAGATACAAAAAAGCGACCCGTAAAGGTCGCTTCGTTCTTCTATCTATCAGTGCTTATATCAGAGCTTAGCCTTTAGGCTTCTTAACCGGTCTAGCCCAGCCACTCAGGTGGCGCTGCTTAACCCGGGTAATAACCAGCTCCCCCTCGGCGACGTTGCTGGTTATGGTAGAACCAGCACCCAAAGTCGCTCCTTTACCGATAGTCACCGGAGCCACAAGTTGAGTATCACTCCCCACGAAAACATTATCTTCGATAACGGTAAGATGCTTGTTAGCACCATCGTAGTTACAGGTAATGGTACCCGCACCAATATTAACGCCGCTACCAATCTGCGCATCACCAATATAGGCTAGGTGGCCCGCCTTCGAGCCCTCGCCTAAGACCGCTTTCTTCATCTCGACAAAGTTACCGATATGGGCATCACGCTTCAGCTCGGCGCCAGGACGAAGACGAGCAAAAGGTCCTGCACTGGCATCACTGCCTAACTTGGCATTCTCAACGATAGAGTAAGGCTTAATCTCGGCATTATCACCAATCTCACAATCAATAAGAATTGCACCGGCGCCAATAGTCACGTTATTACCTATGGTGACTTTGCCCTGAATGATGACGTTTACATCTATTATCACATCCATGCCAACGGTGACGTCACCACGAACATCCAGCCTTGCAGGGTCTCTTAAGTTTGCACCTTCAAGCATTAGCTTCTCGGCTGCGCGAGCCTGATAAGCACGCTCGAGTTGAGCCAGCTGCACACGGTTATTAGCACCTTCGACTTCAATCGCCGACTCAGGCTGAGCCGTCGTGATCTCAACACCATCTTTATGTGCCATGGCTACGATATCGGTAAGGTAATACTCGCCTTGAGCATTATCTGACGATAACTGTCCAAGCCAAGCTTTAAGTTGCTTACCGGGAGCCGCCATGATGCCGGTATTGATCTCATTAATAGCAAGCTGCTCAGCATTCGCATCTTTCTGCTCAATAATCCCCACAACTTTGCCCGCCTCGCGCACGATACGGCCATAACCAGTCGGGTTAGGTAAGTTTACGGTGAGAATCGCTAAGCCATTATCTTCACGGGCAGCAAGCAGTGCATCGAGTGTAGAAGCTTGAATAAGAGGCACGTCACCGTAAAGAACTAGCACAGTATCATCATCCGCTATATTCGGGTTCGCCTGAGCGACCGCATGGCCGGTACCTAATTGTTCAGCCTGCAGCACCCAATTAAGTTGCTGCTCCCCCAATACATTCTGCAGTTTTTCCGCACCATAGCCATACACCAACTGAATAGCATCACTACCAACACTATGGGCTGTGTCGATCACATGCTGCACCATACTTTTATGGGCGATAGGGTGTAAAACTTTAGGAAGATCTGAGCGCATGCGGGTTCCTTTGCCTGCGGCCAAAATCACTACGTTCAATGCCATGGAGTTATCCTTGAGCTAAAAGCTGCTGAAATTCTATAGAGGTCTATTTTGTGCGCTGATTTTAACGGAAAAGCGGGGAAAAGCGAAGTAAGGTTCGAGGTTCGAGTGCCTAGGTCCTAGTTCCTGGATTTCTCGCAACTTCTTTAAAAACAAAAAAGGCGCCCTTAGGCGCCTTTTTTCATCAAACAATGACCTTATCTGGCAATGTTCTTCTTGATGGTTTCGACAACGCGTAATTGAGCGATAGCCTG
>Ga0209272_10002203_pt1 | contig 11182 bp, 8 predicted proteins | sample tdDd002_FD_187125 | JGI IMG/M metagenome (GOLD analysis project Ga0209272, IMG submission 187125) | Marine sediment microbial communities from the Atlantic coast under amendment with organic carbon and nitrate - tdDd00.2 (SPAdes)... | ecosystem: Environmental > Aquatic > Marine > Coastal >... | reverse complement strand
ATTAAAAAAACGCGCTCCATCCATATGTACAGGAATGTGATGTTTCTGTGCGACTTCATATATATCACTCATATTCTTTAATGAGACAACACCACCAGAAGAATGTGCATTCTCAACACAAATAAGTCCTGTATCGGGATAATGAATATCTTCCTCACGAATAAGTTTTTCCACTTCACCAGGGTTTAGATAGCCATTTAGTGATTGAGCTGTTCGCGTATGCACGGCTGCAATAACTGCCGTAGCACCAACCTCATGCATCATAATGTGACTATCGCTGCCAACGATAATTTCATCCCCGCGCTGTGTATGTGTTAAAACAGCTAATTGATTAGCGAAAGTCCCACTCGGAACAAAAAGAGCAGCTTCCTTCCCTAACATAGAAGCAGCTAATGCTTCTAACTCTTTTACCGTAGGATCATCATCATATACATCATCACCTACAATTGCATTTGCCATTGCTTGTCGCATAGCTTCAGTAGGCTGAGTGACTGTGTCACTTCTAAAGTCTAACCACTTCATATCTTACCTCCAGTAACTCATTTAATGTTCTTCACTTTACTAAATTCGACATATATTGGCTGATGCCTTTTAATTTCATATAATTCATTTTATTGTAGATCTAGTTTTTCACTTGATTAATAGATTCGAATATAGAAGGGTGGGTAATAAGCCAATGTATACAGCAGAATGGTTGTATTATAGTAATTTGTAGATATTCACAACACCAAAATTTGTACCTTAATATATACAATGTCTGAATTCAAATCCTCTTTTAAGAAGTTTCACTACAATTGTATTTTTATACAGTTTATTTAACTATCATTCTTGAGTTGTCTAGTTGAATCAACTTTTACAATTATTGTTTTCTCTTTCCTGTTTTGTATACATAATTCAAAACTTGCGTAATTATTAATTCTAATATTTATTAGCAAGATCTCTAATATCTTGCTTTTTTCCATTCCCGCTCATTATATCGTTCGTGACGTAACGAACTTTTCACTTGCTTTGTATGTTAGTTCAACTTTTTTATCACTTTTCATTCCTTTTTGTTATGAAAACGATTCCTTGTTCATGAGAGGGGTTTACAATCATTTTCTATATGCTATAATGAGTTCATATTAGTCGAGATGATAAAACATCTGATATGCATTTTTATTCACTAAGTGAATATTTATACATTCCATTTTATCGAAATCTATGAAACGAGGTGCGTTATGAAAGATTTAATTTATGTTATTAAGAAAGAAGATCACAGTCCTAAAAAAGTAACATCTATTTTAGAAGCTCATAAAGAGATCAAGTTCATTTCACTTGTAGCTGTTGATTTAGGAAACAACCATACAGATGAAAAAATTCCTGTAGAAGTTGCATTAGAAGACATGGAAAACTTCCTTAAAACAGGTGTTCAAACAGATGGTTCATCAGTTAACCTTCCTAGAATTGCAGATATCAACAATGCTAAAGTTGACTTAATTCCTGATATGGATGTTAAATGGTTTATTGATTATAACAATGACTTCATTGATCCTGATACTGGCAAACCAGTTGGTTCACTCATTATTCCTTCGTTTCTAGAACATGACGGAAAATATGTATGTTCAAGATCTGTTATAAAAAAAGCTGAAGCATATCTGTACTCTGAAGTTAAGACCATGATCAATGGGAATAAATCGCTTCAAGATGAATTTGGTTTTAAAGGAGATGACATCGAAAGAGTTGTCATTACTGCAGCAACTGAACTTGAATTCTGGGTAAAAACACCAGATTATAAAACAAACTTTCAAAAACTTTCAACTTCACAGACACTTAAAGAGCAATACTGGAAACGTACAGTAGGTCCCGTTCGTACAGCTATGGAAGAATCGACATTGATGCTTAACCGTTACGATTATAATGCTGAAATGGCCCATAAAGAAGTTGGCGGTGTACCGTCAAAACTTAAAGGTGGCAACATATACTCAGCTATAATGGAACAATGTGAAATTGCTTGGAAATACGATGAAGCAATGCAGTCAGCTGACAACGAATTGTTAGCCCGTGACTTTATTAGTGACGTTTATCATAAACATGGCCTTGAGATTACTTTCCAAGCGAAACCGATCGAAGGTGTAGCCGGTTCTGGTGAACATCATCACGTTGGTCTAGCAGTAAAACTTAAGAGCGGTAAAATTGTTAACCTATTTGCCCCACGTGAAATGAATAAACAGTATTTAAGTAGCCTTGGTTGGGGTGCATTCATGGGTATGCTCAAAAACTATGAAGTAATCAATCCTTTTGTAACATCAACGAATGATGCATTCAACCGTTTGAAGCCTGGTTTCGAAGCACCTGTTTGTATCGTAGGCTCATTGGGTCACACGGTCGAAACTCCATCTCGTAACAGAACTGTTCTTGCTGGTCTTGTGCGTGATATTGCATCTCCTTTAGCAACGCGTTTCGAATTACGTGCACCAAACCCTACTACTAACAGTTATCTTGCTACGGCAGCTGTATACCTAGGAATGTTAGATGGTATGAAGGCTGTTGCAGCTAGCGATAAAACAAATAGCGAACTTGAAGCTGAATTCAGTAAAGACGCAGCTACTGAAGGTTTTTATCTTGAAAAAGGTCGTGTCTACCGTAGTGAAGAAGATGTCTTTGAGGACTTTACTCAAGAAGAACGTGATTCTATGTTTGGGATTCCTCCAAGAACTGTATGGGAAAATGTATCTGGATTCAAAAAGCACCCTGAAAAGCGAAATGTCCTCTTACAAGGTGATGTTTTTACAGAAGCAATCCTTGAATCATACGAGTTAACAATCCTTGCAACATGGACTACAGAGCTCGCTAACCGTATTATCGAAAAGAATATGAAAACAGTCCGTCAAGCAATTAAGCTCCACTACAATGATACTGAAAATGTAACTGATCTTGATGTTGTAAACTGGGAGAAGTTAAACTCCTTACGTATTGCCCTAATGAAGGATAGTTTGACCAACAAGTCCCTCTTTACACAGATTCGCGAAGCTATAGACAACGGTAACTATGACCTTGTTTCTGAACTACAAGTTGAAATGATGACACATATGAACGTTCTTAAAGATCTTTATATTCTTTATAAGAGGAATTTATTCGTTCTTTAGTAAATCGTGTTGCGATTTTCAGGTAAAAGGTACGAGATACAAGGTATCAGTAAAAATTTAAAATCAAAATATAAAACCGCAAGACCTTATTCTTAAGGTTTTGCGGTTTTTTATGAAAGCTTATCCAACAAGAATCAAACAGCCTAGCAATACTTCGTATATAAACTTAGTAACTTAGAATCAAAAGCTAATTCAAGTGTAATGAAGGTCAAACAGCCTAGCAATACTCTGTATTGCTTAGGTCGCGGTACGCGCCCAATGATATAAACGAAAAAAATCCGAGATTGAAAATACATTTTCAATCTCGGACATTTTTATTTATATCGCTGTTTTTGTTACTTCGCGGATTTTAATCAAAAAGTCTGTGAACTAATACACCACTTCTAAGTTTTGGCTCGAACCAAGTTGACTTAGGAGGCATTACTTCGCCAGCATCTGCGATTGCTAAAAGATCGTCCATTGTAGTTGGGAACATTGAGAATGCAATCTCCATGTCAACATCACAACGTCTTTCTAGTTCTTTAAGACCACGGATACCACCAACGAAGTCAATACGAGTATCAGTTCTTGGGTTTTCAATTCCTAATAAAGGAGCTAAAACATTTAACTGAAGGATTGATACGTCTAGTCTGTCTACTGGATCTTTAGGATCGTAAGTACCTTCTTTAGCAGTGATGCAGTACCATTGCTTATCTAAGAACATACCGTAAGTCTTACCAGCTACCGGCTTGTAAGGTACTGAAGAATCAACTTCTGCTACGTCAAACTTCTCACCAACTTTAGCTAAGAAATCATCTTTGCTAAGTCCGTTAAGATCTTTAACAACTCTGTTGTAATCCATGATGAAAAGGTCTTCATCTGGGAAGATTACTGACATGAAGAAGTTAAACTCTTCGTCGCCAGTAAAGTTAGGGTTCGCTTCACGACGCTTCATACCAACTTTTACAGAAGAAGCTGAACGGTGATGTCCATCTGCAATGTAAAGGTAGTCAATACCAGCGAAGATCTCAGAGATACGTGCGTTGATCGCATCTTCTTCAATAGTCCAAACGATATGTGTGATATCATCTTCAGAAATCCAGTTGTATACTGGCTTATGGAATTTGATCCAGTCGTTTGTAATTTGGTTGATTTCGTCATTTTTTCTGTATGTTAAGAAAATAGGAGCTGTATTAGCATCACAATGATCAAAGTTGTTGATTCTATCTTGCTCTTTTTGTGGTCTTGTAAATTCATGCTTCTTGATGACATCGTTCATGTAATCATCAATTGAAGTACACCCTACAATACCTGTTTGAACACGACCGTCCATGATTTGGCGGTAGATGTAGTATTGTGCTTTTTCATCTTGAACAAGTGTACCATCAGAAATGAAACCATCAAGGTTCTTACGAGCTGTTTTATAAACTACTTCATCGTAAGCACTCGTTTCTGCCGGAACATCCATTTCACTTCTTACTACGTGTAAGAAAGATAAAGGGTTACCTTCCGCCATTTTTGCTGCTTCTTCTCTATTCATTACGTCATATGGAAGTGACGCTACTTTTTCGATTAAATCTTCTTTAGGTCTGATTCCTTTAAAAGGTCTTACTACTGCCATGATTAAATCCCCCTACTTAAAAAAGTTTATAATAGTATCTACTGTTTCAACACCAATACGTGTTTGAGCTTCTGAAGTTGATGCACCAATATGAGGTGTCATTGACACTTTAGGATGCGTGTATAACGCTTCGCGTTTTGTCGGCTCTTCTTCAAATACATCAATACCCGCTGCAGCAACTTTACCTGAATCAAGTGCTTTAAGAAGTGAGTCTTCACAAACAACACCACCACGTGCACAATTGATTAAGAAAACGCCGTCTTTCATCATATCGAACTCTTTAGCAGCAATTGCTGGACCTTGTTCTTTGATGAATGGAATGTGTAATGTAATGACGTCTGATTTTTGAATCAATTCTTCTTTAGAAACATACTCAAATTGGTCGAACCCTTCTGCTTTACCCATAAGGTCAGTGTAGATGATGTTCATGCCTAAAGCATTTGCTTTTTTAGCAGTCGAACGAGCAATTCTACCAAATCCAATAAGACCTAAAGTCTTACCAGCTAATTCGATACCTTTGTATGCTTTCTTGTTCCATTCGCCATTTCTCATTGTTACGTTAGAAATATGAATGTGACGCGCAAGCGCAAACATATGCGCAATTGCTAACTCAGCAACTGAATCACTACTTGAGTTTGGCGTATTACGAACTTCGATACCAATTTCTTTTGCGTGAGCAACGTCAATGTTATCAACACCAACACCAGCACGAATAACAAGCTTTAAAGTACCAGCTTCTTTTGCAATATTTAAAAGTTCTTCGCGAACTTTAGTCGCAGAACGTACGATTAGTACATCTACTTCTTTAATTTTTTCTTTAAGTTCATCTAATGGATAATGGTCAAGAATTACTTCGTAACCAGCATCTTCAAGCAATTTAGCTGCTGCTTTGTCCATTCCATCGTTGGCTAAAACACGTACCATTTCATTACCTCCAAGAGTTTTTTATGTTGTTCAGTTTATCTTATTACAGTCCCCAGATATCTTCGATTTCTGAAAGAAGTGCTTTAAGTGTTTCCATATCCATATCTGCCATATGAGCAATACGGAATGTTTTTTCTTTAAGTGTTCCATAACCATTAGAAATCATGTAACCACGCTTAGCAAGTTCTTTGTTAAGGTCTGCAACAGAGTTTCCTTTAGTGTTTTTCATTGTCGTTAATGTATTAGAAGCATATTGATCTTCAGCTAACATTTCGAAATGCTTTTTAGCCCACGCACGTGTAACTTCCGCCATATCAATATGTCTTTGGAATCTGTTTTCAAGACCTTCAACTTCAAGAATTTGAGTCAACTGGAAGTCAAGTGCAAACATATGCTCTAAAGAAGGTGTTGATGGGTATTGGTAATCTTTACGTACACGATCAACAACAGAAATAAGGTCGAAGTATAAACCTCTGTTTTCAACTGTTAATGCACGGTCGTATGCTTTTTGAGATACAGACGCAATCGCAAGACCAGCTGGTAGACCAAAACATTTTTGTGTAGAAGTAATACACATATCTACGCCCCACTCGTCTACTGGAACTTTAGCTCCACCAAGTGAAGAAACAGTATCAAGACAGAATACTACGTCTGGGTACTTTGCAACAACTTTTGCGATGTCAGCAACTGGGTTCATAATAGCTGTTGAAGTTTCATTATGTGTTACTGTAACAACATCGTACTTACCAGTAGAAAGTGCTTCTTCTACCATTTCTGGAGTTGTAGGCTCGCCTAATTCAGACTTGAATTTGTCTGAAGGAATCCCATTCGCTTCGCACATTTTGAACCATCTGTCACCAAATGCGCCTACTGAAAATACTGCTGCTCTTTTCTTAGTACAAGACTTAACAGCCATTTCCATTAAACCACTACCTGAAGATGTGCTTAAAATGATGTCATTCTTTGTGAACATTACTTTTTGCATTTTTTCGTAGATGCTTTTACCTAGTTCTGTACATTCTGGTGTACGGTGGCCAATCATAGGTGTAGCCATTTTTTGTAGTACGTCTTCTCTAACGTCTACAGGACCTGGAATAAATAACTTTTTGTGCATTCGCAAAAACCCCCTGTTTTAATAATAAGATTTTGGTTTTGAGTTTATTTTTAACTATAAAGCGATCATCACCTTATAGTTTGATTCCTTAAAAAAATAGTCAAAGGTCCAAAGTTACAAGTCGAATGTTTTGGGTCGGACTTAAAAGTCTTTTAAGTCTTTCGTCTTTTAACTTTTAACATTTGTCATTTGTCATTTGACTGTTTTTAGTTCATATATATCATGCCTACGTGCTTTTAGCAGTGGCAATTGTTCTCGATATTTAGCAACATCTTCAAGATTTACTTCCGCATATAAGATGTCTTCTTTTTCAGTTAGTTCCTCAACAACGTTGCCCCAGGGATCATAAAGTACTGAATGACCGTAAGCTACGTAACTTGCATCTTCATCTCTAGCAGGCGATGCTACAGCAAAGAAAACCTGATTATCTATAGCTCTCATTTTAGCCGTACTATGCCAATGAGCTGGACCGGTAGTCATATTGAAAGCGGCTGGAATAAATATCATCTCAGCTCCTTCATCTACCATTAAACGCATAAGTTCTGGGAAACGCATGTCAAAACAAATAGCAACTCCAAATGTGCCATACTCTGTTTTACAAACTGTTACTTCGTTCCCCGGACTTAAGGTGTCAGACTCCATAAATCGAATGCCATTTTTGATGTTTATATCAAACAAATGCATTTTACGGTGCCGTCCAAGTATATGCCCGTTTTTGTCAAAAATAAACGATGTGTTAAAAATTTTTTCATATTCTTTTTCAGGAATCGATCCTCCAATGAGGTAAATTCCGTTTTCTGATGCTATTTTACTCAAAAAATCAGTTGTATATCCCGGACAAACTTCTGCATATTCTGGGAAGCAGTCGTTCTGATACGGTGTCGAGAACATCTCTGGCAGAACTACAATTTGAGCACCTTGCTCCGAAGCCTCTTCGATCATTCTTTTTGCTTTATGTAAATTGGCTTCTTTATCTGCTATAACACCCATTTGTATCAAAGCTATTTTGACTTTTTTCATGATGATTCTCCTTATGAGCAAGCTGACAATTCTTTTGTATACTTTTTATAAAAGATTTACTTTTATATTATCAGATTATTTAATAAAATCGAAATGATTCTTTTTCATAAGGGTCTTTCTGTTTACTTAGAGTAAAGACAGGAAAAAGCATGACCAAATAATCATACTTTTTCCTTAATTATTGAATTGGTTTCTACAATTTACTGTTAGCGATTGAAATGATTTCTGCTTCAATAGCTAATGCTTGCTTTTCGATTTCTGCAACTTCTCCAGAAACTTTAGCAACAAACTCTTCGTCTTTAATAGAACCTAAGTTAATTTTTACATTGTATAATGCACCAAGAACAGCTGTTCTTGCTTGCATCCCTGCAACAGCTGCATCTGTTACTGCATTGCTGTTACCTTTTGCTACTGCTTCTTTAATAAGAGGCATAATTTCTACCGTTCCTTTAGCTACTGCTAATGGAACTGCTGCTGCGTTTTTCATACCTGCTTGGATCGCTGCTGAACGTGCTTTCTTTTGCTCATCAGTATCTTTAGGCATTCCAAAAGCTTGCATTACTTCGTCAAATGAATTTGCATCTTTATCGATGTATTCTAAGAAGATTTTTTTGCATTCACATAGTTTTTCCGAGATTTCTTTCATCTCTTCTTCTACTTCAACATACTTCTTTCTACCGATTGTTAAGTTTGCTACCATTTCCCCAAGTGCTGCAGCGATGGAGGCGCTTAATGCGGACACACTACCGCCACCTGGGACAGGCTCATTTGATGATGTGATTTCTACGAAACCAGTTACTGTTTTATTGACTAACATGAGATCAACCTCCTTCGATTATCTGGATCAACTATATCATCTCAGAAGCTGAGACTATATGTTGAACTCTTACAAAGTATAACATGTTTTTAACAAAGTTGTTTTATCCCATTTTGGCTTTATTTACTACTATTTCACCATTTTTAACAACAGCTTCAACTGTACTCACTGCGATGTGGTATGGTAAAAACTTATAAGAAGGGAACTCATGTATTAAAAGGTCACCTTGCTTGCCAATATCGATACTTCCAACAATGTCTGCTTTGTCTATTGCTGCCGCTCCATTTAAAGTCAAGGCCATTAATGTTTCTTCTGCCGTCATGCCCATATAAAGCGTTGCCAATGCGATTACAAGTGGTATTGATTCCGTGAAGCAAGAACCTGGATTAAAGTCCGTAGCCAATGCAACTGCACAGCCAGCGTCGATCATATCCCTTGCACGAGCGTAATCTTCTTTTAAAGAGAAAGCTGTACAAGGTAATGCTGTAGCCACAACGTCTTTCTCTGCCATTAAAGCGATCCCTTTATCAGATGCTTGTAATAAATGGTCAGCTGATACCGCACCTACCTCTGCTGCTAGCTCTGCACCACCTAAAGGTACGATCTCATCAGCATGCATTTTCAACTTAAATCCATAGGTTTTAGCTTTGTTTAAAAGCTTTCTTGACTCTTCAATCGAAAAAACCTTATCTTCTGTAAAAATGTCACAAAACTCTGCAAGTTTCTTTTCCGCGACAACAGGCAACATTTCATCAATAATAAGGTCAATGAATTCACCTGATCTACCTTTATATTCAGCAGGAACTGCATGAGCACCCATAAATGTAGGCACAACATCAATAGGATGCTTTTCATTTACAATTTTCATTGCTTCAAGTTGTTTTATTTCCGTTTCTAGGTCTAAACCGTAGCCACTTTTACCTTCTACAGTTGTTACACCAAAGTTAAGCATTGAAGTCAGACGCTTATGTCCCAGTTCAACAAGTTCTTCAACAGAAGCTTCTCTCGTACCCTTAACCGAATTTATGATACCGCCACCACGGTTCATAATCTCCATATATGGCATACCCTCTAAACGCCATGAATATTCATCTGCGCGGTAACCACCAAATATAAAGTGTGTGTGTGAATCTACAAATCCTGGTGTAACACATTTACCTTTAGCATCAATGACTGTATATTTACTTAAGTCATATTTTTTTTCAATTTCTTCAGAGGTCCCTACAGCAACTATTTTGCCAGCTTCAATAACAACTGCACCTTTTTCGATGATGCCGAGATCTTTCATTTCAGATCCTTTTTTTGCTTTGAAACCACTACAAGTAACAAGTTCTGAAGCATTGATTACAATTACATTCCCTTTTGTCATAAGACTACTCCATAATACGTCGTTCAAGAATTTGATTCATCGAGAAATCTTCAACGCCTAGGTAATATTCTGCTGTAGAAATCATTGCTTCCATTGGCAAAAGACCAATAACTTCACTACCAATAACATTAACGCCAAAACGTTTAGCTTCAATTTTAATAAGTTCAAACGCTCTGTACAATGGTGTTTTAGTGAAATCAGTCATGTTCATAGAAACTTGTGTCACGCCACGATCTTCCATGTCGATGCCAATTGCCTTACAATATCTTAACCCACCACTTAAGTGACGAACGTTTTTAGCGATCTTATTTGCCATCTCTAAGTTTGCAGTATCTAAAATAACGTTAAATGCTACTAATGGCATTCTTGCACCAACACCTATAATACCAGCAGTTTTATGAACTTCTGTACCAAAGTCTGGAGCCCACTCAGCATCTTTAATTTTTTCTGGCATACCTTCAAATTGACCCTTACGTACCTTCGCAAGATTTTGACGATGGGTAGCAGTAGCTGCTTTTTCATATAAGAAACTTGGTACTTTATAACGGTTGAAGATTTCTTCTGCTGTTGTATTAGCAAGTTCAACACATTCTTCCATAGTCACACCTTTAATCGGAATAAATGGAATAACGTCTGTTGCACCCATGCGTGGATGTTGACCTTCGTGTTTTGTCATATCAATTAATTCAGTCGCTTTTCCTACTGCATTAATAACAGCATTTCTTAATGCTTCTGGTTCACCAACAGTTGTTACAACACAACGGTTATGATCTTCGTCACGGCTATAATCTAAAAGCTTAACACCATCAACGCCTCTAAAACACTCAACAATTTTTTCAATTTTACCTGCATCTCTACCTTCACTAAAGTTTGGTACACATTGAACAATACGCTCCATTTTTACTTCCTCCTAGTTTAGATGTTAATATATAGTTCGTTTTAATTTTATAGTTACAGCTTTATTATAATTTGGGGAAACAGGAGATAGGAGATAGGAAACAGGTAAAACCTTAAAACCTTTTACACAACACAACAAGATTCGTGACCGAATCTTGTTGGATGTATTTGATTTTCCCTGTCTCCTGTATCCTGTTTCTTGTTTCCTTATTCACTTGTCTCTTGTATCCTGTTTCTTGTTTCCTTATTCACTTGTCTCTTGTATCCTGTTTCTTGTTTCCTTATTCACTTGTCTCTTGTATCCTGTTTCCTGTTT
>Ga0209272_10002200_pt1 | contig 11188 bp, 7 predicted proteins | sample tdDd002_FD_187125 | JGI IMG/M metagenome (GOLD analysis project Ga0209272, IMG submission 187125) | Marine sediment microbial communities from the Atlantic coast under amendment with organic carbon and nitrate - tdDd00.2 (SPAdes)... | ecosystem: Environmental > Aquatic > Marine > Coastal >... | reverse complement strand
AATACAGCGATAGGCTGCAAAGGCCCAAATGTGGGCTTTCTCATAAATATTCCCTAATTTACTGATGTGTCTAATTTTTATGGTGCGTTTTGTACCAAACAAAACGTGAAGCAAACGTGAAATATAAGGCTTATTTATAGATTTAATTGTAATGATTGGTATGACTTTGTAAGGGTGAGTATGTGAAGGCTACTTGCCGCGAATTATTGTCATTTAAGAGGCAAATTAGCACTTGGTTGATTTTTATCTTTTTCTTATTTAATGTGGGGACTATGAAACGCTTAACTAATTCTATCTCGACTGATTGTTGCTGCTGCACCTCCCAAGACGTGCGGCGGCTTTCGCGTAGCTATTAGTTAGCAAAAAACCATAAAGACATACCAAAGGCCGCCGATGTTTTCATCCGCGGCCTTTTTGCATTTAAAGGAATAACAATATGAGCCAGCCGAAAATACAACTCTTTAATACAATGGGGCGCACCCTTGAGCCTTTCCATACCATCGAATCAGGTAAAGTTGGTTTGTACGCTTGTGGTCCGACGGTGTACGACTATGCGCATGCAGGGAACTTGAGAACCTACCTTTTTGTTGATGTGCTAAGGCGCACGTTAGAGCTCAACTGCTACGACGTAAACCACGTTATGAACATCACGGATGTTGGCCACTTGGTGTCTGACGCCGATACCGGTGAAGATAAAATGGAAAAGGGTGCGAGAAAACAGAACAAGTCTGCGTGGGAAATCGCAAAGTATTTTGAAGACGCGTTTTTGAATGACCTTAATCGCTTAAATATCATCAAACCATCAATCATTTGTCGCGCTACTGAGCACATTCAAGAACAGATTGAATTCGTCCTAGAGCTTGAACAAAAGGGCTTCACCTATCAAACCTCTGATGGCGTTTATTTTGATTCAGCGAAGCTTCCGGATTATGGAAAACTTGCCAAATTGGACCGCGAGGGGTTAGAAGCGGGCATTCGTGTCGAAATGGCAGAGAAAAAGAGTCCAACTGATTTCGCACTCTGGAAGTTTAGCGGCGATACACCAAGACAAATGGAATGGGAAAGCCCTTGGGGAGTGGGCTTTCCGGGGTGGCACATTGAATGTTCTGCGATGGCAGAGAAGTACCTTGGGGAAGTGTTCGATATTCATGTCGGTGGGGAAGACCATATCCCTGTTCACCACACTAACGAAATTGCCCAATGCCAAGCAAAGAATGGACACGTACAAGCGAATTACTGGCTGCATGGCTTCTTCCTTCAATTGAACAAAGAGAAGATCTCCAAATCCGGTACGTCACTTCGTCTTGAAGCATTAATCGAGAAAGGCTATGACCCTTTAGCTTACCGTTATCTGGTGCTGACCAGTCATTATCGCAGTCATTTGAGCTTTACTTGGGAGAGCTTGGACGCGGCACAAACGGCTTTGAAGCGCCTGAAAGCGAGAGTATCGGCATTACCAGAAGGTGGCAAAGTTGACCAAACGTTTGTTGAGCGCTTTGTGTCACTCATCAACAATGATTTAGCCATGCCACAAGCGATTGCTCTAATGTGGGAGTTACTCGGAAGTGCATTAAACGATGCAGATATAAAGGCAACAGCACGTTACTTTGACAGTGTGTTTGGTTTAGAGCTTGATAAGGTAGAGGAAGACGAAATCCCTCGCGAGATCTTGGAGCTGGTCGACTTGCGACTGCAAATGAAAAAGCAGAAGGAGTATCAACAAGCCGACGAAATCCGCCAGCAAGTCGCCGACCTCGGCTACAGAATCAACGATGCTGGTGATAGCTCAACGGTAAGTAAGCAAGGCTAGCAAGCCAGAAAAAAGGCTCACTGCGATAGTGAGCCTCTCTAATTGAAACGATAAACGCTCTCGTCGTTATTGAATCACTAACTCAGGTTGCGAAGCCGTATTCGTTTCTATGGTTTGATTGTACTTCTTAATCACTAGCGTCAAGCGAATCAGCATTGCCATCGCAGCGGTGGTTAAGCCGGTCACGATACCAATCCAGAAGCCTTCTTCGCCCATTGCAGGAACGATTTCATCGGTGATACCCAGTAACATACCCAGTGGAAGCGCTAAGCCCCAGTAGGCAAGAATCGCCAGAATCATCGGGATCTTAGTATCTTTGTAGCCCCGCAGAGCGCCGTTTGCAGAGGTCTGTAGCGCGTCACTGAACTGGTACATCGCAGTAAACATCAACAGAGTAGCAGCGGTCGCTGAAACTACAGGATCTGTGGTGTACAAACGAATGATCCACTCTGGGAACAGTAGGAAGAAGCCGACTGAAATCAGCGACAGTAGCGCAGCAGTAATAATACCCACCAAACTACGGTGAGAGGCCGTTTCAAGCTTTTGTTCACCCAATGCATGACCAACGCGAATCGTGATACCAAAGGAAAGACTCATTGGGATCATGTACGTCATGCTAGAGATGTTCAGTGCAATTTGTGCCGCGGCAACGTTCTCTGCACCGATACGACCAATCAATAGCGCAATCACCGCGAAGATACTGCCACAAACCGCAATGTTCAAACCAATCGGCATGCCGAGTTTGAACAGCTGTTTGATTTCTTGCCATACTGGTTTTAGCTCAGCGAAGTGCAGAATGTTTTTGTAGTGGTGATGGCTCTTAATATAGCTAAACAGCAGGGCAGACATCAGCCAGTAAACCAAGCTTGTTGCCCAGCCACAACCAACCGCGCCCAATGCAGGCATGCCGAACTTGCCATAAATCAGGATGTAGTTAACTGGGATGTTCACCAACAAGCCGATGACAGAAATCAGCATCGGAGCTCGGGTGTTATTCATCCCTTCACAGAAACCATTCAGCGTATAGAAGAGCGCAATACCTGGAACACCAAACGCTAATGCGACAACATAATCACTGGCAATAGGAATGATCTCAGGAGCAACGCCTAAGCCAACGAGAATGGTTTCACCAAGTAGCAAGTAAACAATCAAGATGGCACTAACAAACGCGGATAGCCACAGCATCTGAATGAAAGAGATACGGATGTTATCTAAACTTTGTGCGCCGCGGTGGTAAGCAACGACAGGCGTTAATGCCATGATGATGCCGCGAAGCAATAGCGAAACGGGTAGCCATAAACTGGTGCCAAGCGCGATCGCAGCAAGGTCGGCTGCACTTACTTGGCCTGCCATTGTGGTATCGATAAAGCCCATCGACTGAGTTGCGAGCTGCATCAAAATGATTGGGATCGACAGGTGTAACAATGCGCCCGATTCTTTAAAAAAACGAGAAAAAGAGGAAGGTGTGTTTTGCATGGATGTAGTTAAACACCAATATCAATGCACCAGTGGAAGCAGGATGGCGTTGTGCATTGTAGGGTGTGCCGCGTAGGCAGGCGCAATATACGGACTTTTGTTCTGCCATTCAATATGTAATTTGGATCACAGAGAAACGATTGCGAAATGAGTTTCGGATAAAAAAGCGCCAGCAGTTTTGGTTGCTGGCGCTTGGTCTTATTTAGGAAGGAATTCGATAGTTAATTACAGTGACGCTTTTTTAGCTTCTGCAACCCAAGAGTCAAACAATTGTTGGTTTGCTTTGATCCAGCCATTAACGTGAGACTCGATATCCGCCGCGCTGTTTTTTCCTTGACTCATCATCATGTTTTGCGCGCTGACATCGTTGATGTTCAGCTTAACGATTTCGAACAGTTTTGCAGCAGAAGGGTTTTTCTCGGTAAAATCTTTGTTCGCCACGATGCGCATTGAGTTCATTTCAAACCCATAGTTTTTACCATTCTCAAGAGTGGTATCCACATCTTTACGTTCACCAGGTAGGGCTGAGAATGGGACTTCTAGCCAAACCACATCTTTACCCGGAACGAGTACGCCACTTACCCAATAAGGTGTCCACGTGTAGTACAAAATCGGGTCGCCTTTCTTATAACGAGAAATGGTATCCGCAATGATTGCCGCGTAGTTACCTTGGTTGTGTGTGACCGTGTCACGAAGTTGGTAAGCGTTAAGCTGCTCTTCAATTACCATTTCGCAGCCCCAACCTGGGTTACAACCAGTGAGGTCAGCTTTGCCATCGCCATTGGCGTCAAACAGTTTTGCTAGCTCAGGATCTTTCAGCTGACCAATGTTGGTGATATTGTACTTTTCTGCGGTTTTTTTATCGATTAAGTAGCCTTGAGCCGCACCACTAACGTACTGCCCTCGGCGGTAGAATTTATCATCACCACCTGACATCGTGTATTTGTCTGCGTGCAAAGGGAACCAACCCACAGCTAAGAACGTCGCATCGCCTTTTGCGATCGAAGTGTAGCCAACGTTGTAATCGACTTCCTTAGTTGGTTGAACATCGTAGCCCAACGCTTCAAGCGCGCGGTTAACAATAAGAGTTTGAAACGTTTCTTCGGCAACCGTTGATTGAACTGGTTGGACTGAAATGCCTTTACCCGGTAAGTCATTCGCTAAAGCTTGAGTAGAAAACGCCATCGTTGCTAACGTTCCTGCTGTTAGCGCTTTCTTCCATGAATTAGTCATTTGTGTTTCTCCTAAGTTTGAGATCAGGTTGGTTCGATTTGTTGGTCAGCTTTAAAAGGTAAGAAACTGGACCGGTGTGGTACCAACGTAACTTCGTGTTACCCGCGTTAGCGCCTAAAACTTGTGTGATACGGTCGAGTAGAATGGCAAGGATTACGATGCCTAAACCGCCCACCGCTGCTAGCCCCATATCCAAACGTCCGATGCCACGTAATACCATTTGTCCCAACCCACCAACTGCGATCATAGAGGCAATAACCACCATAGAAAGGGAGAGCATCAGGGTTTGGTTTACGCCCGCCATAATGGTGGGTAAAGCAAGAGGAAGCTGAATGCGGTACAGCATTTGCTTTTTGTTGGCTCCAAATGAGTGTCCGGCTTCAATCAGCTCTTCCGGGACCTGTTGAATACCAAGAATGGTCAAACGAACCACCGGAGGCAATGCAAAAATAATGGTGACCACCACGCCCGGTACATTCCCTATACCAAATAACATGACGATAGGTACTAAGTAGACAAAGGCCGGAGTGGTTTGCATCGCGTCGAGTATGGGGCGTATGAACTTAGCGGCGGTGTTGTTTCTTGCTAGCCAGATACCAAGTGGTAATCCAATGATCAGACAGAAGAAGACGGATGTCAGTACTAATGCCAAGGTCGTCATTGCTTGGGACCAAGCGCCTATCAGCCCAATGAAGACTAATGAAGCGAATGTCGACATCCCCAAGCGTAAATTAGAGAATTGCCACGCCAATAAAAATAGAATGATGAGCATGAAAGGAGCGGGTGTAGAGACGAGCGCCGTTTCAAATGAGGAGAGAATGAAATCAATGGGAACGCGAATTGCCTGAAAGACCGGGCGTCCATGTTCGACTAGCCAATCTAACCCAGATTCTACCCAAGTATCCAAAGGAAGGACTGCATCTTGAAAGGGATTCATGATATCAAAAGGGGCTTTTTCAACGGTTTCAGAATTCAACCAGTCCATACTTGACGTCGTTTCACCGCCTTGTGACCAAGGATCACTTTGTTCTGTAGTGGTTGTTGACCACGGGTCAGTTTGTTCCGTTTCTGTCGTTGACCACGGATCGTTAGTGGTTTGTTCTGTTGACATGATGACTAATCCTTATCCAACGTTTGCAGAAGACGTGATTTTGTAACGACACCATAGTAGTGGCCTTGCTCGTCGACAACTGGGACGGCATAAGGGACACCTGCGACGACACCAAGAATGTCGTTGATCGCTTGGTCTGGCAGGAGGGTGACTTCGTCGATCAATTGTGCGCTGGCTAGTGAGCGATTTTCTTTGTGGGCAACGCGTAACGAATCAAGAGAAACAATGCCAGAATAGTGGCTAGATTTATCAATGACGATGCCGTAATCGCGGTCGTGATCCATCAATATCTGCATTGCGGACCCGGGACCATCATGTTCGGACTTCTTGAAAACAGCGGCTGGCTTTTTTCGAGCGATGTCTTTCACGGTCAGTACGTTTGCAACGTTGACACCTCGGAAAAAGGCTTCCACATAATCATTGGCAGGGTTATGAAGAATTTCATCTGGTGTACCGACTTGAACCACATCGCCATTTTGCATGATGGCAATACGATCGCCGATTCGCATAGCTTCATCCAAATCGTGAGAGATGAAAACAATCGTACGTTTATCGTCATTTTGCAGTCGAATAAGTTCATCCTGCATTTCGGTTCGGATAAGTGGATCGAGCGCTGAAAAGGCCTCATCCATCAGAAGGATATCAGGATCGCACGCGAGAGCTCGAGCGAGGCCAACTCGTTGCTTCATACCTCCAGACAGCTCATCCGGATAGGATTCTGCGTAGGCATCGAGGCCAACACGTTGCAAGGCTGATAACGCACTTTCTTGCCTGTCTTTGACGTTCACACCGGCGAGTTCAAGGCCAAAAGCGGCGTTTTCGATCACTGTCATGTGAGGCATGAGCGCGAAGTTTTGAAAAACCATGGAAATGTTATTTCGGCGAACTTCTCTAAGTTCATCTTCAGAAATGTGGGCAATATCTTTACCTTTGAGGTAAACGCTGCCTTTGGTTGGTTCAATTAAACGATTGAGAAGACGAACGAGGGTGGATTTTCCTGAGCCAGATAGGCCCATAATGACAAAAATCTCACCTTCATTGATGGAAAGAGAGACATCGTTAACGCCAACCGTTAAACCTGTTTGTTCAAAAATACGATCTTTATCGATGCCTTTCTCAATCAGTGAGAATGCGCGGTCAGGATCGTCACCAAAAACCTTATACAGTCCCTTAACTTCCAGTATGGGATCCATGTAAATCATCCTTAATTTTGAATATTTTGTAGTAAAACGTTTCGTACTCTAAGTAATTTGTAGGCGAATTTCAATGTTCGACAAAAGGTTTATGTCGTGACATTACACAAATTGGACATAAATGGGTTAATCAATGACTTGGTTTTAAATGATTTAAAAACAGTGTCTTATGTTGATTTGTGGTGCGTCGCAAAAGGAACTGAAATTGGCTATGAAATATTTTTGAATTAATTGTGGTTGATAAGTGACATTTTGAACCTAACTGAATCTTTCGCCAAGGGGACGCTTTAGAATGTTTTAAATTAGAGTTCAAATTAATGAGTTGGTGGCATGTTCTGCTATTTGAGTCGATTCATACCAACTCTGGATTTATTTATTGCCTGATTGAATGCTTGGTGATATTTATCGCTGAAGTTTAGGCAATGCATGGAATAAACAATGGAAGCCGAGCAATTAGAAGTACTCAATTTCATTAGCCAATACCCACCTTTTGATGACTTACCGGAAGAGCACCTGAGAAACATCGCAATGAATGCCGAAGTCGCGTATTACCGCGCAGGAACGAACATTCTCAAAAAAGGCGATGACATTCGCGATTTATACATGATCCGCAGTGGTGTGGTGGAGATCTTCCGTCGCAAAGGCGAATTGTACAACCGTATCGACGCTGGTGGTTTGTTTGGACAAATGGGGTTGTTGATGAACAACCGTGTCCGTATGCCAGCTAAAGCGATCGAAGACACCTTGGTTTACTGCATTCCAGAGAAGATCTTCACTGAGCTATGTGACGAGTTTGAGAACTTTGCTGATTTCATGGAATTGGAAGACAGCGCCAGGCTGCGTACCGCGGTATCAAACCAGTCAGATGGGAATGACTTTACTACTGCGAAAGCGCGCAAGATCTTAAGCCGTGAGCCAGTGATACTAGAAGCCAGTGCAACGGTGCGTGAAGCGGCGATCTTGATGGCGGAAGAGGGCGTTACTGCGCTTTTGATTGTCCGCGCGCAAGAAGCCATTACCGAAGACGACGATGACCAACTGCTTGGTATTTTGACCGAGAAAGATCTGTGTGTTCGCGTTTTAGCTGAAGGTAGAGAGAGTGATATTCCTGTCAGTGAAGTGATGAGCTACGACGTTGTGTCGCTCGATTACAGCGCTTACGTGTTTGAAGCCATGCTGACAATGCTACGTTACAACGTCCATCATCTGCCAATCTTAAAAGACAAAAAGCCGATTGGCGTGATCAGCATGACGGATATCGTCCGTTATGAGTCGCAAAACAGCTTGTTGCTTGTGAGCTCTATCTTCCAACAAAACTCAGTCGAAGATCTCAAAGCGGTTTCTAAACAAGTGAAAGACTGCTTTGTGAGAATGGTGAGTGAAGATGCAAATGCCCACATGGTTGGGCGGGCAATGTCGGTGATTGGCAGCAGCTTTAAACAGAGACTGGCAGAGTTAGCAGAACAAGAATTAGGTCCTGCGCCCATCCCTTATTGTTTGTTGGCTATGGGTTCCATGGCGCGTGATGAGCAACTTATCGTCACAGACCAAGATAACGCGCTGATTCTGGATAACAGTTACGAACCAGCACTGCATGGTGAGTTCTTTGCTCAGTTTGCGAAGTTCATTTGTGATGGATTGGCAGAGTGCGGTTACACCTACTGTACTGGCGATATCATGGCGACTAACCCAGAGTGGCGTAAAACGCGCTCCGAATGGGAAGAGTGCTTTGCGAATTGGATTGATGATCCAACGCCAGAGCGACTTCTGCACAGCAATATATTCTTTGACTTACTTGGTGTACATGGACGCGTAAAATGGGCAGAGCAGTTGAGTGGATTCATTGTCCGCCGCGCCAAGAAGAATAGCCGCTTCTTAGCTTGTATGGCTTACAACGCGATTCGTCGCACGCCGCCACTTGGGTTCTTTAAAGACTTCGTGATGGAGAAAGACGGTCGTCATCGCAATTCCATTAACTTGAAGCGTCGCGGTACCGCACCAATGGCGGATCTGATTCGGGTCCACGCTTTGGCGATTGGCTCTCGCTCGCAAAACTCGTTTGAACGTCTAGATGATATCAACAATGCGGGCATCTTACCGAAGGGGCGCGGCATGGACTTAAAAGATGCGATGGAGTTGATCTACATGGTGCGAATCCGACATCAAGCGTTGGATATCGAAAATGGGGAAGAGCCGGATAACAACATCGAGCCAGAAGAAATGTCGGAGTTTGAGCGCCGTAACTTAAAAGCCGCATTCCAAATCCTAAGCAATGCTCAGAACTACATTAAGTTCCGTTACCAGAGAAGTGGCAAATGATGTGGTTTTCGAAACAAAAGCAAGACAGTCTCGATTTGCTTGATACCAGCCAGACATCCGATTGGCCGATCTACTTTAAGCAACTTGCCGAGCAAGCGAAAGATACTCGATTAAAACGCTATTACTCTGCGCCTATTGTGAATGGTGATACGCCATTAAAAGAGGTACCGTTTGTCTCCGTCGATTTCGAGACCACGGGTTTAAACGCCGAGCAAGATGCCATTCTCACCATAGGTTTGGTGCCATTTACGCTAGGGCGAGTGCAGTGCAGCGGATCTCGCCATTGGGTGGTGAATCCAAATCGAGAATTGAATGAAGAGTCGGTGGTGATTCACGGTATTACCGATTCTGAAGTGAAGAATGCACCGCAACTTGAGCAAATTCTGGAAGCCATTCTTGATGAGTTAGCCGGAAAGATTGTGGTGGTGCACTACAAAAACATCGAGCGTCAATTCTTCAATAACGCATTGTTAAACAGCCTGGGAGAGGGGATTCAATTTCCAGTCGTTGATACGTTGGACATCGAATACGCCATTCAGCGTCGAGAGTGTGAAGGTTGGTTGAACAAGCTCAAAGGTAAAAAGCCAGGCTCAGTGCGACTCGGCCATGCGCGTGAGCGTTACCATTTGCCTGCTTATCAGCCACACCATGCGCTGACCGATGCTCTTGCTACCGCTGAGTTGTTACAGGCGCAGTTCCAATACCATTTTGACGGTGACATGCCGTTGTCTGTGATTTGGCAGTGAGTTATTAGTCTCGTTAATGCATTGGCGATAAATTTTATTGGTCGTCCTGATAACAAAATGCAATGCGATATCAGGACGGTTGAAGGTAAAATTATAAAGTAGAGCAACCCTTCTAAAAGCGACACAACGATCGCACATAAGCTTTGCAGCAAGTGACACAAGAAAGTCATCACTCGGCTTCCTACATCAAGCTTAATTTGAACTTAAATATAGCCACGTTTTTAAGGAGATAAATCGTGAGCACCGACAACAATGGCGGTATACAACGCCCCGACGGTAAGGTGAACCCGATCGATACTGATTACCAGATTGGTCAGGACAACGTCGCGTTAAAAGTAGGTCCTTTTGGACTTGATATTCACAACCGTGTGTTTGCTATTTCAGGTATGTCGATCATCCTGTTCGTAGTGTTAACACTGACATTCAGACAACAAGTAGAACCGTTTTTTGCGGGTTTGCGTGGTTGGCTAGTGTCAAATCTTGATTGGTTCTTCCTATCTGCAGGCAACGTGTTTGTCGTGGTGTGTTTGATCCTGATCGTAACGCCACTTGGTCGCGTTCGTATCGGCGGTACAGAAGCAACACCTGACTACACTTACGCAGGCTGGTTAGCGATGCTATTTGCTGCTGGTATGGGTATCGGTCTGGTATTCTTCGGCGTATCTGAGCCTATGTCTCACTTCAGTGCTGCACTTGGTGGCGTGAATGTTGAGAATGGTGTTCGTACTGACTGGGCGCCACTAGGCGCAGCAGAAGGGGATACATCAGCGGCATCTGCACTGGGTATGGCAGCAACGATTTACCACTGGGCACTTCACCCATGGTCAATCTACGCACTATTGGCACTTGGCTTGGCGATCTTCTCGTTCAACAAGGGCTTGCCTCTAACGATGCGTTCTATTTTCTATCCTCTTTTTGGCGAGCGCGTTTGGGGTTGGGTTGGTCACGTTATTGATATCTTAGCGGTAGTCGCGACGGTATTTGGTCTTGCGACTTCTCTTGGTTACGGCGCATCACAAGCTGCTACAGGTCTAAACTTCCTGTTCGGTATTCCGATGACAGAGACAACGCAAGTTGTGCTTATCGTGATCATCACAGCACTTGCTTTGATTTCGGTAGTCGCTGGTTTGGATAGTGGTGTAAAACGTCTGTCTGAAATTAACATGGGCTTAGCGGCACTATTGCTTTTGTTCGTGATCATCGTGGGCCCGACAGTGGCTATCATGACTGGTTTCTTCGAGAACATCATGTCCTATCTTGCGAATGTTCCAGCGCTTTCAATGCCATTTGGTCGTGAAGA
>Ga0209272_10002199_pt1 | contig 11191 bp, 6 predicted proteins | sample tdDd002_FD_187125 | JGI IMG/M metagenome (GOLD analysis project Ga0209272, IMG submission 187125) | Marine sediment microbial communities from the Atlantic coast under amendment with organic carbon and nitrate - tdDd00.2 (SPAdes)... | ecosystem: Environmental > Aquatic > Marine > Coastal >... | reverse complement strand
ATACTCTGCACCAGCCAGTTATCGATAACATGCTTCGTTTTAAGAATCGTGTTGCGGTTATTGACGGGAACGGTGATCACCTGACTTATAAAGAGCTATCCAAGTGGTGTTGCGTATTGGCCAAACAAATGCAGCAGAAAGGGGTCGCTTTAGGTGACCGTGTGTTAGTCATGCTACCGAAAGGGGCCGGGCAAGTTGCAGCAGTTGTCGCGTGCCATATGATCGGTGCGGTTTATGTACCTGTGTCTGTCGATACTCCGCCAGAGCGTTATAAAAATATTATCGGACAAGCGAAGCCCGTGCTGGCCTTGCATTGCGACACGGGTTCCGTCGCGAATACCTGTCAGCTTGCCACTATGACTATCGGGCCGTTTCGGGAGCAGGAAAGCGAGATTGAAGCGGGTGCGGTGACATATGATGGATTGCATTCGGCATATATTATTTTCACATCAGGCTCGACGGGGGTACCCAAAGGGGTTGAAATGGAACATGGCGCAGTGCGAAATACGCTTGATGATATGGCGGAACGCTTTGGCGCAGCTCCTGAAGATCGCACATTTGCCCTCTCCGCCCTGAATTTCGATTTATCTGTCTATGATATTTTTATGCCACTGTTGTCCGGGGGAAGTGTTCTCTTTCCTGAAGAGGGCAGTGAGAGAAACCCAGAACATTGGTACCAAAAGTTGCATCAAAGTCAGGTAACGATATGGAATTCTGTGCCTGCTTTGTTAGAGATGCTCGTAACATGGTGCGAAAACCAAAGCCTGCAACTACCCGCCTCATTGCGGTTGGTCCTACTGAGTGGTGATTGGGCACCACTTAGTCTCCCGCAACGTATTAAAGCAATTGCTCCCAATGCTCGTGTCGTTGTTTTAGGCGGCGCCACAGAAGCTGCTATTTGGTCTAACTGGCAATCGGCGGATCATGTTCCAAGTCACTGGGCTTCAATTCCATATGGCCAGCCGTTATCACATCAATATTATCGCGTATTGGATAAATATATGAGTGACAGACCTGACTGGGTTGAGGGGGATCTTTATATCGGCGGGGCTGGGTTGGCAAAAAGTTATTGGGGTGATGAGGATAAAACTGCTGCCGCATTCGTTATGCTTGGGCAAGAACGTCTATATAAAACGGGAGACAGAGCTCGGTTTTGGCAAGATGGAACGTTAGAGTTTCTTGGGCGTAATGATCATCAAGTCAAAATCAGTGGACATAGGATCGAGCTGGGTGAAATAGAGCAGGTGTTGCAGTCACATTTAGCGGTTGAGCGTGCAGTAGTCGAAGTACAAAAGAACGCAGGCCAGAGTGTACTTATTAGTTATGTTGTTGCTCGGAGTTCTTTAGCGCTTGATACCAAAATTCTAAAAGAATATGTCGCTCAATTTCTGCCTTATTACATGGTTCCGCATAACTTCGTTGTTTTGCCTGCCTTACCTTTGAGCGTGAATGGAAAAGTTGATCGCAGAGCATTACCTGCTGTTGAGTTTAAGCAAGTACATACCCACTGTGATTCTTCTCCGTCGCAACGGGTATTGAAAAATATACTTTGCGAAACGATGAAACTAGGTGATTTACACCCTGAGGATAATTTTTTTGAAGCTGGAGCTACTTCGGTCACTCTGGTAGCTGCCCATGGCAAATTACAAAAGGCACTGCAACGAGAATTTCCTGTCACATGGTTATTTACCTATTCATGCCTTAGAGCATTAGACGAAGAACTTAATAACAAAAAAGCGCCAGCTGCTCGTCAACGTCGAGCGAAGGGGCAGAGCTTTACTTTCTAGGTGATTTTATTATGTCAAACCGATGGCTACCATTTCCGTCTACCAAAACATCAGCAGAAATAGATGTGTATTGTTTACCGTATGCAGGAGGAAATGCCAGTATATACCGTCAATGGGACAGTTATTTGCCTGAATGGATTGCAGTTCAACCCGTTGAATTTCCAGGGCACGGTGTTCGTATCTGTGAAGATCTAGTGGCAAGCGTGCCTGAATTAACAGAGGAGCTGTTTATTGACTTGCTGGCACAGCAACGACGACCTTTTGCTTTGTTTGGCCATAGTATGGGGGCTGGATTGGCTTTTCATTTAGCCGATTATGCCCTGCAGAGAGGTGTTGCTCCTCATGCATTATTTGTCTCTGGACGTCAGGCTCCAGTCATTGCCAAAGGGATCCGACCTCGTGTTAATTTGTCTGATGCGGAACTTATTGAAGAATTGATGTTTTTGAATGGGTCTCCTCCAGAAGTGTTGGAAAATGAAGAGCTGATGTCTTTTCTATTGCCAATCATACGTTCTGATTTCTCATTAAGTGAGTGGTTACTTCGTTATGATGCAAATAAGAGAATATCGATTCCAATTCATGTTATTGGTGCCAAAAATGATGCCGAAGTTGATTATCGAAAGTTAGATTTGTGGCGGAATAATACACAGAAACAAGCCGTGATTTCTTTGTTTGAAGGGGAACATTTTTTTATTCATGATCAGGGCAGAGTGGTATCGGACTTAATGGCCTCAGATCTTCAATATACTCTGAATGGCATGGGTGAACTTAAGGTGAATTATTAATGCAAAGTCAGAATATCCGATATATGCCTGAATTGGATCATATCAGGGGGTTTGCTGCATTCATGATTCTTTTTTATCATGGATTGCATGTTTTTTCTTACCAATTACGTTTCAACCAGCCGTTTAATTTTACTCACTGGATTGAAACTGATAACCCATTGATGGCGCTATTAGCAGAAGCTCATATATCTTTGGCTCTATTTATGGTGTTAAGTGGATTCTTATTGGCCTATGGGAGCACCGGCAAAGACATAAAGTATCGAACGTTTCTATATAATCGAGTGTTACGTATCTATCCATTGATGATGCTGTTCTTGGTTGCTGGTATTTGTGCCTTCCCTAAACAGTTTGATTTTCAATCTTTTATTCAAACAGTAGTTATGATGGGGAATATAAATGGCAGGCTTGATATCTGGCCTTTCACGGCAATGTTCTGGGCTATAGCTGTTGAATTTCAGTTTTATTTGCTATTTCCATTGCTTATGTTATTGCTTAATCGTAATGGGATGAAAATCATACTAGCGTTATTGGTATTGATGCTTTTGTTGCGCTTTATTGGAGTGATGCACGGAGCCAGTCCGCGAGATATGAGTTACTGGACGTTACTGGGAAGAGCCGATCAGTTTTTACTTGGTATGCTAGCTGGAAATGCATTGGCTTCTGGAAAGCAAATAAAACATCCAATTTACTTGGTTTTTGGGCTTTTGGGTTTTATATCTTTGGCATTTTGGTTTAATCACCAAGGAGGGTGGCCTGTTGATGAAGTCTGGAGAATTTTCATTCCTCTCGTTGAGGCCATAATCTGTGTCAGTTTTATTTTAGGTTATTGTGCCGTAGTGAAATGGTTACCTACACGCCTTTGTCAGGTGTTTAAATCATTAGGTATGCTTAGCTTTTCAGTTTACCTGTGGCACTATGTGGTGATAAGCACTATTCAGAAAGGGCAGTGGTGGCTAGTTATTACCAATGACCCTTATTATGACGCCCTCATGACAACAATATTACTTGTTTTGCCTGCAAGCTTAATGTTATCTACTTTAACTTGGCATGCAATTGAAAAACCTTTCCTCGGCATGCGAAGGCGTTATATTGCAGCCAGTTGAACGATTCAAGTAACCGCATAGAATTCAAATGGATGTGCCAAATGGAAGCATGGAAGCTTCCTCACTGTATGTATTTATAAGCTTGTCACTAGTAGTTGCCAGCAACATTGATTGGAGCTGGTTATTGTTCTTTCAGTCATACATTGTTCAGTGAAAGCAACAAATTTTACTGAAATTCCGCATTCTGTTGTAAAAGCTCCCTTTTCTAATATTTATCCTTAATGAGAATAGCTATCGTTACGGTTTCTGGGTGACCATATTTTCAAAGGATCTATAATGCCTATTCGTATGACACTGCTCGCCGCATCAGTGGTGTTTGCTTTATCTATAAAAGCGCAAGCTTCTTCAGAGCTTCAATCTCAAAATAACTTATCGTCAGCAAACCGTCCAGCCGAGGTAATGACGGTGACGGCCACCAAAATGGAAGAGAATGTAAGAGAAATTCCAGTGTCGGTGCAAGTTACTACGGGAGAAGAGCTTGAACAAAAGGGCATTTATAGCCTTGAACCATTCATGAAGACCTTGCCAAACGTCGCCATTTCAAACAACTATGGTGTATTTTCTTCACCCAGCTATCGTGGTTTAGCGACATCAGCATTTGCTCAAGAGTCACCAATCACAGTTTACATTGATGGTGTACCGCATTCCTCCGTCTATGGTATGGATTTAGGTTTATTGAACGTTGAACGTGTTGAGTTCCTACGCGGTACACAAAGTACTTTGTATGGTCAGAGCAGCCTTGGTGGTGTTATCAATGTGATAACACGTAAGTCAAGCGGTGAGCCTGAAGGCAAGCTGGTTGCGGAAATTGCTGAACGCAACAGCAGAATGATTTATGGCGCGTATGGACAAGATTTGATTGAAGATGTTCTGAGCTTTAATATCGCGGGGCGTTTTCGTGATAGTTCAGGTCACTTAACTAATAATTATCCGGGCTCCAGATCTGATTACGATGAATCTAAAGCCAATCAATATAATGGCCACTTTAGATGGAATATATCAGACAGGACTCACGCTATACTGAGTTTTAATGGCGAGAGCCGTGATAATGGTGGTCTTCCTTTCTATGCCGAAAATGATGGTTCGCTAACAACGCGCCAAGAAGTTGATGCGAAAAATAATGTCAAAGTGGCAGATCAGGCTCTTAAAGTTGAACATGAAGCTGATAGCTTTGTTGTTACTTACCTGGCTGCCAACCAGCATACTTCTGCACAGCATATTTCTGATATGGATCGTACTAACGGGTCAGTATCTCCTGTATTGGGCAACTTCGATGGTGCTAAGTTCATGGATGATTCCGATATTGAAACGCAGTCACATGAATTGAGGTTTAATTCCAACAACAGTGAGATCCGCTGGGTTGGCGGGATTTTCTATCAAGATAATTTATATGATGCTAAAGATAATGGCACAGTAGTTCCAAATTCGCTCTTTGGGCCGATGGAATCACATAATATGACTGACGTATCCAGCGATCAGTATGCGGTATTTGGTCAAAGTACGTTCAATGTGACGGATAAACTTGAAGCGACGCTTGGATTACGGTGGCAAAAAGACGAGAAGAATATTGATTCATCGACTAGTAACGTAATTTCGGGTATGGAGATGGCTAGTCAGTATAACCGAAGTGCATCGTGGGATGTCTGGTTGCCGAAGGCTGCATTTGGCTATCAGCTAGGCCGTGACAATTTGTTTTACGGTAGCGTTTCGAAAGGTTATCAATCCGGAGGTTTCAACTTTACTGAACTTAATCCAGATAACGCGAAATATGACCCGCAAGAAACTATTGACTATGAATTAGGGGTGAAATCCTCGTGGTTCGAAAACCAGCTTAATTTAGACTTAAACCTATTTTATTTAGATATCAAAGATGCTCATGGGCGGAGTATTAGCGCATTGAATCAAATTTCATTTTTCAATGTAGATAAAGCCCGTAGTTATGGTGCTGAATTTGATATTAACTGGCTCATTAATATGGAATGGTCGCTTACTAGTGTAACCGGCTTGAACAAAGCTGAATATAAAACCAGTGAGTTTGCCGGTAAACGAATGGCAAATGCTCCCCAGTTTACATCTGCGCTTTCGCTGAATTACGACGGCTACCAAGGCTTGTATGGGCATCTTACTTATAACTATCGCTCATCAACTTATACTGACGCAGCCAATACCTTAACAATTGACGGCTACGGTTTAGTTGATGCTCATCTCGGCTATAAATTTGATGACTATACCGTTTATATCTTCGGTTCAAACTTGTTGGATGAATCATATGTTACCAACTACTATGCCTTGCCTTTCCCTGGACCAGCACCTATTGCCGGAGCGGGTCAACCAAGAACACTCGGTTTGGGTCTGTCTGTAGACTTCTAATACCTGTTTGACTTCAAAAGTAAGGTATCAGCTATGCCTAAAATAACGACTTGGATATTACTGTGCGGGCTCGCGACTGTCGGGGCCGGCCAATCCATTATTTTTTCTGTATTACCGCCGCTTGGGCGACAGATAGGAATGCCCGATTATCAAGTAGCGTTGATTTTTACCTCAGCAGCGCTTGCTTTCATGGTTTCTGCCCCTTATTGGGGGAGAAAAAGTGATGAGTGGGGGCGAAAGAAGATCATCGCTTTTGGTTTTCTTGGTTACGCGGCTTCTACCGGTTTGTTTGGGTTGTTTGGTGACCTAGGCCGGTTCGGTGTTATTACTGCGACTTCGGCTTTCTTCTTTATGGCAATAGCACGTTTGTTTTATGCGCTATTGTCTAGCGGGGTCTTTCCTGCAGTCCAGGCTACGATTGCGGAGTCTACTGGTGAAGAGAACCGCTCATCGGCAATGGCTTCTATCCAAGCTGCTTATGGTATCGGGATGATAGGCGGGCCAGGGATAGCCTCGCTGTTAGTGGTTCTGTCTATCACCCTGCCTTTGTATGTTTCAGCCGTTATTTCTGCCGTAGCAGGTGTACTTGTTCTTGTTATTATGCCTGAAGGAAAGACAAAGTCGGTCAGTAAAAGCAAAGTTAAGCTGAAGCCAACTGATTCGCGTATTTTCTTTTTGTTGCTTACCGGTCTGGCATATTTTATTGCTTTCTCCGGGTTGATGCAGGTTACCGCATTCAGGTATCAGGACTTGTTCCAACTCGGCCCAGAACATGCTGCGGCACAAACGAGTATTGGCTTCGTTTGTTCAGCTATTGCTACTATTGTTACGCAGTTGCTGATAATCGGCCGAATGCGTTTATCGCCAGCAAATCAGATTGTAGTTGGTCTGACAGCCGGAGCAGGGGCTTTCTTCCTGATGGCTTTGCCGGAACAGCTATGGCAGATGCATGCTCTCTTTGTGTTGTTTGGTGTATCTGTTGGCATGATGACCACCGGTTTCAATACTGCGGTGACATTAGCTGTCGATAGCAATGAGCTAGGAGCTGCTTCTGGTCTTGCTGCAGGGACTCAGGCTGGTGGTTATGTGGTAGGTCCTCTGCTTTCGGCGCTGTTATATCAGATAAAAGCCGAGTTACCTTTCCAGCTTTTTGCATTATTACTAGGACTGTTTTGTGTCTTGGTGGTGATGCGTTGGAAAAGTATACCTGAGCAGCCGAAACAACCCGCCGCGCAATAGCTAAACAGGCCAGTTATCGTTCTCACAATTCATTTGGTAAGTGAAGTGCTCTTTTCCATAAATATGGGAAAGGGCATGGTTCGATATTGGCTGCTAAATAAAGGATTTAAGCAATGCTTGAAGAAATAGTTATTGTGAATGCAGCTCGAACAGCAATGGGAAGGTTTCAGGGCCAACTTAGTTCATTGACCGCAGCAAAACTAGGCTTAGCGGTTTGCAAGAGTGTCACTCATGCTGAATCACTTTCTCGTATCGTAGATCATGTTGTGCTGGGGCAGGGGCTTCAGGCTGGTCATGGACAGAATCCAGCAAGGCAGATAGCAATGCAAGCTGGAATTGGTTCTTCTGCGGTCGCCTACAGTTTAAATCAGGTTTGTAGTAGTGGGTTATTGGCCGTTATTCAGGCCTCTCAGTGTATCGCGCTTCGAGACTCAGAGGTGGCGATTGCAGGCGGAACGGAAAGTATGTCCAATGCCCCTTTTCTACTTAATCGCTCGACAATTCAGCCTGAGGCTTTGGGTGAATTACGCCTGATGGATAGCTTGATGCAAGACGGATTAACCTGTGCCATTAACGGTGAAAAAATGGGTATGACGGCTGAGCGCATTGCTAAAGCCTATCAGATAAGCCGCGGTGAGCAAGATGCTTATGCACTACTGTCTTCGCAGCGATTAAAAGCGTCTGCGCTTGCCGGGCAATCGGCGCAAGAAATAGTACCAGTCCATTATTTGGCGAATGGAAAGGTTCAAATTGCTGACAAAGACCAACTTATTGATAGTAATGTCGATGAACAATCCCTTTCAGCATTGCTTCCTGCTTTTACTGCCCATGGAACAGTTACCGCCGGAAATTCGTCAGGAATTAACGATGGCGCGGCTGCCGTATTACTTATGTCTGCCAAACGTGCAGCTCAAGAGGGAATTGAGCCTATGGCGAGGGTTCTTGCCTGGTCTTCGGTAGGATATTTGCCTGAAATGATGGGAATGAGCCCAGTACCTGCAATCAGTCAGTTATTGCAGAGGGCTAGAATGACTATCCAAGACATTGATCAGTTTGAAATCAATGAGGCTTTTGCGGTTCAGGTTCTCGCAATTATGCGAGACCTGGGTTTGGACCCTGACAAAGTGAACCCACATGGTGGAGCATTGGCGATGGGACATCCTATTGGCGCATCGGGCGCACGTATTCTTGTTACGCTCCTGCATTCAATGAAAATGAAAGACGAGTCTCTTGGTATCGCTGCAGTATGTGCCGGAGGTGGTCAGTCGACGGCAATACTTGTTGAACGTTTGTCATGATAATTCGCAATTTATAAGGACTGTTTGTGTGAAAAAACAACAATCAACTCAAGATGATTGGCAGATAATGTCGCCTGTGAAAGGGCAGATAAGGTTTGCGATGGCGTTATCGGTGTTGAGCTCGTTATCGGTGTTAGCTAGCTTGTTTGCGCTGGCGCTTGCTATTCGAGCGATGATAGAAACAGATCAAGCTTGGCCGAGTCGTGAGATCTTAGCGGCAGTCTGCTTTACTGTCATTGCTTATGTGCTTAGGCTGCGTTCTTTCGCGAAGTCGCACCGTGCTGCATTTCGTTTGGAAACGATTCTCCGTACCCAGCTAAGTGAGCATCTTGCACACGTTTCTATGGGGTACATCCAGCAAACTGGTGCGAGTAAGCTCAGTAAAGTTATCCAAGATGATGTCAAAGAACTTCATGTGTTCGTCGCAGATAGTACGCCGCTCTATGCTCGAGCGTACGCAGCGCCAATCATGACGTTACTTGGCTTGTTGATACTTGACTGGCGGCTAGCGGCTGTAACGGTAGGGCTGCTGATATCAGGGTTTATTGTTCTTGGCGTTGCAAGGAAGGATCATGGTGATCTTTCAAAGCGCTATATGGAAACTCGAGAACAAGTTAGCGCTGCCGTTGTTGAATATGTACAGGCGATGCCAGTGGTACGAACATTTGATACGGGAAGCAGCACATTTGGTCGTTATTACCAAGCGTTGGAAGCTTACCGAGAAGTCGTCGTGAGTTGGTATCAGAGTGTCAGTTTTTCTTCTCGTTTCTCTATTGCCTTACTGAACCCAATGCCGACGCTTGTGTTGTTGCTCTGGAGTGGAGCATGGCTTTTTTGGCACCATGATCTCGAGTTCTCCACTTGGTTAGCCACCTTACTCATAGGTACGGGTATGGCTGAATCAATGATGCCTTTAATTTCTTTACAACATCTTATAGGCAAAGCGAAGATAAGCATTGCTCGAATCAATGAGGTATTAGGTGAAAAAACGCTTTCTCAGCCGGAGCATGAAAGTGTGCCGCAAGGGCATGATATTTGTTTTGACAACATAAGCTTTCGCTATGATGAAGTGAGTGATTATGTGTTACGAGATGTCAGTTTTACTGTTGCTGATGGGACCATTACTGCTCTGGTTGGAGCGTCGGGGGCTGGAAAAACAACGATAGCTCGTTTGTTGCCACGCTTTTGGGATGTAAGCCAAGGTGCAATAACGGTTGGAGGAGTGGATGTAAGAGATCTGACTTCGGAAAGCCTAATGAAGTATGTTGCTTTTGTCTTTCAAGATACCTTTTTGTTTGCCGAAAGTGTCGCGGATAATATTCGTCTTGGTAATCCGGGCGCAACAATGCAAGACGTGATTGAGGCGGCAAAAGTTGCTCAGGCTCATGAGTTTATCATGCAATTGCCAAATGGTTACGAGACCTGTGCTGGTGAGCGAGGGGCCTTTCTTTCAGGAGGTCAAAAGCAGCGTATTACAATAGCGAGAGCAGTTCTGCAGGATCGCCCCATTCTCGTGCTTGATGAAGCTACAGCATTTGCCGACCCAGAAAATGAAGCCGCCATTGTTGAAGCGCTGGCAGCATTAATGAAAGGAAAGACTGTCATCATGGTTGCCCACCGCCTGACCACAATAAAAGATGCTGATCAAATCCTTGTCTTTGATGACGGAAGCCTTGTTGAATCTGGTCAGCACAATGATTTAATCCTAAATAAAGGCACTTATGCCCGTCTGTGGGAAAGCTATGAGCAGGCTCAGTCTTGGGCTCTGAATCAAGAGGCGTTATCCAGAAAAGACGGTAACATTAACGCAATACCTGAACAGCGGCTGGTTAGCGAAATATCAGCAGTATCAGACAATCAGCTCAAGGGAGAAATGCGATGAGTCATGCAGATCAACTTGAACAGAATGCTAATGAGATCCAGCCTTCTCGTTCACTTACATGGTGGGAGATATGGCAGCGGCTGATTGCTATTAGTGGCAGCTATGGACCCAAACTAAAACGTAGTATGTGGTTGTTGATAGCGGCGGCGGTGCTCCAAGGAGGGGCGTTAGCATGCATACTGCCTATGTTTGTCGCCATTTTTACTATTCAAGACGCTCAGGCAGTGGTGCAGTGGCTTGTCGTGATGACGCTATTGACACTCTTGAGTTTGGTGGCGAGATGGGGATCGCAAGGGTTTGATTTTCGCGGTGATATGGCGAAAAATTCTCATCAGTTACGAACTCGCTTAGGTGAAAAGCTCCGAGTGGTTCCATTAGAGAGTCTGAAAGACAAGCGTGCTGGTGAGGTGAATGCAACACTGCTGGGTAATGTTGATGAAAATATGGCTTATACCCTGACAATTGCCAACATGTTGCTGAATGCCTTGTTGTGCCCATTGATCGTAGCAGTGTGCACTCTTTACTACGACTGGCGTCTCGGGATGTTGCTGATGTTAATATTCCCGACTTTAATTCCATTGTACCGTTGGTTGGCACCGTGTTTTAACTCGGGAATTAGTAATTATGTCGATGCTCACCAGCAGTTGAATGCTAATGTTCTTGAGTACACACAAGGTATACAAGTGATGCGCTCAACAGGATGTGCGGGTGAAAAGGCACAAAGGCT
>Ga0209272_10002197_pt1 | contig 11202 bp, 7 predicted proteins | sample tdDd002_FD_187125 | JGI IMG/M metagenome (GOLD analysis project Ga0209272, IMG submission 187125) | Marine sediment microbial communities from the Atlantic coast under amendment with organic carbon and nitrate - tdDd00.2 (SPAdes)... | ecosystem: Environmental > Aquatic > Marine > Coastal >... | reverse complement strand
ACTTGAGTGTGGTAGAGCCAAGTGGCAAAGCTATTGTGGTAGAGTTTCTTGATGGAGAAATGAAGATATTTGACAACCCATTAAGAGTGCTAACCAATAGCCCTAGCTTCGACTGGCATATGACTAACCTAAGAAATTATATGGGGCTTACGCCCGCGGCGCACCCGGAAAAAGTTCTAAAACAGGGCGAAGAAGAGGTGAAACTCAACCCTATTGGTGCAGGGAGCGGATTTATCGGCATGCCAGGAGACTTTACACCACCGGCTCGCTTTATAAGAGCAACGGCATTTACACAGACCACTCGAGATCTACCAAATGGTGATGAGGCCCTGTATGAAGTGCTTCGAATTATGGATAACTTTAATCTACCGCTAGGTGCAGCAGAAGGCCCCGAGGCCAACCCAGAGCAGCTAAAAGGAATGCGAAGCTCAACAATATGGACAACCGCCGCGGATAATAAGGCGCTTAAATACTATTACCATACCCAGCACAACAGGCAATTGCGTATGGTTGATTTAAACAAAATTGACTTCTCTAGCAATAGTGACGTTATTCGCCACGTTGTTCTTGATAAAGATAAGCGCCAATCGATAGAAGACGTCACACCATAACGCAATAGCATGAGTCTTTGGTTCGACGTTTGGAAAGAGAGAGTGTCGGATTTAGAGGCGAAGAGTATTAAAAAGGCGAACCATTTGGTTCGCCTTTTGTTGTTCAAGTTAGTTTGCAACTTGGTTATCTGTTACCAATAACCAAATCACTCCTCATAACTATCAATACTCGGGCAAGAGCAAATCAAGTTACGGTCGCCATACACGTTGTCGACGCGGTTAACCGTCGGCCAGTACTTTGAGGCCTTGGTTTGTGCGCTTGGGAAACAAGCCAGTTCGCGGGAGTATGGGTGCTCCCATGCTTCACTTGAAAGGTCGGCTTGAGTGTGAGGCGCGTTAACTAGTGGGTTGTTGTCTAACGGCCACTCGCCATTTTTCACTTTGCTCATCTCGTCGCGGATCGCAATCATTGCGTCGCAGAAACGGTCTAGCTCGGCCAAATCTTCCGATTCGGTTGGTTCGACCATCAGCGTGCCCGCAACCGGGAATGACATGGTTGGCGCGTGGAAACCGTAGTCCATTAAACGCTTGGCGATGTCTTCTTCGCTGACCCCAGTTTCTTCTTTTAGTGGACGAATGTCGATAATGCATTCGTGTGCGACGCGGCCATTAGTGCCACGGTAAAGAACAGGGTAATGAGGACGAAGACGCTCCATCACGTAGTTAGCGTTTAGAATGGCGACTTTGGTTGCTTCGGTTAAGCCTTGGCTACCTGCCATGGCGATGTACGCCCAAGAGATAGGTAGAATTGACGCGCTGCCAAGATCGGCTGCAGAAACAGCATATTCTTCGCCAACAACACCGTTCTCAATGTGGCCGGGTAGGAAAGGCGCTAAGTGCGACTTCACGCCGATTGGCCCCATGCCTGGGCCGCCGCCGCCGTGGGGAATACAGAACGTTTTATGTAGGTTAAGGTGCGAAACATCTGACCCGATAAAGCCTGGGCTAGTTAAACCAACTTGGGCGTTCATGTTCGCGCCGTCTAGGTACACTTGGCCACCGGCTGCGTGAACCATATCGCACACTTCTTGCACTTGCTCTTCGTACACGCCGTGTGTAGAAGGGTAGGTGATCATGATGCTCGACAGGTTGTCGCGGTGTTTTTCAATTTTCGCGGCGAGATCGACCATGTCGATGTTGCCTTCGTCGTCACATTTGACCACTACCACTTTCATCGAAACCATAGAAGCGGTCGCGGGGTTGGTACCGTGCGCGGAGCTTGGGATCAAGCAGACGTTTCGGTGCGTGTCACCGCGGCTTTCGTGGTAACGCTGAATGGCGATAAGGCCGGCGTATTCGCCCGATGCGCCCGAGTTTGGTTGCAAAGAGAAGTCATCGTAGCCAGTGATTTCACACAACTTGGCTTTTAAGTCTTTGGCAAGCGCGGTGTAACCTGCGGCTTGCTCGATAGGCGCAAACGGGTGCAACGCACCAAATTCAGGCCAAGTGACCGGGATCATTTCGGCGGCAGCGTTTAATTTCATGGTGCAACTGCCAAGCGGGATCATGCCGTGGGTCAAAGAGAAGTCTTTGTTTTCAAGTTGTTTAAGGTAGCGCATCATCTGCGTTTCGCTGTGATGCGTGTTGAATACAGGGTGGGTCAAATAACGCGTTTCTCGGCGGCAGTTTTCTGGGATCGCTGCAAATTCGTTCGCGCCGATCTCAGAAGAAAGCGCTGCCACGTTTTGATCGACATCGAAGATACTAAACAGCGCTTCAATGTCGGCAACGGTGGTGGTTTCATCTAAGCTAACGCCAATTTGACCATCGAGTTTACGTAGGTTGATGTCTGCTTGTAACGCTTTATCAAGTAGGGCAGTGGTTTTCTCGCCCGTATTAATAGCCAGCGTGTCAAAGAAGCTGTTGTGCGCCAGCTCATAGCCTGCTTTAGTCAGGCCAGCAGCGAGAATTGCCGTCATATGGTGCGTGCGACGAGCGATGGTACGCAAGCCTTCTTCACCGTGGTAGACCGCGTAAAAGGCAGCCATGTTGGCTAGTAGCGCTTGAGCGGTACAAATGTTTGAGGTCGCTTTCTCGCGGCGAATGTGTTGCTCACGAGTTTGCATGGCCATGCGTAGCGCTTGGTTGCCTTTCGAGTCAATCGAAACGCCAATTACGCGGCCTGGCATGGTGCGTTTATGTTTTTCTCGGGTTGCCATGAACGCGGCGTGTGGGCCGCCGTAACCCATAGGAACGCCGAAGCGTTGAGCGCTACCAATCACCACATCAGCGCCCATTTCGCCCGCAGGCTTCAATAGCGCACAGGCAAGTAAATCGGTGGCTACCGTCACCAAGGTTTTATTGGCTTGGGCCGCTTTGATCACGTCGCTTAGGTCGTGCACTTCCCCTGTAGTGCCAGGGTATTGCAGTAGCGCACCAAACACGTCGTGTTCTGGTAGAGAGGTGACAGAGCCTGTGATCACTTCAAAACCAATAAATTTGGCTCGAGTTTTCACTACTTCTAACGTTTGTGGATGTACATCATCGGCCACGAAGAAGACTTTGCTTTTGCTTTTACCTGCCCGCTGACAAAGCGTCATGGCTTCGCCTGCGGCGGTTGCTTCATCAAGCAGTGAGGCGTTCGCGATTTCCATGCCCGTAAGATCCATTACCATTTGTTGGTAATTAAGCAATGCCTCAAGACGGCCTTGCGAGATCTCTGGTTGATACGGCGTATAAGCGGTGTACCAGCCTGGGTTTTCCAACACATTGCGCAAAATCACGTTGGGGGTAAAGGTGTTGTAATACCCTTGGCCGATGAAAGTACGTTTAAGTTGGTTTTGGTTCGCAAACTGCTTCATTACAGTGAGCATATCCGCTTCGCTCATGGAAGCCCCCGTGTTCATTGGGGCTTCAAGGCGAATTTGAGCAGGGACGGTTTCTTCAATAAGGGCGTCCATGCTCGCGGCATTGATAGCGGCAAGCATTTGCTGTTGCTCAGAAATATTCGGGCCATTATGGCGGCCAATAAATTCGTTATCCGTGCTTAGGTGTTGAAGTAACTCTGTCATATCTTATCTACCGCGATCGTCGGATCTTATTCGTCTTCTAAAGAGTTTTCATACTCTTCAGCGCCTGTTAGGTTGTCTAGCTCTTGAGCATCACTTAGCTTCACTTTTACAATCCAACCACCATCGTATGGTTCTTCGTTGATGAGCTCTGGGCTGTCTTCGAGATCTTCGTTAATCTCTACTACTTCACCAGTTACGGGTGAGTATATGTCTGAAGCGGCTTTAACTGATTCAACCAGAGAGAAGTTTTCGCCTGCTTCCACAGCATCACCTTCGTCAGGTAAATCAACAAAAACGACATCACCCAGCATTTTCTGAGCGTGCTCAGAAATACCGATTGTTACTGTGCCATCTCCGTTGTCGCGTACCCATTCGTGGCTTTCAGTAAACTTTAGTGTTTTATCCATTGAATTATCTCCAAAAATATCTGTAACGATTGGTCAAATTATTGGTAAAGAGGGAACTGTAGGCAAAGCTGTTGAACTTGGCTTTTCACGCGTTTTTCAACGTCTGCATTACCTTGTGGGTGTTCGACTAGACCGTCTAACACGTCACCGATCCATTCACCGATGAGTCTAAATTCTTCGTTGCCAAAACCGCGGCTGGTTCCAGCTGGCGTCCCTAAGCGAATGCCTGAGGTAATCATAGGCTTCTCTGAATCAAATGGGATGCCATTTTTATTACATGTGATCCCTGCACGTTCGAGCGCCTCTTCTGCTTGGTTGCCTTTAAGGCCTTTAGGGCGAAGGTCAACCAGCATAAGGTGGGTGTCGGTCCCACCAGTGACAATGTCACATCCTCGTGTTTGTAAAACTTCGGCGAGTACTTTGGCGTTGCTGATCACATTGTCGATGTAAGTTGTAAACTCAGGGCCAAGTGCTTCCCCCATTGCAACCGCTTTAGCCGCAATAATGTGCATGAGTGGCCCGCCTTGTAGGCCCGGGAACACGGCTGAGTTAATTTTTTTAATGGTGCTTTCGTCGTTAGTCAGAATAAGCCCGCCGCGTGGGCCGCGTAGGGTTTTATGCGTAGTAGAGGTAACGACATCTGCGTATGGAATTGGGCTCGGGTGAGCGCCAGTGGCAACTAGGCCCGCAATATGCGCCATATCGACCATCAGTAGCGCGCCCACCTCGTCGGCGATTTCACGGAACTTGGCGAAATCAATGGTGCGCGGAATGGCGCTGCCGCCCGCAATAATAAGTTTAGGTTGGTGCGCTTTGGCTTGAGCTAATACGTCGTCGTAGTTGATTTCTAGTGTGTTACGGTCGACGCCGTATTGAACCGCGTTGAACCACTTGCCCGATAGAGCGGGTCTCGCACCATGAGTAAGGTGGCCGCCAGCATCAAGCGACATGCCAAGAATGGTATCGCCTGGCTGGAGTAGCGCGAGCATCACCGCGCCGTTGGCTTGTGCACCAGAGTGAGGCTGTACGTTAGCGTATTCACAGCGGAACAGTTTTTTTACTCGCTCGATCGCAATGGTTTCGACAGTATCAACGTGTTCACAGCCACCGTAGTAACGGCGTCCGGGATAACCTTCTGCGTATTTATTCGTTAGGCAGGTGCCTTGTGCTTGCATGACCGCTTTAGAGACAATGTTTTCTGATGCAATCAGCTCGATTTGTTCGTTTTGGCGATCGTTTTCGGCTTGAACAGCGGCAAAAACCGCGTCGTCAGTGGCTGCAAGGTTAGTCGCAAAGAAGTTTTCAAGATTATAGCTATTGTACGCTCTAGTCATTGTAGGGGACCTTAAAATTATGCTGTATCCGAGTGATTCTGATGATCGCGTTTTTATGAATACAGGCTTCCTTTTGTTTTGATTAAGTAAGAAGAGGCACAACTTCGGCGGTTCTTCTTACCTTAGGCACAAATCGTTATTCATCTAACAAGGATTTAACATAGCGATTGTTTCTGATAGATTCAATCAAAAATTTCCTATAGGAAACATGATTTCTATTTTTGCTATCTAGCGCACTGTTTAATTGCTTGTTGCTACTTTTATGTTCACTCCTTCGTGTGCACAATGAAATGAGAGAAACAGGAAGAATTTTTAAGAGGGATCTATGTCCGAAGACATGTACGATGAGTACCCGTCGTTGACGCTTGCTAAGGAAGCGCAACAGGAAAATATTGAACCACTAAAGCTTGGTAAGCGTATTAAAGAAATTCGAATGGAGCTTGGGCTTACGTTAGAAGATGCGAGTAAGCGAACTGGGCTTGCTCGTTCAACGTTATCAAAAATTGAAAACGAGCAAATATCGCCAACGTTTCAAGCGATGCAAAAACTCGCGCTTGGTTTGAATATAGATATGCCACAACTATTTGAACCACCAAGAAAAAAGGTGGCGACAGGGCGGCGTGACATTACGTTGGCCGGGCAGGGGAAATCGCACCCAACGCCAACTTATGAGCATGAACTACTGGCAACCCAGTTGTCGAACAAAAAGATGATGCCGTTTAAAAGCCGCATTCACGCCCGAGATTTTGACGATTATTCTGATTGGGTTCGCCATGATGGAGAAGAGTTTTTGCTGATTTTAGACGGTGAAGCTTTATTCTATTCAGAGTTCTATGAGCCAGTGCCATTGAAGGCAGGAGACAGTGTTTATTACGATGCCAATATGGGCCATATGTTGGTTTCGACCAGCGACGAAGATGCGCATATTTTGTGGGTAACGGCGAAATAATCGCCCAGTCGGTTAAGTTTCTTATAGTGACGGCAAACGTTTTCTAACTGTAATGTACGGCAGTTAGAAGACGTTTTTTTGTATCTGTCGCTACCAAAAATGCCTAACTCAAGTGTAAAAAACTTGTAAAGCATCACACTATGACAGTTGGAAGTGCGATGTTGGTTTTAAACGTAGTAAACATTATCTACTATCGGAAACATGATTGGTTTGTAAACAAAATCACCTAATAACGCACAGCTTGAACTGGCGACATGGAGAATAGAATGACAGAACTCAACAAAACCGCACTTCACGCTCTTCACATTGAAGCGGGCGCAAAAATGGTACCGTTTGCTGGCTATGATATGCCAGTTCAATACCCAATGGGTGTTAAGAAAGAACATTTACATACACGTGATGCTGCCGGCCTGTTTGATGTTTCGCATATGGGCCAATTGCGTTTGCATGGCAAAGAAGCTGCAGCGGCACTCGAAGCCTTGGTTCCAGTAGATATTATTGATTTGCCAGTTGGCAATCAGCGTTATGCGTTCTTTACTAACGATGAAGGCGGCATCATGGATGATTTGATGGTGGCCAACTTTGGCGATCATCTGTTTGTTGTGGTGAATGCAGCGTGCAAAGAGCAGGACATTGCTCATTTGCGTGCGAACTTGCCGAAGTCGGTCGAACTTGAAGTGATTGAAGATCGCGCATTGCTTGCGTTGCAAGGGCCAAAAGCGGCAGATGTGTTAGCACGCTTAAACCCAGCCGTTGCCGATATGGTGTTTATGGACACCAGAGAAATCGAACTGGCTGGCGAAACCTGCTTGGTCAGCCGTTCCGGTTATACCGGTGAAGATGGTTATGAAATTTCAGTATCTAACGCAAAAGCAGAAGAGCTCGCCCGTACATTGACTGAGTTTGCCGAAGTCGAGTGGATTGGCTTAGGCGCGCGAGATTCACTGCGTTTAGAGTGTGGGCTCTGCTTATATGGCCATGATTTAGACACTAAAACAACGCCAGTAGAAAGTAGCTTGCTATGGGGCATCAGTAAAATTCGCCGCACAGACGCAGAGCGTGCGGGTGGTTTCCCTGGCGCCGATGTTATCTTAGAGCAAATAGCGACCAAAAATGTGGCCCGTAAACGCATCGGTTTAGTCGGGCAAACGAAAGCGCCAGTGCGTGAAGGCACTAAGCTATTTGACGCAGATGATAATGAAATCGGTATTGTTACAAGCGGCACAGCAGGCCCAACGGCCGGTAAGCCTGTTTCTATGGGCTACGTTAAAACCGAGTTTGCGGTTATTGGCACTGAAGTTTATGCGGAAGTACGTGGTAAAAAGCTTGCCATGAATGTTGAGAAAATGCCGTTTGTACCTCAGCGTTATTATCGTGGTTAACCTCTCGTCGATTTAGTTAATGAATATTGGTTTAAAACTCGCCACTTGGCGAGTTTTTTTATGGAACTGGGCTTAGTCTCACAGCCTGTATTGTCAACAATAATGTTAGTATGAGTTTAAACGATAGATGTAGTGGACGTAGCGAGTATGAATAAAAGTGGATTCCTTGTTTTAAGTAGTCTGTTGATGGCCCCATTTTGTGTGCAGGCACAGGCGCCAGATCCCAGCAGTATTGCACCAATGATCATTAATGGTGACCACGCCGAAGTGAGCAATTATCCATATTTTGCTTCTCTCTATTTCGACCGCATCTCTGAAACGGGCTACTACGGTAATATCTGCGGTGCGACCGTCTATAATCAAAACTACATTTTGACAGCGGCTCACTGTGTTGACCAGAGTAACGATGGTTATCAGAACTTATTCTTGAAAGTAGCTGTAGGTGTTCAATACGAGAAAGCCGGAGTTCAAGGTGGTTATAACTCAAACCAAGCAATTGCGATTTCAGAGATCTATCGTCACTCCGAGTTTAAAAATGACGCAGACCTTTTATTTCCAAACGATATTGCGGTCGTTAAGTTAGCCTCACCGATCCCCACGAGTTTAGTTGACCCTCGCGACTATATTGAAGCAAACCTGATTACACAGGAACAACTCAATGCCAATACTTATCGGAACGCGAATGCAAATTTACGTATCATTGGCCATGGTAAGAGTACGCCTATTGGAGGCGGGTTAGTTGTGGATGACGCAGAGCAACTAGAAAAAGCGGATGTACGTTACACCGATGTCTGTAATAAACACGGTCAAACTGGCTCAAAGAAAATTTGCATCATATCCGATCTTGAACAAGATGGCGGTTTGCAGCGCTATCGTTCGGCATGTAGTGGTGATTCTGGCGGCCCGTTACTCTGGCTAGACGGCGCGAACTATCAACAGGTTGGAATCGCGAGTTATGCCGCGAAAGATTGTGGTTCTCAGTTTGATCCCAAAGGTACGCCTTACAATTATGCCAGTGCGTATACCGATTTATTCTCTTATCTACCTTGGATTAAAGAGGTGGTTACGAAGTCAAAACCGCACGAGCCTTCATTTGTCGTCACCGAAAGTGCTAAAGCCGTATTTAAGAGTAGCGCTACAGGCTCCGAGGGCGGGTCGTTAGGCTTATTCGGCCTTGTAAGCCTAATATTATTTGCTGGTATTCGGCGACAACATGGGCTTTAAGCTCCTCATTATTCTAATATTAAGCCCGCCTTGTGCGGGCTCTTTTTTATCCTGTTCACATTAACGAATGTGACTAACACACTACATCGACACAAAACTTTGTACTGACTCGTAAATTACAGTCTTATTCATATGAGTGATTAATTGATCGACATATGATGACATAAGTAATTACTTGTATGGACGATAGTATGAAAAATAACTGGTTTTCCGCCGTTTTCATGATGGTATGTTTTCAATCTTCGGTTAGCGCTACTCAAGTTGATGATGTTGCCCCCGCGATTATCAATGGCGAATGGGCGAAAGTTACCGACTACCCGTATTTCGCGAGCCTTTATTACGACCGAAAGGCAGATAATGGGCAATATGGATACCTCTGTGGCGCCACCATCCTCGATGAGAGCCACATTTTGACCGCGGCGCATTGTGTTGCCGAGAGTTATAGCCGAACTTTTATGAGTATTGCCATCGGTGTTCAAAATGAAAATGAATATGATCGAGTTGAGGTGGTTAGACCAAATAAGTTTTTTGTTCACCCGAAATATGATCCTGATATTGATAACTTTTTGCTCAATGATATCGCGGTCATCAAACTTGAAACCCCGCTCGAAACCTATAGCGATGATAATAAAGTAACTTTGGCCTCTATGGAGCTAGATAGAGCGACATACCGAACTCTTGACACTGATTTTATGATTATCGGTCATGGTAAAAATACGCCTGATGGCAATACAGAGTTAGAGTTGGCGCAAGCGCCCGTACATTATTCCGATAATTGTCACACTGGTATGGGGGTACCTCAAAGTCAAATCTGTTTTGAATCAGAAATCATAAACGATAGATACCGAACAATGTGTAATGGTGATTCCGGCGGCCCAATGTTGTGGGAAAAAGATGGTAAATTGGTCCAGATCGGTATCGCGAGTTGGATGCTCATCGACTGCGGCAATGTTAATTATATGAACTTTGGTGGAGTTTATACAGAAGTGGCACAGTACACTAATTGGATTGAAAGCGTGCTATCTGGTCATGAACAAGCGACTTATGAAGTTGACGAGTCGGTACGCGCGGCGATTCGTGCTAAAGAATCAGGTTCAGGGGGCGGTGGGTCGTTAGGCTTTATCGGAATACTCGCTTTATTGGTAGCCAGCTTTACTCTTCGCAAAAAATAACCTAGTTGTCATTTCATGGTTCACTGTCATTAAACCCGCCTCGTGCGGGTTTTTGGTGTCCCTAAAATCCCTTGATTCGCATCAAGGGATTTCTCTATTTGGCCTATATTCAAACTTTGTATGAAGCGAGTTGGTGGTTCATCTCTGTCGCCAGAGCTTGAAGTGAGTTTGCAGAATCGCGGGTTTCTTCGGTGTATTGAGTGTTGTCTTGACTGATCTGACTGATGCGCGAAATGTTGTCATTAATCTCACTCGACAGTGATTTTTGGCTATTTGCCGCAATACTAATATCAGCATTGGCATCAGAAATTAATTTCGCCGCTTCCAAGATGTTTTCGAGTACTAAGCCTGCAGATTTTGCGACTTCAACATTTTCTAATGAGCTTTCTTGGCTTTTTTCCATGAAGGCTTGCATCTCTTTTGCACCCTGCTGTAATCGTTCGATCATGGCGCGAATTTCTTCGGTGGAGTTTTGGGTTCGGCCAGCAAGTGAGCGTACTTCATCAGCAACCACGGCAAACCCTCTGCCTTGCTCACCAGCACGTGCGGCTTCGATTGCGGCGTTAAGTGCGAGTAAGTTGGTTTGTTCTGAGATCTGTAAAATTACATCTAAGATCCCGCTAATGTCATTACTTGCATTGGCTAACTCGTTTACAACTTGACTGGAGTTTACCATGAGCTGATTTTGCTGTTGGATACGATCGATCATCGTTTGCACGACTTGGTTGCCTTTTTGCACTTGGGTATTGGCGTCATCGACCGCACGTGACGCAATATCTGCACTTGTTGTGACCTCACTCGAAGCTGAATCAAGCGCGGTGATTGCGTGAATAATTTTCTCGGTTTCCGAGCGCTGTCTTTGCATGGCACATGTTGAACGCTCTGCTATCTCGGATAACGAACGAGAGGAGGTGGTGAGTTTTGAAGAAGAACGGGAAGCCTCCTTAATGGTTAGCTGGATTTTAGCCAGCACTTTATCAAAGCTAATCGACATGATCCCAAACTCGTCCTTACGCGATGAATTAAAGCGTCGAGTTAAGTCACCTTCACCTTCGGCAATATCATCAATGGTAACAATAAAGTCTTTTAGCGGGCCAGACACAATGGTACGC
>Ga0209272_10002195_pt1 | contig 11207 bp, 9 predicted proteins | sample tdDd002_FD_187125 | JGI IMG/M metagenome (GOLD analysis project Ga0209272, IMG submission 187125) | Marine sediment microbial communities from the Atlantic coast under amendment with organic carbon and nitrate - tdDd00.2 (SPAdes)... | ecosystem: Environmental > Aquatic > Marine > Coastal >... | reverse complement strand
GCATAGCAACCAGTACGCTATTTAGTACTTTATTCAAATGACAAAAATCCGGCCCTAGGTATCAATCCTAGCGGCCGGATTTTTTTAGCCATAACATTAAGGCGACAACCCAGTGGGCGAGCAGCAACAGGCTGAATGCGGTGGCGGTAAAAAGAAGGGTGATGGACTCCACCACGGTGGGCGTGGGCAAGTAGAAATAATACCAGGCTCCCCAGCAGATCACGCTCAGTAATGATAGCTGAGCCATACACTGGCGACATCGACCGAGTTTTTGCTTGAATGCTTGTGCCGTGCGGCAGTTTCGACAACCCATGATGTCATCCGAATCGCTTGAGGTGGGTAAGATTGTACACGAAAAAAGCCCTCCGGATGGAGGGCGAATCGGTAGTGCAGGAGAGTTGTTGTGTTGATTAACAGCCCGGGCCGCAGTCTAGGCAGTGTTTGACCATCTCTGGACCCAGATGCAGTTTGGCATTGAGGTCACGCAGCGCGGTACGGACACCTTCTTCGATAACCGGATGGTAGAACGGCATATCCAGCATTTCCGCTACTGTCATCTTGTTTTGGTGCGCCCATGCCAGCAGGTGCGCCAGGTGTTCGGCATTCGGGCCCATCATTTCGGCACCCAGGAAACGGCCGGTACCGTGTTCGCCGTAGATATGCAGTACTCCTTTGTTCCGCAGCATGACTCGTGAACGGCCTTGATTTTCAAACGACACCTCACCGGTCTCGAAGCAACCACAGTTACCAAGGCGTGTGGTAATTTCCTTGTAAGTTTCACCAACCATCGCAATTTGCGGATCCGAGAAGACTGCTGATATTTTCGAGCGGCGTAGTCCGGCTCGGATACCCGGGAAGCGGCCTGCATTGTCACCCGCAATACGGCCTTGATCGGCAGCTTCATGCAGTAACGGAAGCTGGTTGCTGGCATCACCGGCGACAAAAATACTTGCGACAGATGTCTGCAGGGTGAAATGGTCTGCAACCGGCACACCACGTTCGTCTAGCTCCAGTGCTGTATTTTCAATGGCGAGCTTATCGATATTAGGCCGGCGGCCAGTGGCTGCCAATACATAGTCGACAGTGATCACTTTGAACTCACCGTCTTTATCCTGGTACTGGATCTCGACGGCGTTACCGATGCGCTTCATGCTCTCGATCCTGACATCGGCATCCAGATAGAACTCTTCGTTAAAGGTTTTGTCTGCATAGGCCATGACAGCAGGGTCGGTTAGCGGGCCAACCTGACCGCCAAGGCCGAACATGACGACTTCAACGCCGAGACGTTTTAGGGCCTGGCCTAGCTCAAGGCCGATAACACCGGGACCGAATACTGCAACCGAACCCGGCAGATCGTCCCAGTCAAAGACATCATCATTGATGATCAGGCGATCACCCAGCTCGTTCCATACGCCCGGATAGGCAGGACGGGAGCCCGTAGCAATAACAATGCGTTTTGCTGTGATTTGGGTGTGATCGTCTACGATCAGCGTGTTGTCATCGATGAATTTGGCGTAGCCTGAAATTTTGTCGTGTGCCGGAATTTCGTCGATCCCTTCCAGAACGAAACCAACGAAGCGGTCACGCTCGCGTTTGACACGGTCCATCACTTCTCGGCCGTTAATCACGATATCGCCTTGCGGGTGAACCCCAAACGCCGGTGCTTTTTCGATCTGGTGAACGCTTTCAGCTGCAGCAATCAGCAGTTTTGATGGCATGCAACCAACACGGGCACAGGTTGTGCCGTATGGGCCTCCTTCAATCATCACCACGCTATCGGTATGGGCTTTGGCTGCACGGTATGCGCCCAGGCCTGCTGTACCACCACCAATGACTGCAACATCAACATTCAGGGTATTCATCTCGGTTCTCTCCACTCGCGTCTTGCCTGTATCCGGCCTTTATTTGAAAGTGCGGGGCATTTTTGCCCCGCTTTATTATTGCTTTGGTCAATTTAGGCCAGGAATGCTTCTAGTTCTTCGCTGCCACCGATGTGTTTGCCGCCGATGAATACCTGAGGCACGGTGCTGCGACCAGATACCGCACGCAGACTGACAGTCGTTGCATCTTGGCCTAGGATAACTTCTTCATATTGAAGACCTTTGTCGATAAGGTTCTGCTTTGCTTTGGCACAGAACGGACAGCCAGGCTTGGTAAATACCGTGATTGACTCTTGTAGCTTGTGCTCTGGTGCAACGTACTTCAGCATCGTGTCGGCATCAGAAACTTTGAACGGGTCGCCCGGCTCTTCGTTTTCGATGAACATTTTCTCAACCACGCCGTTTTTCACCAGCATGCTGTAGCGCCATGAGCGAGGACCGAAACCAAGCTCCTCCTTGTCGACCAGCATGCCCATTCCTTTTGAGAACTCGCCGTTGCCATCCGGGATGAAGGTGATGTTTTCTGCTTCCTGATCTGCCTTCCAAGCATTCATAACAAAGGTATCGTTGACTGATACACACAGGATGTCGTCGACACCATGCTCGGCAAGAACAGATGCCAGCTCGTTGTAGCGAGGCAGGTGGCTTGAAGAACAGGTCGGGGTGAAGGCGCCCGGCAGGCTGAAGACCACAACTGTCTTGTTGGCAAACAGTTCGTTGGTTGTCAGGTCAACCCACTGATCGCCCTGGCGAGTGTGGAAAGTAACCTGCGGAACTGACTGGCCTTCTTTTGATGCGAACATAATAATTTCCTTAATAATTTATTTGTGTATAGCTGGTTATTTGTGTCTCAACCGGAGCTTACTCTTCACTGCTCCGTTTTGATGTGATGATTATGTCGCTTTTGACTTGATAGCTCTAATCGTTTGCTGCTATGGTTTTGATAGTTATATCCTATTAAAAGACATATTCGCCATGAACATCCGAGATCTTGAATATCTGGTTGCATTGTCTGAGCACAGGCATTTCCGAAAAGCCGCCGAAGCGTGTTTTGTCAGTCAACCCACCTTGAGTGGACAAATTCGCAAACTGGAAGATGAACTGGGTGTATCGTTACTGGAACGAACCAGTCGGCGGGTTCTTTTTACCGATGCCGGTTTGAGTTTGGTTTCTCAGGCGCAAAAAATATTGCTAGAAGTTAAGGTGCTGACGGAGCTGGCAAGCCAACAGGGGGAGAGTATGGCCGGGCCGCTCCATATCGGTTTTATTCCGACGGTGGGCCCCTACCTATTGCCGCATATTATTCCACAGCTCAAGGCTGCTTTTCCGCAACTCGAGTTGTTTCTCCATGAGGCGCAGACTCATCAGTTAGTGCGACAACTGGAAGAGGGCAAGCTTGATTGTATTATCCTGGCTGCCGTCAAAGAGACTGAACATTTTATAGAGTTACCACTTTATAACGAACCAATGATACTTGCGGTTCCGGAGGAGCACCGCTGGGCTAAAATGGAAACATTGGACATGGATCAGCTGAATGGAGAAACCCTGCTGATGTTGGGCGACGGCCATTGCCTGCGGGATCAGGCTATGGGCTTTTGTTTTGCTGCCGGAGCGCATGAAGACGGAAGTTTCAAGGCCACCAGTCTCGAAACATTGCGTAATATGGTCGCAGCGGGGAGTGGGATCACTCTGTTGCCCCAGCTGGCAACGCCAAAGGAGCAGAGCCGGGACGGCGTGAGCTATATCAAGGCCTGTAATCCGGTACCAACACGGCTGATCACTCTGGCTTACCGACCCGGTTCACCATTACGGGCACGTTATGAAAAAATCGCCGAGCTGATCAACCAACATATTGATGTCCGTTTTAGTGCAGAATGGCTTTAGTGCTGATATCGGCAGATATAGAAAGAGCGCCGTTAGGGCGCTCTTTTTATTTTAGACACAGGTGTTTAGGCTAAGCCTCTAGGAGAAATGTCCGGGAGAGGGATCAGAATAGTTCGTCGGAACTGTCCGATTCGAAAATACCGTCAGATGCTCCTTCGCCAACTTGTTCGGTCGGTTCCGTTCCTTTCTCAAAGTACTCGAACATCGAGGTGTAATCGTTGCGGTTGCTGAGCTTGCCGGTATCGCGGTCAATACGGACTTTTACGATATCAGACGGAAGCTGCTTGCGTTGGACAGGTACATCTTCCAGGGCTTTGTCCATAAACGAAACCCAGGCTGGTTGCGCTGTTTTTGCACCGGCTTCGCCGCCTGAAATCTGCTTTTTACCCAAATTATTGTTCCAGGCCGATTTACCCAGTGCACGGCTGTGATTGTCAAAGCCGACCCAGGATGTTGCTACAATATTGGGGCCGAAACCTGAGTACCAAGCATCTTTCGAGCCGTTGGTGGTACCTGTTTTTCCGCCGATATCTCGTCGCTTTAGTACCTGGCCACGCCAGCCTGTGCCGTTCCAGCCGCTGCCGTGACGCCAGTCACCGCCGCCCCAGATATTGCTTTCTAGCATCTCGCGGACAAGGAAGGCATTTTGCTCGGAAATAACCTGTGGCGCATACCTTGTTTGCTGCTGATCGCTTTCAATGGCGCTACCGGTATCACCCAGCTCCTGCTCGCTGATAGCGATATCGTTTAGGACTGCCCGGCTGGCTGCAATGTTATTACCGGCTTGTTGCTGCTCCCGCTGGCATTCGGTATTACAGACAACATTCGGGTTGGCCTGATAGATCAGATTGCCGTAAGGGTCTTCAACACGCTCAATAAAGTAGGGCTCGACATAATAGCCGCCGTTGGCAAAGACTGAGAAGCCTTGTGCCATTTCCAGTGGTGTCAGGCTGCCCGCACCGAGGGCAATCGCTTCTGCCCGTGGTAGATCTTCGCGTTTGAAGCCGAAGCGGGTCAGGTAGCTGATGGTTTCATCGAGTCCGACATTTTGGAGTACGCGTACGGCCATTACGTTTTTAGATTGTGCCAAGCCTAAGCGTAGACGTGTTGGTCCATTATAGGTCGGTGGTGAGTTTTTAGGGCGCCACGCTGTGCCCATGCTCTTGTCCCAACGATTGACCGGTGCGTCATTGACTAAGGTGGCCAGTGTCATGCCCTTTTCCAGTGCCGCCGAGTAAATAAACGGCTTGATACTGGAGCCAACCTGGCGGATGGACTGGGTCGCACGGTTAAATTTGCTGTGGATGAAGTTAAAACCGCCGACCATGGCCTTGACGGCACCGTTTTGTGGCGATACCGCAACAAATGCCGTATTGGCATCGGGTACCTGGCTCAGTACCCACTGTTGCTCCCTTTGCTGTATCCAAATTTGCTGGCCGGCAGCCAAAATATCTGCTGCTGCCTTAGGGGCTGGGCCTTGGCGGATGTCGGTAACAAACTTCCGAGCCCACTTCATTCCGCTCCATTCGATAGTGTGCTGCTCGCCTTCTTTGGTTATCACCTGGGCGGTTTGGCCGCTGACGGTCGTTACCACGGCGGCTTGCAGCTCACCGTAACTTGGCTGCTTTTTCAGGTGTTCGATGATTTTGTTAGAACCCCAGGCGGTTTGCTCGGATTTCCATAGCGTTGCTACCGCGCCCCTGAAACCATGGCGCTGATCGTAGTTAAGCAGGTTATTGACCGCAGCAGTCTGTGCCGCGTTCTGTAGCTTTGGATCAACGGTGGTGTAGATACGCATCCCGGAGGTATAGGCATCTTCACCATAACGTTCAACCATCCAGGCACGGGCGCGTTCTGCGAAATACGGAGCGTTGAGCTCGATTTCCGCACCGTGGTAACGCGCAACAATGGGTTCTGATCGAGCCTGATTCAGTTCTGCCTGAGTAACATAGCCTTCAGTAAACATTCGGCCCAACACTACGTTACGACGGGTTGTGGCGCGATCCAACGAATAAAGCGGATTCATCGTGGATGGCGCTTTCGGCAGGCCGGCAATTATGGCAATTTCGCTCAGGGTCAGTTGGCTGACTTCTTTGCCAAAATAGACTTGTGCAGCAGCACCGACGCCGTATGAACGATAACCCAGGTAAATTTTATTAAGGTAAAGCTCAAGGATTTCTTCTTTGCTCAGCAGTTGCTCGATATGAATAGCGATAAAAATTTCTTTGATTTTTCGCATCAGCTTCTTCTCGTTGGAGAGAAAGAAGTTTCGGGCAAGCTGCTGGGTAATCGTACTTGCACCCTGCTTGGCAGAGCCTGAGGTGGCGACGACAAAGGCGGCACGGGCTATGCCGATCGGGTCAATACCGGGGTGGTCGTAGTAACGGCTGTCTTCGGTCGCGATGATAGCATTGATCATTTGCGGTGGAATATCGTCGAGTGCCAGTGGGATACGTCGTTTCTCACCGAATTGTGAGATCAGTTTTCCGTCGGTACTGAACACCTGCATAGGTGTTTGTAATTCAACGTTTTTTAGTGTTGCGACATCCGGGAGCTCTGGCTTTACATAAAGGTAAAAACCAAAGATTGTACCGACTCCAAGAATTATGCAAATCAATGCAAGGATAAGTAATCGCTTTATGAACTTCACTTGAGAATTCCTGTTACACCATCATTCGACCGTTCAATCTATTTCAACCAAGAGTATAAAGATAACTTAAATAAAATTAACGTTATAGGTTGGTGTTCGTTTGAAAAATAAATTGCTTTTCCGTTATCAGGGAGCATAGCACGGTATGTTTCGGAACCCACCAATAATTGGGATTGATATAGGCCATCATAGTGTCAAAGCGGTCGTGCTTAATCCAAAAAAAGGACAATTGGAATTATCTGCCTTTGCAGAAATTGTGTTGCCTTCTTCTGTTATAAACGATCAGCATAGCGTGAATACGCCTGCGTTGTTGTCAGCAGTACGTAAATTAAAAAAGAGTCTGCCGTTTAATGCAAAAACAGTGGCCCTTGCTTTGCCAGATAGTGCGGTTATTAGCAAAGTGATCCAGCTCGATACCAACCTCAGTGATGAAGAAGCTGAATTTGCCGTTAGCCAGGCACTCAGTGCTACCTCGCCGTTTCCTGTTGAAGAGCTACGCTTGGATTTTTTCCCTTTATCGTCGGATAACTTCATGGAAACGGCGACGACGGTGCCGTTTCAAGTCTTTGCTGCCCGGAGAGAGACGATTGATAGCCGGGTTAAAGCGTTGAAAAAAGCGGGCTTAAACCCGAGTGTAGTAGAACTACAGACTCACGCTTTATTGTGGCTAGCTGAGTACACGGCTGAGCGGGCCCAGGAGCATGAATTGTGGGGGCTCGTGGATATTGGCAAGCGATGTACCGAGTTCAGTGTCAAGCCGTCAGGTGGTGCGGCCTACCATCGAGAAATGGCTTTCGGAACTGAATTGATTAGTCGGCCAAGTGCTGGCGATGGCGTAATTCAGAAGATCTTTACCCCTGAACCTGAGCAGGCCGAGCTCTTTACCAAGCAGCTGGCCGATCATCTCAAACGTCAATTCCAGCTATATAACTCTACACACCCGCGCTCGCCGCTCAAAGGGGTTTGGTTGTGTGGCGGTGGTCAGTACGTGGTGTTCGAGGAGTTACTTGGTCGGTTACTGGGCCTTGAAGCGCGCTGGATCAATCCTTTTCGCTATTTTACCTGTAGCAAAAAGCTGGGCCAGATAGCCAGCGATAGTTATTACGGTCAATATGCTGTTGCGGCAGGACTGGCTATTCGGGGGGCCGCACAATGATAGCATCACTTAATTTGCTGCCTTGGCGAGAGGAAAAACGAAAACAGCATAAACAGCGTTTTTTTTCCATTCTGGGCGCTGTGGTGATCGTTGTCGCCGCAGTGCAATGGTTGCTGGTCAGTTATCTCGAGCAGCATCAGGTGTACCAACAGACTCGTAATCAGCAGTTGCAGCAAGAAATATCAACCCTTGAGCGCCAGCTCTCTTTCTTGCCCAAGCTGGATAGGCAGCGTGAAGCGCTCAACAAACGGCTTGGGGTGATTAGTGATATTCAGCAAGAACGAAACCAGCTAACTCTATTGCTGAGTCTGTTGCCTGGTATTGTGCCGCAGGGGGTCTACCTAGATAGTATCTCGATGAAATCCAATCGGATCTCCGTTAATGGTATTGGCGACTCGAATGGTCGCCTGGCGATTTTGCTGTCCAATGCCGAACAGTCTCCCTGGCTGAAAGATGTGGCCATGCATTCTATCGTCGCCACCAAAGGTGATAAAGCCCAGGACCAGACGAAATTTAAAGCCTCGTTTACTCTGGCAAAACGTCCTGAGCTGACATCTGAGGCTGGACATAACCGGCGAGGGGGCGCTAGTGAGTGACTGGCAAGATTTAGATCTGGATGAAATTACTGAATGGCCGCTGATGCCGCAATGTGCTGTTGCGTTTGTACTGGCGCTGGTGTTGGGGGGGCTTGGGTATTGGTACTGGCTGACTCCATTGCAGGAGGAGCTTGTAGCGTTAAAGCAAAAAGAGTCGGAACTTCGTAGCCTTGTCGGGGTACGGGCCAGTCAGGTCGCGGCTCTGCCGACTGTCAGGCTGCAGGTTAAAGAGCTGGAAAAGCGTTACCAATACGTGGTTGAACAATTGCCCGAGGAGAAAGAGCTGGCCAGCCTGCTGTCTGGCGTTAATGACATCGGGCTTAGGAACGGGCTTGAATTTCAACGAATAGAATGGGGGCCGACAATTAACAAGTCGCTGTATTATGAACTTCCTATCAATATCGCCCTAACCGGCCGCTATGAAAATATTGGCAAGTTTGCGGAATCGGTCGCCAGGCTATCACGAATTGTCACCCTCACCGATTTTGACTTGGTACTTGTAAGGCAGCAGCAGAATCAGGAAACCCTGTCGTTGAAAGTCTCTGCCAGTACCTATCGCTTTAAAGCGCCGCAGTAAGAGGTGGATAGTTTGAAAAGGATTTGTTTTGTTGTCTTCTTTACCTTGCTCGTAACGGGTTGTCAGGCAAATGAAGATTCGATTCAACAGTTTATTGAGTTAGCCCATAACCAGGCCCAGGCGGAGGTTGAACCCTTGCAGCAACAATATGTATTTGTTGCCGATGAATTTGCCATGACAAGTACCCGGGTTCCATTTGTACGCCCGCGGACGGAATTAATGGCTACTGGGCAAGAAACGGATAAGGCATGCTGGCAGCCGGACATGCAGCGGGTGCGGACGGCACTGGAAAGTATTCCTTTGGGACAGATAAGAATGAAGGGAGTGATCGGTGATAAGAATATGCTTTGGGCGATAATTTCTACCCCAGAAGGGAAGTTGGAAAAAATTCGAGATGGATATTACCTCGGTCCTAACCATGGAAAGGTTCGGCATGTTAGCCCGAGAAGTGTCGAGGTCGAAGAAGTTCTACCTGACGGTATGGGATGCTGGGTGAAAAGGCAGATCACATTACCATTAGCCTCCGTGGGTTCTGCAGTATAAAAAGGATGAAGTAAAAGATGAGAAGGAACTTCCCGTTACCCGCTATGGTGCAGGCTGTGTGTCTACTGATTTTCTGGCTGGGTATGGCAGTGGTGGTTTTTCCGGCCGCAGCGGTTACTGTGGTAGATAACCAGATCACCCACATTGATTTCAGGCGGGATAAACAAGACCGGGGGATACTGAGTGTCGATCTGGCCAAAGCTCAGTCTTTGGTGGATATACGCAAGTCGGGCAGGCAGCTGTATATCGACATGGTTGGTACCGCGATCAGCAATGAGATGGTGTATTTGCTGGATGTGACTGACTTTGCGACGGTGGTAGATTCCATCGAAACACTTCGCATCGAGAATGGAACTCGGCTGGTGCTCAATATGACGGGACGGTTTGCCTATGATTACGATCTGAAAGGTGTCCGCTTGAATGTTATGGTTGCTGATCGCCCTGATGAAGCCAAGGCAGGCCAGACTGGCGAGGTGAACTATAGCAGCAAACCGATTTCGATTAATTTCCAGGATATTCCTGTTCGCAACGTACTTCAGCTGATAGCTGAATATAATGACTTCAATCTCGTTGTTTCTGATAGTGTTCAGGGAAACGTGACATTGCGTCTGGATGATGTGCCGTGGCCCCAGGTGTTGGATATCATTTTGCAAGCGAAAGGGCTGGATAAACGGGTGCAGGGCTCAGTCGTACTGATTGCACCGAAACAAGAGCTGGTCCAGAGCGAGCAGCAGCTCCTTGAGGCTAAGCGGAAAGAGCAGGACCTGGCGTCCTTACGCTCGGAGATCATCCCGGTCAGTTATGCCAAAGCAACGGATCTTGCCGATTTGCTACAGGGCGCGGATAGTGGCAGCAGTATGCTTTCAAAACGTGGCTCCTTGCATGTTGATGATCGAACCAACTCATTGATTATTAATGATCTTGGTGGGCGTATCGACAGTATTAAGCATATTGTCTCCGCGCTGGATATTCCGGTCAAGCAGGTCCATATCGAAGCCAGAATTGTATCGGTGAATGAAGGTGATATCGATGAAATCGGGGTTCGGTGGGGCCTGCTGAGTAGCAGCGGCAGTCGTACAGTTGGCGGCTCGATTGAGAGCAACCTTGGCTCTGTAGGGCTGTTGGATAGCGAGGCGTCAGTGGATAATTTCCTTAATGTCAATTTGGCAGCAACTCAGACGGGAGCTTCCAGCATTGCCTTTCAGGTCGCCAAAATGGGCGATATATTGTTGGATCTCGAGCTTTCCGCCCTGCAATCAGAGGATAAACTGGAAATTATCTCCAGTCCTCGACTCGTCACTACCAACAAGCAAATGGCGTATATTGAGCAGGGAACTGAAATTCCCTACCTGGAATCGTCATCGAGCGGGGCTGTGTCTGTTGGGTTCAAGAAGGCTGTACTTAGCCTGATGGTGACGCCACAAATCACGCCGGACGATAAATTGGTGCTGGATTTGGTGGTAACCCAGGATAAACCCGGTAAGACAGTGTCGACAGGAACCGGAGAGGCCGTTGCGATTGATACCCAGCGAATTGGTACCCAGGTATTGGTTGAAAATGGTGAGACGGTGGTGCTGGGCGGGATCTATCAGCACGAAACTGATCATGCGGTAAGAAAAGTCCCTGTGCTGGGTGATTTGCCGATACTGGGCGCACTGTTTCGCCACAAATTGGAAAAGATGGCCAAGCGGGAACTACTGATTTTTGTCACTCCGAAGATAGTAATGCAGTAATTAAGCGGCTTTCAGTGATTGTAGCTGCTCGGTACTGAGTTAGTTGCAATGAGGCTGCGTATAAACACTGTTAAGTTATAACTAACTGTGTTTATTGGTATATTTTGCTTGTTGAGTGCCGTTTTTCAGGAGGGAGCTTGCATCGCTGACTGTCTCAAGGTTAATTAAATTGGTAATGAGGCACTCTA